>Ga0208492_1001201_pt1 | contig 17175 bp, 18 predicted proteins | sample Subbioar_CSW14AB_FD_184820 | JGI IMG/M metagenome (GOLD analysis project Ga0208492, IMG submission 184820) | Serpentinite rock and fluid subsurface biosphere microbial communities from McLaughlin Reserve, California, USA - CR12Mar_CSW14AB (SPAdes) | ecosystem: Environmental > Terrestrial > Deep... | reverse complement strand
AATGATCGGCGACACGATCCCGCCGAGCTGCTGCAGGCTCGTGCCGATGCCGACCCAGAAATCAGACCCCGAGATCGAATGGAGATAAGCCGGCACGAAAGTCGGCGTGTTCACCAGCCGGAAGCCGGTCATCCCCAGCATGCCGTGCACATAGTGCCCGGCGTAGTTCCGTTTGAGGTTGTCCTCGACGTACTGGTCGTAGGCGGCGTCCGCCTCGACCACGGCGGAGGCGCCGCGTACGCCTGAATCACTTTGGGGTATGTCGCCCAAGGCGCTGCCCTTCCCGGCTATCTCCCCTATCAAACCGGGGTCATGCCCTGAATCGCTTCTAGTCCTGCTTCGCCCCCACTTGAAGTGCGGCGCGTTGCAGCGTCCATAGGGACCAGAACACAAAAACCGGAAACGCCATGAAACGCCTGCTGACCGCGCTCGCCGCCGCAACACTTCTTGCCGCGCCCGCTCTCGCCCAGAACGCCCCGCCCAAGCCGACGCCGGAACAGCTCGCGAAGGTCTATGAGGAAGACCAGCTCTCCCTCGAGAAGTGCGGCGTGCCGCGCAACGCCGGCGACGACTATCGCCCCACGCCGCTGTTCCAAGACCAGACCCGCGCCCCGCGGCTGACGTCGACCCAGAAGTTCAAGGTCGAGACAGTCGCCACCGGCCTGCCCAACGCCTGGGGTTTTGCATTCCTGCCCAACGGCCACATCATCGCGACGATCCGTGGTTCGGGCCTCCGCATCATCAAGGCGGACGGCAAGGTCTCCGACACGCTCGAAGGCTCGCCCTACATCAAATCGTCGATCCCGCTGTTCGGCATGCACGAGGTCATCCTCGACAAGGATTTCGCGAAGAACCGCACGCTCTATCTCGCCTATGTCTCGACGCCCGCCGGCGGCGGCAACACGGGCTATATCGCCAAGGCGAAACTCTCCGAGGATGAAAAGACCATCACCGGCCTCCACGTGCTGAAGCAGGAAGCCAACATGGTCCCGCGCCGCATCGTGCAGGCGAAGGACGGATCGCTCTTCGTCATCACCGCCGACATCCTGACGCCCTATGTCAGCGCCCGCGCGCTCAAGAGCCCGAACGGCAAGGTGCTGCACATCAACACGGATGGCACCGCGCCGAAATCCAACCCCTTCCTCAAGGATGAAACCGCCGATCCCACCGTCTGGGCTGTCGGCGTGCGCGACCCGCAGGGCATGGTGTTCAGGCCCGGCACTCAGGATCTCTGGATCATCGAGAACGAACCGCGCGGCGGCGATGAGCTCAACCGTATCCAGAAGGGCAAGGACTACGGCTTCCCCACGATCAGCTATGGCCGCGACAATGACGGCAAGCTGCTCAACAACGGCCTCACCCAGCAGGACGGCCTCGAACAGCCCGTCTATTTCTGGACGCCCTCCGTCGCCTTCTCCGGCATGACCTGGCTGTCTGGCGCCAAATATCCCGGCTGGAAGAACTCGATCTTCATGGGCGGCCTCTCCGGCCAGCAGCTCGTGCGCGTCGAGATGAACGCCCAAGGCCGCGTCACCGGTGAAGAAAAACTCCTCCGCGACCGCTGCCAACGCATCCGCGATGTGCGGCAGGGACCGGATGGCCTGCTGTACGTGCTGACGGATGCGGCGGCGGGTGAGTTGCTAAGGATCGTGCCGGAGTAGTGCGCTACGCCGGCGCCAACCCCAACGCCTTCCTCATCGCCTCAACCGCCGCTTCAAACGCCAGCATCGTCGACGTGTGCCGCGGCGGATAATCCTTCACCGGCGCGAGGTGGCGCAGCTCCCAGAACACGCCCCCCGGCGGCTCCGCGCCCTCTTTCAGCATCGCGCGCAACGCACCGCGCGCCGCCTCGATCTCTTCCAGCGAGCGCCCGATCGCATGTTGCGCGAGGATCGACGTCGCCGCCTGCCCCAGCGCGCACGCCTTGGGCTCCACCGCGATCTCCGCAATGCGCCCCTCGGCGTCGAGCTTCACGTCCACCTCGACGGTGGACCCGCACACGCGCGACACCTTAAGCGACGATCCCTGCGCATCCGCCAGATGCCCGACATGCGGAATATCCGCCGCCAGCTCCAGGACACGATTGTGATACAGGTCGCCAAACATGAGAGGCTATGTCGTGCGGAATGCGCTTCAGATCAAGAGCGCCACCGATCGACGGGCAAGCCGCACAACCTGAAGATCAGGAGGCCAGCCGCGCGCCCGCCGGCAACCCCTTGTCCAGCTGCGTCAACATCGCCTCGAAGCGCGGATCGAGCGATTCAAACACGACATGCGCCACGCCATCGCTGACGGACGCCACACGGAACGGCGTCTGTGCTCCTGACCAGCGCAAGGCGTCCCTGTCTCCGCCTGCCAGATCGCCAACCCCGCTCAGCAGCGCGCCGCCCCGGCTGATATCCTCGATCGTCACACGCCGTGTGCGATTGGCGAGTTCACCTGGCGCACTGATCGCATGCCGCACGCCCTGCCGGCGCTCCACATCTGGCGAAGACGAACGCACGACCCGCACAATGGTCTCGCGCAGTCCGGCAATCGACTTCGAGACATCATCTGCACTCGTGCTGAGCGCCTTCGCGCTCTGGCCGGTGCGATTTGCCTCGCCCAGCACGATCGAAACAGACTCGGAAACGTGACTGGCCGAAACGGCTGTTTCCGCCACATGCCGCGAGATTTCGCCCATCGTGGCGCTCTGCTCTTCCATCGCAGCAGCAATCGCGGTCGATACGTCGTCCACAGCAGAAATCTGCCGGCCGATTTCCGCTACCACTGCCGATGTCTCCGCAGTAACATGCTGGATCTCCTCGATATGCCGGCGGATATCTTCGGTCGATGTGGCTGTCTGGTTCGATAGCGCCTTCACCTCGCTCGCAACCACGGCAAAGCCCTTGCCGGCTTCGCCGGCGCGCGCCGCCTCGATCGTGGCGTTCAGCGCGAGCAAATTCGTCTGGCTGGCGATCTCGGAAATGATCGTCGCGACTTCGCCAATACGCCCCACCGCGGAGGACAGCGTCTCAACCGAACGGCGCGTGCGATCGCTGGTGCGCACGGTATCGCCGGCAATCTGCTTCGCCCGTGAGATCTGCGAGGTCACTTCGTGGATCGAGGCAGCAAACTCCTCGGTGGCCGCCGTAACGCTCTGCGCCGCAGCCAGCGCCTGCTCTGCCGCCGCAGCCGCGCTCTGGCACTGCTGCGTCACGTTCTCCGCCGATGACGCCATGTTGTCGGCCAGACGCGTCATCTCGCCTGTCTCATCGCTGACATGGTTCACGGCGACGCCGGCTTCGCGCTCCACGGCGCTTGCCATGTCCTTGAGGGATTTCTGGCGATCGAGCTCGGCCTGCCTGGCGCGTTCGACCTGCTGCTCGCGCATGCCCTGCGCCTCGATCAGGCCATGACGGAAAACCTCGATGGACCGCACCATCTGGCCGATCTCATCGGGGCGCTCGGCGCCATCCACCTTCGTATCATAATTGCCCTGGGCCAGTTTCTCCATCATGGCCGTAACTGCCGTCAGCGGCTTGACGATCTGCAGGCCGAACCATGCGATGCCGCCCACGGCTGACAGGATCACAGCCGAAAAGATCATGGCAATCAGTCGCGCCTGCTCCGCTGCTTCTGCGCCTGCCTTCGCCGCAGCGTCGGCCTCATTGCGCGAACGCTCTGTCAGGTCATTCACATCGTCGGCAAGCTTTTCAAGGGCGTCACCAACCCTCTGTGCGGTTCCATCGAACTTGCCCATGATCTGGTTGCCGGCCTCGGCCCCGCCGGTGATATAGGCGCGCGCCATTTCCTGTCCTGCTGCATAGTAGGACGGGAACGCTCCCTGCGCCGCCTCAAGCCCCCCAACGCCAGCCTTGAAGTCAAGTTCTTTGGCGAGCGCGAGCGCCTTGCCGCTGTCTGCGTCGAAGGCCTTGGCGGCGCTGGCCGCAAGTTCCTCTCCGTCATTCAGGCCGTCGAGCCCGCGCGTCGCCGAGATGTCAGTCAGGAACTGCTGGACCTGCACAACGTCATACCGGACGTCCTTGATTGCCAGCGCAAGGGTATTCGCCTTCTCGGCAGTTGTGAGGGCGTCCTGTATGCGTCCGGCGTTCGCAATCTCGGACGATTGCTGCACAATCACGGCGCCAACAAACGTCCCTATCAGGACTACCAGGCCGGCAACGCCAACCTTCACCTTGGAACTGATCGTCTTCACAGGTCCCTCCCGATCCGGCGCGACCGGAGCACTTGGGCGCCGTCAGCGACAGCAACACGACGCGCTGCAGTTCAGACATCCTCTCTGTGTGACTCGATTATGAATGGTTACTCCGGCAAAAGCCGAACTACCCATTTTGTGTCGGCCCCGCATCGCGGAACGGACGACAACCCTGGAATGCTGCGCTGCGCGATGATGACAATGCGACTCGCTTGCAACGACATGCACGGCGGACGCAACGTCATCACCGCGCTCCACACGTTTGCAAAGCCACATACTCCGAAACCATCCGCATCGGCCGCTCGCCGGTGGCGGGCTTGTCCAGCCGCACATGCCAGCCCTCGCCGAGCAACCCGTTCACCTCGATCACGTCGTCGACGCTGACAAAGTTGTCCTTGTGCCGCCCGATCCACTCCGGCGAGATCGCCCGCGCCCGGCTCCAGACCTTCGCCTTCTCCCCGCCCGCGAGGAACAGGTAGTTGTGCTGCTCGCCGAATAGCGCGGGCGTGTAACCGCCGATATTCACGAACCACAGCGAGCGCCCCGCCACGGCCGGCGCCGCGCCCTGCACGACTTCCACCTGCCAGCCATCCACCTCGGTCAGCTCGGCATAACCATCGATATGCAGCGACCCCGGCTTGCCCCACCACGCCGCCCGCAATTGCGGGATCGTCGCCTCCAGCGTCTCGCCGACGACAAAGCGCATGTCATGCAGCTCTATATTCGCGCGCGGGTGTCCGCCACCGATGAAGACGGCAAAGAGTTTCATGCTGCGTTGATTGGCCCGACCGCAGCCTTGCGTCAAACCACAAACACGTCGCCGCCAACCGCAATTACGAAGGACTCGAACTGATCCGAATCGTCGAACAGCTCCAGGCGTCTGCTTCCGAAGCGGATCGCCAAAGTCCGCGCGTCCAACGGACCAGCCGCCGTAATGCCCTGCCCGATGAGTTCGCAGAGCACCGTCGCCATCTCGCCAAAATCCCCAGACGGAGACTTGGCATCGTCCAGCCGAAGCGACGAGTACACTGAGATAGAAATGTTCCGGTCAAACCTGAAATGGATGGTGTGCTGCCCGATACAGACCTGTTCCAGCGCGGCTCCGACCAGGAAAGTCCAATCAAGGCCTTTCGGGAGCCCGTACACGCCTGCCTACTCCGCCAGAACCGGCGGCGTCAGGTCCTTCATCCAAGCCTTTGGCTTTTCGGAAAACAGCGCCGCGCCTGCCGCCCGCGCGCCCGTCACCAGCGACTTGCGCCGCGCTTCCAGCACTTCCATGAAGCCCGCCGGCCGCTCGCGCCAGCCCTTGGCGCCCGCCGCAACCACCTCGATGTCCTGCACTTCACCCAGCAGTTCGGCCAGATCGCGCACACCTGCCACGCGCCGCTCCAGCGCATCAGGAAACTGTTGCCGCATCAGCCGCGACTGCAGCGCATGATACTTCGCCTGCTTGCGCCATTCGTGCAGCAGCTCCGGCTTCTCGTGCGTCAGCGCCTCGCCCATCGTCTCGCGTGCCAGCCGGTAGGTCTCGCCCAAACCCTTCACCAGATCCTCGCGCCCGCCGCGTTCCAGAACCGGCACCAGCGTGTCCGCGTATTCATCCAGCCCAGCGATGAACATCGTGATCGCCGCCGTCGCGTCCAGCGTGCCCCGGCTCTTCTGGAAACGCTCTTCCAGCCGCCGCGTCGCCTCGCTGCCGATGCGTGTGGCGAGGAACGGCCGCAGCGAATCCAGCGCCTCGATCCGCGCCCCGGCATCGCGCAGCTCGGACAAGAGCCGCGCCTGATCGCGCCACCACTTGTTCTCGACGCGGAAAGCCTTCTCGCCCATCAGCGGCTTCGCCAGCCGCAGCGCCGCGCGGATACGCTTGCAGCGCACGCGCGCCTTGTGCGCGAAGGCCGCCTGGTCCTCCTGCGCCTCGGCGCATTCGGCCGACAGCTTCTCGACCTGCTCGCGGATCACCCGCGTCAGGCCCTCGCCGGGCGTCTCATGCGGGGCAAGAACGAAGCTCACCTCAGCGGTTCTTCGTCTTGTCGTTGTAGTTGAGGTTCGGGTCGCGCATGTGCAGGCGGATATAGTGAGACTCCGGCCGGTCCTGGTTCGGCCAGAACTTCACCACCCAGGAATGCACGTTATCGTCTTCCGAATAGACCCGCTCGCATTCGAGGTTCGGCACCGCCGTCGCCTCGGGCCGGTTGCCGTCCTGGCAGCTGAAACCATCCTGCTCCAGCGCCTTGCGCGCCTCGGCCTCCTGCCCCTTTGCCCAGCGGCCGGCGATATAGCGGCGGAAGCCCTGGTCGACCGCGCCCTCGGCGTCGCGATCCCAGAAGCCGAAATTGGTGCCGGCCGGTCCCGGTCCCTGCGGCGGACGCGGCCCACCCGTCTGCACCATGTTTGTCGAACATGCCGCCAGCGCCGCCGCCACGATAGCCATGCCTGCCAGCCTGAAGCCCGCGACCGTCATTGCCCTGAAACTCCCATCAACCCGACCCACATATCGTACCAAGCATAAACCCGGTCGCCGCCCCGTCAAACGCCTGCCACGCAGCTACCCGTCGGCTATCCCCCGAAACCGAGCGTTGTCTGCAGCCAGGTCCACAGTCCCGGCAGGGACTGGATGAACACAAGTGTCACAAACGACACTGCGATCATCGCCACCACCGACGCCACCAGCCCGATCAACACCAGCGCCCCGTCCCGTTGCGCCAGCCCCAGCCCCAGCACCGCGCAGGCCAGCGCCGGCGGAAAATTCCCGCCCGGCGGCAGCGGCAGGATCAGCACGATCGCCATCACCAGCACGACAATGCCGATGAAGATCGACCCCACCCTGCCCGTCATGAACAAGAGGCGCGGCTTCATCACCTTCTCGATCACGGCCAGCTTGGGCGCCAACCCTTCGAACGCGCCGACCAGCGACTTCCGGTCAAACTCGCGCTTCGACAGGATGCCCGGCAACCACAACTCTTCCCGCCCGAACGCCATCTGGATCGACACGATCAGCAGGATGATGCCCACCACGGTCGGCACGCCCGGCGGCATCGGCACGACGGACGGCAGCGCAAACAACAGCACCGCCAACCCGAACGAGCGCGAGTCCAGCGCATCGATGATATCGCGCACCGAGACCTTCTCGCTCTCGCCCCGAACCGCCCGCAGCAACACCTGCGACGTCGGAATGCTGGTGGAGCCGGGATCGTCCGTATGGCCGGGCTTCGGCGGAGGCGCGTCGTGCGTGGTCAGCGGCGTCTCCCTAGATACGCCGCCAGGTCGAGCCCTGCGGCCCGTCCATGATCTCGATGCCTTCCGCCGCCAGCGACTTGCGGATCTGGTCGGCCGCCGCGAAGTCCTTCGCCTTGCGCGCATCAATGCGTTGCTGAACCAGCGCGTCGATCCGCTTGGCATCGCCCGCATCGCCGCGCGCATAGGCTTCCGGATCCTGCTGCAACAGGCCGAGCAACCGCCCTGCCGCCAGCATCTGGCCTTTCAGCTTCGGCCACGCCGGCGCCTCGGCCTTGTTGGCCTCCGTCGCCAGCGCGGAAAGTTCGGCCAGCGCGAGCGGCGTGTTGAGATCGTCGCACAGCGCCGCCATCACGCCCTTCGGCGCGTTGACCTCCTCGGCCTCCACATCCATCCGGCGCAGCGCATTGTAGAGCCGGTCGAGCGTCGCCTTGCTCTGGTTGAGCAGCGCCTCGGTCCAGTCCAGCGGCTGGCGGTAATGCGCCGACATCAGCGCGAACCGCATCGTCTCGCCGTCATAGTGCTTCAGCAGGTCGTTGATCAGCTTCACATTGCCGAGCGACTTGGACATCTTCTCCGAGTCCATCGAGAGGAAGCCGTTGTGCAGCCAGTAGTTGGCCATCGGCTTGCCGTGCGCGCACTCGCTTTGCGCGATCTCGTTCTCGTGGTGGGGAAAGATGAGGTCGAGCCCGCCGGCGTGAATGTCGATCGTCTCGCCGAGCACGGCCTTCGCCATCGCCGAGCACTCGATATGCCAGCCCGGCCGTCCCTCACCCCACGGTGACTCCCAGCGCGCCTCTTTCGGTTCGCCCGGCTTGGCGGCCTTCCACAGCGCGAAGTCCGCCGGGTCTTTCTTGCCCGCGTCCACTTCCACGCGCGCGCCCGCGATCATGTCCTCACGATTGCGGCCCGAGAGTTTGCCGTAGTCAGCCATCGACGGCACGTCGAACAGCACGCCGTCCTTGCCCGGATAGGCGTGGCCCTTGTCGACCAGCGTCTGGATGATCTCGATCATGCCGCCGATATGCTCGGTCGCATGCGGCCGCAGGTTGGGCTCGATCACGCCCAGCGCCGCGAGGTCCTCCTTGTAGATCCGCTCGTACAGCGCCGTGATCTCGCCGACCGGCCGGCCGGTTTCCGCGGCGGCGGTGATGATCTTGTCGTCCACATCGGTGATGTTCGAGGCATAGACCACATGGTCCGCCCCGTATTTCGCCCGCAGCAGGCGGAACAGGACGTCGAATGCGACCGGAGGCCGCGCATTGCCGATATGGGCGTAGGAATAGACGGTGGGTCCGCAGACATACATCGTCACGCGCTGCGGATTTTGAGGCGAAAAGACCTGCTTTTCGCGTGTCAGCGTATTGTGGAGACGGATGTCCATAAGGCGGTCTTTTCGTTCCGTTAGGAATATTCAATAAGGGTTTCCGCCAAGTATTACCCGGTGACAGGCTGGCGTTTTCGCAAGAGGCGCCTATGTGTCACCAACCCCTCGCCTGATCAATCTGGGCCGGCGGGGCAGTCATTTTAAGGGCGTCGCAGGCCCGGGGCTCTGAAACCACGCTGGTTTCCAGCCCCAGTAACGGAAGGACCGGCCATGGACGCCGTGACCAAAGGCAAGGCCAAGGCCGACCTTCATATCTCCAAACGCCCCTCCCGCGAGGAAGCCGAAGACGCCGTCCGCACCCTGATCTCCTGGGCGGGCGATGACCCGAAGCGCGAAGGCCTGATCGACACCCCCGGCCGCGTCGTCGAAGCCTATGAAGAGTGGTTCAAGGGCTACGGCGAAGACCCCAACACCTACCTCTCGCGCGTGTTCGACGACGTGAAAGGCTATGACGACATCGTCATGCTCCGCGACATCGACGTGGAATCCCATTGCGAGCACCACATCGCCCCGTTCCTCGGCAAGGCCTTCGTCGCCTACATGCCGCTGGATCGCGTCGTCGGCATCTCGAAGATCGCCCGCGTGGTCGAAATCTACGCCAAGCGCCTGCAGACGCAGGAGACCATGACCTCGCAGATCCTTCACGCCATCCAGGACTCGCTCGCCCCGATGGGCGTCGCCGTCCTGATCGACGCGAAGCACGAGTGCATGACGACGCGCGGCGTCCACCACCCGAACGTCTCCACCATCACCACGCAATTCTCGGGCGTCTTCAAGTCCGACAAGGAACTCCGCGAGCGTTTCCTCCGCCTCGCCGGCCGGTAAACCTTCCGACCCATCGCAATTTTCCGGATGCAGCGGCCGCTGAGGCCGCTAGTATCGCTGCATGTCGGGCGACGCCGCCGCCCGCTTCAGCCTGGGGGAAATCTGCATGCGTCGTCTCATCATCACGCTGGCGCTGGTCCTGACAGCCTGCACCACCGCGCCATCGGCGCCGTCCGCCACGCTATCGTCAGACCGTGAGGAACTGGGCCTGCGCTATGCGCGGCTGCTCGCCGTACCCGGCGTGCTGGAAGCCTATCAGACCGTCTACATCGATGAGTATCGCGGGCGCCTTGCAAACTACGTGAATAACTGCGTCTACGACCCCAGCCCTGCCGACTGCCGCCGCGTGGTCACGCTGGCGGTCGCCGACATCAACCTCATGCTCGACGACGCGCTGCAGGCGTCCTTCAGCTACAAGGAGGCGCTGATAGAGGCTGACGCGAAAACCTACGCCAGCCTCTACACAGTCGAGGAACTGCAGGCGAACATCGCCTTCTTCGAAACACCCGTCGGCCGTTCGACACTGGCCAAGCAGCCTCTGCTGGCGAAGGGCCTCTCCGAGAACCAGTACACCGTCTTCAAACCCTGGCAGGATGAACTCGAAGCCCGGGTCACGTCGATCTTCATGAGCCATGGCTACACGGTCGAAGACCCCAAGCCCGACGCGATCTGACAGCTCCCCTCTACTTCGCCACCACGATGTCCCCGCTCTGCAACGGACGCGGATAGTCCGCGTACGGCAGCTCGATATTGGTGAAGTTCACCGGCACGCCCGCGCACTTCAGCGGCTCGGCTTGGTCGCACACCTGGAAGTGCAGGTGCGGCTCGGTCGAGTTGCCCGACGATCCCAGCAGCCCGATCACCTGCCCCGCCTTCACCACGTCGCCGACCTTCACGTTCACGCTGCCCGGCTTGAGGTGCGCATAGACCGACACCTCGCCATTGCCATGGTCGATGGCGACATAGTTTCCCGCGATCGAGTTGATGTCCTTCATCACCAGCTGCATCTGGTACGCGCCAACGCGCTCTCCATAGACCTCCGCCGCCTCGCCCGGCTGCCGCAGCGTGGTCGGGTCTTCCGCCACATCGGTCCTCACCGCGACCACCTTGCCATCCGCCGCCGCGAGAATGTCCGCGCCATAGGCGAAGTAATCCTCGAACTTCGTCCCATCGCCACGGAACGACCGCGTGCCATCGCCCAGGCGCACGATGTCGAACGCAAACTCCTCCGGCAGCGCCCAGCGGTGCGCCGTGTGCGGTGTCGGACCGACCGCTGCGAACCACTGTCCCGTCATCGGAAACCGGAGCGCCGTCTTCGACAGTCCCGAATTGATCGGCAGGCTCGCGCGCATTTCCACCATCTTGCCATCGCGCAGGAACTGCACGCGCACACGCACAGAATCCCGCGCGCCCTTGTAGGCAAACGGCTGTTGCATCAGCAGCATCGCCTCGTTCGTCTTCAGCGACGGCCCCGTCAGCTTCGCTCCCGCCGGGATCAGCACGCCCGAGCAGAACTGGAACGCCATCATCTCCGTCATGCCCGAGCCCTGCACGCGCGGCCCCGCCGCAGCCGCCGCCTTGAGATCGCCGCCCGCGATGCGCCGCGTATCCTTCACCTCGCCGCCGGCCATCAGCTCCACATCGACGCCGACAACCTCGATCGTCCCGGCGCCGCCATGCGTGACCAGCACGTTCTGCAGCAGCAGGCTCTGCACATTGCGCTGCGATTCCAGCGGATAGGTGCGCACCTGCTCGACCGGGCAGAACTTCACCGCCACATCAGCAGCCTTGCCATCCGCATAAGCTGGCACCTGCATCAGGACAGCCGTCATCAATCCCGCCGCAAGCGCGGCAGAGTACATCGTCTTCATCTCAGTCTCCGGTGTTAGATGTCGTTGTTTGTGTCAGCGGGCGGCGCGACGCGTGGTTTCTTCACGTGCCCATACGCCCAGGTCAGCAGCAGATAGAGAAGAATTCCCGTCACGATGGCGACCGGTGCAAACCACCCGCCCGTGAGGTCGACGCCATCGACATTGTCGTCGGCGCCAATGAACAGTTTCCCGGTGCTCAGCCGGAACACGCCCACATCCTGACTCGTCGTGAACTTCATCACGCCAAGGATGATCAGCACCGTCGCGATCAGATACCCAATGCTCATGACGATCGCCGTCACCAGCCCGCGTATGCCTGTCACCGCCGTACGTCCGATCGCCGCGAGAACATCGCCTGGGCCAAACGTCCGCCCCGCCCGCGCCCGCAGCCGATCCGCAACAAGCTGTGGCAGGAATTCCTCCGGCTTGCCTAGTTGTTCGAGCGCTGCCGTTGCATCCGCCGCACCTGCTGCCGTTCCAGCCATCGCATCAGCAATGTGCGCCTCGAGCTCCTGCCGCACGCCGGCCGCTTCCTCGCGCGGCAGCGGCGCCAGCGCGCGATCCACCTGCGCGAAGTAATCCGCCAGCAGCTTGCGCGCCTTCACATCCCCGATCTCGATCCAGCTAGACATCCAGCATTCCCCTCAGACCGGCATCGAACCCTTTCCAGCGCCGCGCGCCTTCTTCCAGCGCGGCAAGTCCCTTGGCCGTAATCGCATACGTCTTCTTGGCCGGCCCCGACTCCTGGATCACCCATTCGGCGACCGTCAGCCCGTCCTGCTCGAACCCGGCCAGCAGCGGATAGAGCGTGCCCTCAGGAATGCTCCCGCCCAGCACATCCTTCACGGCCACCGCCAGCGCATAGCCATGCCGCGGCCCGGACTTCAGCGCGCCCAGCACCGCAAAGGGCAACACCCCCTTGCGCCACCGCTTCTCCCAATCATCCACCTGAGCGTTCACAGCCCGCCTTCCATTCTTGATCCGGATATACCTCGACTTTCGAGGTATATCAAGACCCGAATTCGGAAACTGTCGTTTTCAGCCCAAACGGCCACGTCTGTCATTCCGGACGCGCGCAGCGCGAGCCGGAACCCAGGGGCGACGCACACCGGCGCCCGCAGCTCCTGGCTTCCGGCTCACGCGCTGCGCGCGTGTCCGGAATGACAATGTGGCGTTAGCTCAGACCGCCGGCGGCGGCGTCTCATCGGCGCGCGGCGGCGCAGCCTTCTTCCCCGCCTTCGCAGGTTTCGCGGCTTTGGCCTTCTTCGCCTTCACCGGCGGCGGCGGCACCAGCACCGGCCTGAACGCCTTCAGCGGATCGGGATTGTAGCGCGGCTTCATGTCGTTGTCGGACAGCCGTTCCACCACACTCGGGTCCAACACCATGCCTGCATAGTCCACCGTCGGCGCATCCTTGCGCGACTTGCCTGACCAGATGCGCCGCGAGGCCAGCGGATAGTTCATCGGCGACAGCGAGTCCCAGAAACGCGGCCGCGTGATCTTGCCTTTGAACACCAGTCCAGCTTCGCGAATGGTCTTGCTCAGCGGCGATTCATCCTCGCCATACGTGCCATAGAAACGCAGCCCGTATTCCGCCGCGCCTTCCGCGATCCACTTCAGCGGCGCCGCAGACAATGGCGTACCCTTGCCCTCGCCGCCACCAACATCGCCATGCGTGCCGATGAACCAGCGCTGTGCATAGTGTTGCTTGCCGTCCGTGCAGTGCGGCCGCTTGTTGGCCTCGTCCACGCCCTCCCACAGCGTCGGCGGAAAACCGAGCCGGTTCTCGTCCACGGCCACCGCGTGCCGCGCCGCGAGCACGCCTTCACCGATCTGCATGTCGTGGAAGCCGAAACGCTTGTTGAAGAAGTGCGCCAGCCCGCCGAGCGCGCTTGGCACGCCGCGCTGCCCCACCGTGTCGAAGATGCCAAGGTAAGTCACCTTCGGCGGCTCATCGATCTTGATGCGCGTGCCATCCGCCGCGCGCTTGCCCTTGCCATAGCTCGCGCGGAAATCGCGCCGCGCGCGCTCATAGTCTTCCATCTCGAACTTGGTGGCCTTCCCGCCCGGATGCGCGCGATAGAGCCGGAACGCATCCCACGCCTTCTCGGCATGCATGCGGCTCACAATGCCCGCGCACCCGATCAGTCCGGCAAAGCTGCGCGCACAGAACGCGCCGCGGCTGAAGCCGAACACATAGATCTCGTCGCCGTCCTCATAGTTGAACGCCAGCCGCAGGTAGGTCTCGACGATGCAGTCTTCCAGCCCCTCGCCGAACACGCCGCCCAGCATCCGGTTCAGCCATTCGCTGAACCCGTCCATGAACCCGTCCTTGCCTAGCGCATCGACGTTGGAGCCGACGCCCTGACTGTAGATCACGATCTGCGGAATCTGCGTGCCGTCGGCAAGCGTGTTGGTATGAGCAACCGAGCGGGCGATGATGGCGATATTGGTCGGCGTCGGCTGCTTCAGCCTTTGCCACGTCCCGTCAAAGCAGACCACAAATCGCTTCACGACAACCACCCCGTACGCTGTACAGCCGTCAGCCTAGCAGACCCGCAGCCGCCCGCCAGCGGGGTTCAGCGGCCAAAAAGCTGTTCGAACCAGCCCCAGCACGCTCTTCCCCAGCCCACACCAATCCCGTAAACCTGCGCCATCCACGCGGGGGGGACGCATTTGGTTGGCGACTATGGAATGGCCAAGGCGGGCCTGAATTTCAGGACGCCGGTTCGCATCTTCGCGCCACTTGGTTGGATCGCCGCGGGCGTTCTCAATCCCGCCGGCTGGTTCGTCCACCTGCTGTGGGGCATGCCCGACTTCGACCTGCAGGTCTGGGCCTGGCACGTCGTCGTCCCGCTCGAACTCGGCCTGCTGTTCGCGATGATGTTCTTCCGCGAAGGCGGCTATGGCATCGGCTCCATCGCCGGCATCACCATCATGTGCATCCTCGCCGCCTGCACCGGCACGGGGCCGATCTATGCCGGCATCACCTGGGCCGCCCAGCAGGTCGGCCTCGAGATCAGCGTGATGGGCAACGTCACGATCTACTCCTTGGACCACGCCTTCGCCCACGCGGGCACCTATATCCGTGCCTCGCTGATCTTTGCCGGCCCGTGCGCCATTCCCGCCGTGATAATCCTGCGCCTCGCTTCCTTCCAGCGCGTGGAGTACCGCAAGGCCGCGAGCACCGCCCCTAAGGCATAGCCTTCAGCGCCGCTTCGAGACCCGGACGCAACACATCGTCTTTCGGGTCGCTGCCGACGACGACGTTCATGTAGAGCGCCTGCAGGAAACCCATCACATTGTGCCGCCAGGCCAGTCCTTCCTCCGAGGTAAACACCTTGTCCGCGTCCACCGGCGTCGTCAGCTTCACCAGCCAGTCGCTCCACTCCGCTTCAGTCAGCACGCCGCCCCCCGCCGCAAACAGGATCGGCCGCGCCAGCCGCTCGCTCTCGCCATTGATGTAGAAATGCCCCTTCGGCGCCACCTGCACGCCGACCGCCGACACGATCAACCGCAGCCCCTCCTTGTCCACCCGCGGATTAAGCGCCAGCTGCAGCAGCAGGTCTGACCCATGCGCCACCGCATGGCGCCAGCCCTCCGTCTCGCTGAACCCGCGATAGTCCTTGATGTTGATGAACCAGTGCTGCGCCTCCACCAGCAGCTTCACCAGCTCGTCCTCGGTCAGATACGGATCAATCCGGTCCGCCCGCGCCACTTCCGACAGCGCCAGCGCCGCAAACGGCTGCCGTACGCCCAGCGGGTCGGCCTCATCCAGCTTGCCTGCCAGATCGACAACCAGCGCCTTCTTCGTCGCATCGCCCAGCTGCTTGCCCCGCAGCATGTGCGCCAGCGCCTCGAACGCGATGCCATCCCGCAACACGGGATCAGGACTGCCAAGGCACGCCGTGATGCCTGTGGCAAACGCCTCGCGCGTCCCCGCATCCGCAATCCCGAACTCCGCCGCCTTCAGCGCCTCCAGCTTCGCGCGATCCCACCCTGCCGGGGGGCATCCGGGATTGTTTGAAAGGCTCGGTGTCTGGTCGCTGAGTGGCGGATAGAGCGCCCAGCCGCCGCCGAAGCCCGACATCTCTTCCGCCGGCGTCGCACACGCCGCCAGAGCCAGCACCAGACCTGACATCATCAATCGCTTCATCACCGGATCGTGCGTCGCGCCGGACGATGTTTCAAGACTGCGCCACGCCCGAGCCCCATTCTCGCCACGCTGCGAGAGCCTCCTCCCCGCCGCACAGGTCTGGAGGGGACGCCATGAAACGCATTGCCATCGCCGCTATCTGTCTTGCGCTGCTCGGCGGCTGCGCCAGCTATTACACAACGCCTTCGGGCGGCGTCTCGCTCGCCGCCATCTCCGAGAAGGACGAGGCCATTGCCGACGCCTTCAAGCGCGAACCAGCCATGACCTTCCCCGCCCGCATCGCCATCGCGCGCGTTGCAACGTCCGGCTACCAGAGCATGACCAATTCCGGCTATGGCCGCGGCGCCTACAGCGTCATCACCACACGCGACATCGAACGCGAAGACGCGCTCGACCGCATTGCCCGCCTGCCGCAGGTGGCCGATGTCGCAGCGCTGGCCCGCATCATCGTGCCGACCAATCTCACCTCGACAAAGGAACTCCGCGAAGCCGCCGCCCAGCTGCGCACCGACGCCCTGCTCATCTACACGCTCGACACCAGCTTCCGCACCGAATCCGCCCAGATCGGCCCGCTGCAGACCATCGCGCTCGGCATGTTCGACACCGAGAACGCCATCGTCACCTCGACCGCCTCCTTCGCCATCATCGATGTCCGCACCGGCTTCATGTACGGCGTGGGCGAGGCCACTGCGACCGAGGAGAAGCGGTCCAACATCTGGGGCTCGGGCGATGCCGCCGACAAGGCGCGCCAGGCGGCCGAAACGAAAGCTTTCGACCAGGCGATGGGCGAAGTCAGCAAGCTCTGGGCCTCGATCGTCAAGGATCACGCAAAGGCAAGCTAACCCAGCGCTGAGCGCATCGACATTTGCCCTGTCTTGCGCTCAAGTCCCTCCCGTCGCGATCAGGCGACCTGAGCGGGGAATTCGCGTGAAACGTACAACTGCTGCCTTGCCATTCGCGCTTGCCGCGCTTGCCCTCGCCGCCTGCTCGCCGTCGCCGCCACCGCCCCCGGCTGCGGACGCCACGCCGGAAAGCGCCGAAGCCGATACCGGTCACGGCGCTGTCCTGCTGCCGCAGATCGCCTGCGGGCCTGACGCCTTCATCAAGGCGGACACGACCAAGGCCGCCCTCATCGAGATGCACGGGGCCGAGAACGTGACGGAAGAAACCGTCCCCTGGGTCGACAGCGAGGAAACCGCCGTGGTGCTGTTTGCCAGCAACCCGGCGATGCGCACTGAACTCTTCTGGTTCGGCGAGACCACCGGCGGCCCGGCGCATGTCAGCGTCTCGGGCGAGGAGACGCAATTCATCGGCCCCAAGGGCCTGATCATGGGCGCCTCGCTCGCAGACGTCGAAGCCGCCAATGGCGGGCCCTTCATGTTGATGGGTTTCGAGAACCACAATTCCGGCGAGGCCGGCAACTGGCTTGGCGGCGCACTTGCCACCCCGGATGGCGGAACCTGCTTCCAGCGCATGACCTTCGATCTGCCCGAAGACACCC
>Ga0208492_1001200_pt1 | contig 17185 bp, 13 predicted proteins | sample Subbioar_CSW14AB_FD_184820 | JGI IMG/M metagenome (GOLD analysis project Ga0208492, IMG submission 184820) | Serpentinite rock and fluid subsurface biosphere microbial communities from McLaughlin Reserve, California, USA - CR12Mar_CSW14AB (SPAdes) | ecosystem: Environmental > Terrestrial > Deep... | reverse complement strand
GGGCGAGTCGCCACAGGCCGCGAGCGCGAGCGTCGCGGCGAGCAGCATGCAACGGTAAGTGACGATCTTCATCGGCGGAACCTCCAGGCGGCGAGACTCAGGGGCAGCACGCACCAGGCCAGCATCACGGCGCACAGCAACCAGGGCCTGGCGAGTTCGGGCGGGAACACCGCGGCCAGGCCATACAAGGCCCCCACTTCGTCCAAGGTCGAGATATTGATCACACGGAATACGTCGGCCGGGTTCATCAGCAGCAGATAGGGGAACCAGTCACCGCCGGCCTTGCCGCCGCTCACCACCAATACGCCGAGCAGGATGAGGTCGAACATCAGCACGAAGAAGAACCACAGGGCGATGGCGAGCCCGGAGGCGCGGGTGCGATCGCCGGCGAATACCGACACCATCACCGCCAGACTCAGGAAGGCGAGGCCGAGCAGCACCGAGCTCGCCATGAACACGCCGTAATGGGCCAGCCCGCTCAGGGAAAGATGGCTGGCCAGCACCAGCGCCACCAGGCCAAAGCCGGCCACCGTCGAGAATGCCAGCGCACCGGCGAGCCCCAGATACTTGCCGAGCAGGAGTTCGAAACGCGTGATGGGCATGGACAGCAACAAGTCCAGGGAACCGCGCTCGCGCTCACCGACGATGGCGTCAAAACCCAGGATCAGCGCAATCAAGGGAATGAGATAGATCACCAGGCTGACCAGACTCGCGATGGTGAACTCCATCGAGCGGAAGCCGACCATGCCCTGCTGCGCGCCGCCGAAATAGGCGATGACCAGCGCGAAGACGGTGAACACCAGTGCAATGGCCAGCACCCACAGACTGCGGATGCGATCCCAGAACTCCTTGCCGGCGATGGTCGCCACCTGACGGCGCTGCAGCTTGATGACGCTCATGGGGACAGCCCAAAGAACAAGTCTTCCAGCGACGCCTCGTGCAGGCTGACATCGCGCAAGCGCCCTTCGAGGCGCCCAAGTGCGGCCAGCACCGCGAGCTTGTGTTCACGCGCGCATTCGACACGCAGCGTCGCCGCCGTTTCATGCAGCCGCACCGGCAACGCCGCCAGCGCGGACCGCACGGCCGCGCGCGCCTGCTCGTCGCACTCGACATCGAACCACAAAGGCAGGGCGGCCTGGGTGCGCAGTTCCGCCAGTCCACCCACCGCCCGCAGGCGCCCGGCGGCGATGATCGCGAGTCTGTCCACACGCTGCTGGATCTCGGCCAGGATGTGCGAGGTCAGCACGATGGTCACGCCGCGCGCGCGCAGTTCGGTCAGGATGGCGTAGAACTCGCGGATGCCATCGGGGTCGAGACCGTTGGTCGGCTCGTCCAGGAACAGCAGGCGCGGCGAACCGAGCAGGGCCTGGGCAAAGCCGAGTCGCTGCCGCATGCCCTTGGAATATTCGCGCAGCCGTCGCCCGGCGGCGGCGCCGAGGCCGACACGTTCCAGCAGGGCGCGACAGTCATCGCTGGCGACGCCCTTCAGTCGAGCGAAGAAGCGCAGCGTCTCGAGCGCGCTCAGGTTGTCGTAGAACACCACGTTCTCGGGCAGATAGCCGATGCGCCGGCGCACCTCGCGAAAATCATCGCCGCTGACCGCCACGCCATCGATGCGGATGTCGCCGGCGGTGGGCGTCAGCAAACCCATCATGGCCTTGAACAGGGTCGATTTGCCGGCGCCGTTGTGGCCGATGAGACCGAATACCTCACCGGCCCGTATCGACAGACTGATACCGTCTAAAGCGTGCACGGCGCCGTAGTGCATGGCGACGCCACGCACTTCGACGACCGGCGTGCCGCACCCAGATTCAACGACTGCCGGGGTAGGTCTTGCCAAGCCAGTCTCTCCAATCATCGTGTGTCGCCCGCATGCGCGGTCGGGCATCGACCACGCTCGGCGCGCGCAGCAGCGGGAATTGCCGGCCGACCAGGCGCAGGGTCTGAATCGCGGGGCTGGCCAGCAGCAGTTGCACGGTCGGATAGCGCCAGCTCAGGCGATCGACCAGATCGTTCGCTTCGTAGGGCACATCGCCGCGTCCGTCGCCGTCGCGATCCCAGCCGAGGTAGTTGCTCCAGAAATTACCCTGCTTGTCGCCCCAGGGCTCGTCGCGCGCGCCGACATAACGCACCTGATCGCGATTGGCGATGAAGTCGTTGCCCTCGACCTTGTTGTTCTTCGAGCCCGCCCACAAGCGCACGCCGATAAGGTTGTCGACCACCAGGTTGTTGCGCAGCGTGTTGTACTCGGCATCGTAGATGAACAGACCCTGCACATTGCCGGCGACGATATTGTTCTCCACCACCGCGTCCTGAATGGTACGCAGCATGATGCCATGGTCGGAGTTGGCCCAGGCGCGGTTGTTGCGCACCACCTGATCGCGCACTTCCATCAGCGCCAGCCCGCCGCGGTTCATCCACGAGTCGTTGCCCTCCCACAGATTGCGATAGGAGTTCATGTAGTGGCTGCCGTAGCGACTGTGGTGCAGGCGGTTGTGCTGGAACACCGCATCGTGTGACACATCGACATAAATGGCGTCGCGCACGAAGCTGATATGGTTGCCGAGGATGCGCGCATGCTGGGCGTTGTAGAGCTGGATGCCGTTGCCGCGCTGCGAGCTGCGATAGTCGCGTTTGCCGGTGATGTTGTTGTTCTCGATGGTGACGAAGTCGGCCTTCTCTATCCACAGGCCGAACAGGTTGTAGCTGAGTGTGCAGTTGCGCACCACGGCGCGGTGCGCGCCGGGCTTGAGATAGATGCCGGCATTCTGCTCACGCAGACTGTCCCCGGAGTCGCGCACATTGAGGCCGTCGATGACCACCCGCTCGGCGCTCACGTCGATGGTGTTGCCGACCAGTCCGCCGTCGATGGTCGGACGTCCGAGGCCAAGCAGCGTCAGTGCCTTGGTCACGCGCAGATTCTCGCGGTAATGTCCGCGCGCGATTTCGATGATGTCGCCGGCGGCGGCCTGGTCGATGGCCGCCTGTATCGAAGCGCCCGCCGCCACCGACCGGGTGCGCGCATCGGTGGTGGCGCAGGCGAAGCTCAGCAGCGCGGCCAGCAGCCAGACCTTGGGTGGAAACGACGCGCTCATCGTGTCGCGATGCCTAGAGGGAAAGCATGCCCAGGGATTTCAGCACCAGGAACAGCGTCGCGCCTATCAGCAGGTTCTTGAAGCCGACATAGGACAGCATGTCCATGATGCTCGCCACGCGATAGTGTCGCTGCCACCACGGCCCATCCTTCACGTAACGCTTGCCGCCGAGGCGCACCACCACCTCGAACACGCTCCAGGTGAACCACCAGGCCATCACCACCACCGCTTCGATGCGGCCGGCGGCGGCCAGCACCCACACCAGCGTCGCGCCGAGCGCCAGCGCGACACCCGCCGCCTGCACCGTGCGCTGCGCCTGAAAGCCGGCGCGGCTCCAGGGCCATAGATGATCCCAGGTCTCGTGCCACAGCCATTGCATCACGCCGGCGGGCACGGCATAGGGCGGCGTGACCGGGTCGGTCGGCAGGCGAGGATCGACGGTGCTGCGCGCCGCCTTGCCCGGCGCCGCATGCGCCTCGCAGGGCAGGGACTTGATCGGGATGTAATAGCCGTCGGCGCCGATCGGCGTCATTTCAATGCCGGCCCTGGTGCGGCGTTTGCGCTCATGCACCAGCGGCGGACAGCTGGTCGGATCGGTGTAGAGAATCATGCAGTCCAGGCAATGCAGACACTCGCGGTGATCGATACGTCCATCGCTGTCGATGGCCAGTGAGCCGCAGACCTTGGCGCAGGCATGGCAGCTCGCGCATTCCTGTTTGCGTTTCAAGCCGAACCAGCGAAACGTCGAAGGCATGGCCAGCGCCGCGCCGAGCGGACACAGGTATTTGCAGAACGGTCGCTCGATGAAGATGGACAGACCCAGCAGGCTGGCGACAAACAAGGTGTAGGGCCAGGCGCGATTGAACATGCCCACCAGGAAGGTGGTCTTGAACGGCTCGATCTCGGCCAGTTGCTCGGCCAGCGTCATGGAGAACATCGAGACCGTCAGCAGGCCGAAGAACACGGCGTACTTCACCCACTTCAAGCGATTGTGCCAGCGCATCGGCAGATGACCCTGCCAGCGCTTGAGTCCCAGCGCGCCCGCCACCTTGTAGATCAGCTCGGACAAGGAGCCGAACGGACACAGCCAGCCACAGAACAGGCCACGCCCCCACACGAACGTGGTGACGATGATGAAGATCCAGAAAATGAAGATGAAGGGATCCGACAGGAACAGCGCCCAGGTCCACTGGAACAGCAGGGCGTGGAACCAGGTCAGCACCTGGGTGATGGACGGCTGGGCCAGCAAGCCGAAGCCGACCGCGCCTATGCTTATGACCCAGGCCAGATACTTGAAGCCATTGACCGGCCATCCGTTGCGATGCGTGGAGCGCCGCGTGAGTTTGTCGCGCCGGGCGTAGACCACCGCCACCATCGTCAGCAGCGCCACGAAGGCGATGATCTCGATGGCGCGCGACTTCCAGATCTTCACCCACGGCGGGTCGGGCGTGATGATGGCCGGCCGGCCACCTTCGAGGTAAGCCGCCGGCAGCCAGTATTCCGCCGTGAAGTTGGCGAAGCTGCGCGCGCCGGTTTCACGATCGATACGATTGCCGAGAAAGACCAGTTGCCAGGGATAGGCGGCCGAAAACGCCTGCGAACGCACGATGAAGATTGCCGACTCGTCGAAGCGCGGCGCGCCGGCCGCGCCGACGCCATAGAGATTGAGATAGTCGGTATCGCGGAACGTGAAGGCATCGCTGCCCTGGCGCACTTGCACGCGATCGTAGATGCCGCCGCGCACGAAGCCCGAGCCCTTGAAGGATTCAGCACCGGCGCTGCGGATCACGAACAGGGCGGTCTCATTCGCCTCGAGACGCGCCATGAGACTGCGATAGCCGCCATCGCCGAGGATGGCGCGACCGATGTCCGGTTGATTGAGACAGCCGAACCACAGTTCGATGAAGGGCGTGTTTCCCGCCGGCAGGCCCACCGCTTCGGGCGACACCACCAGACGCCTGACACTCCCCTCCGCCACCAATGCCGGCCAATCGAGCGCGCGTTCGAGATCGAGGAACTTCGCCGCATCGCGCCGCGTGGGTTCGAGTATCCCCACCTGGCGCGCCACCGACTGGCCGGAAGTCATCATTACCTGGTGCTGGGCGATGACGGTGACGGTTGCGCCGGAGATGGCATCAAGGCCGACATGTCCGCTGGCGTCGCTGGCACCGCCTACCTGGATGTCGTCACCGACATGCTTGCCGAGGTACTGGGCGAGAAATCTCGACAAGGCGCCTTCGGGAATACCGAGCAGCAGGATGGGCTCGGAGTGTTTGAGGACCTTGGTGCCGACGAAGTGCCCACGCTTGTCCAGCCCTATCAAAGTCACCACCGGCTTGCCCGAATACGCGGGCGTGTCGGTGATGTCGGTCGAGAGCATGACGTAGCCGAGCAGTTCGGACTTGCCGTCCACCTCGCCATAGGCCTCGACATAGGGCGGGTTGCCCTTGCGCTCGGAAAAGCGTGTTGCGCCGGGGAAGACTTCCGTGCAGGGCGCATACGCGCAGAGATCGGGCGCGCTGTGGAGTTGTTCCGGCAGCTTGGCATCGTAGGCGTCGGCGTATGCGAACGACGTCGCGCATAGCAGCAGCAACAGCAGCAGACTGCGCTCGAGCACGGATGACAGCGTCATGGCGACACCTGCGAAGGCCTTGCGGAGCATGGGTCTTGCGGCGCGATGGCGATCACTGCACCGTGCCCGGGAAGGATGCCGCGGCGGCAGCCACGCGGCGAGGCCTCGGCGGGCAATCGCATCCATGGCCACGGGTCGCCCACCGCCCATGGTGAGCGACCCGCGTGACATCAGGCCTCGACGAACATGCGCCCGCGCATCTCCAGATGCAGCGCATGGCAGAAGTGAGTGCAGTAATACCAGTACACGCCCGCCTTCTCGGCCATGAAGGTCACGGAAGCGGTTTCCTGCGGGTTCACCACGAAGTTGATGTTGTGCTTGGGCAGCGCGAAGCCGTGGGTGAGGTCTTCAACCTTGTCGAGGTTGGTGACGATGAGCGTGACCTCATCGCCGACCTTGACCTTGAACTCGCGGGGCGAAAAGGTCGGCGCCTGGGACGCCATGCGCACCGTCACTTTGTTGCCGTCGCGGCTCACGCCGGTGTCCTTGGGGTCCTTCACCGCCAGCGGAAATTCATCGAGCGTGTAGACCTGCTTGGGCTGCAGCAATTCGCGCTTGAAGATGATGAAGTCATGGGGCTCGGGCCGTACCGGATGATCGGCCACCAGCACCATCTTCTCGCCCGAGATGTCGATGAGCTGTTCGTTTTCGGGATGCATGGGACCGACCGGCAGATAACGGTCCTTGGAGAACTTGCATCCGACCGCCAGCCACTTGCCATCGGCCGCCATGGTCTCGGACTGCGAGGCATTGATGTGCCCGGGTTGATACTGCACGTCGATGCGATCGACCACGTACTGCGCCTTGTTGTCGCCGCCGTGAAACTTGACCGCGGCCTCGACGTTCCACTTCACCACCTGGCTGTCGAGGAACAGCGTGGTATAGGCATTGCCGCGTCCGTCGAAAGCGGTATGCAGCGGCCCGAGACCGAGTTCCACTTCGGCGACGATGGCTTTGTCGAGACTGTCGAGTTTGCCATCGAACCAGTCCAGCACCTTGGCCAGTTCTATCACGGTCGCGGTCGGCGAGAGCTTGCCGGCGCAGATGAAATACTTGCCATCGGGGCTGGCGTTGACGCCATGGGGGTTCTTGGGCACCGACACGCGGCCGACCAGGGCCGTCGCGGGATCGGCGTTGTTGGCCAGCGTGCCATCGACCACCGGCACCTTCGAATCGCCGATGGTGGTGAACTTGCCGTCCTTCACCGCCTGTTCGATGCGCGCGACATTGAAGAACAGACAGCCGTCGCGCTCGGCCGACATCATGTCTTCGTAATGCGCGCCGCCTTCGGTGTTGTACTGATTGGTGGCGGCAAGTTTGCCGTCATAGGAACTCGCGGCCAGATCGCAGTTGCCATCGATGAGAACCTGCCAGCGCACATCCATGGTCTCGGCATCGACGCAGCTGAACAGCGTGCGGTATTTGTCGACCGCTTCCAGATCATGGCCGTCGTTCGGCAGCGGGATCGCGAACTCGGCGCCACAGAACACGCGGGTGGTGTAATTGATGGCCGGCTCCAGCGGGTCGCGCTTGTCGGGAAAGATGCCGTGAAAGCCCTGCACGTTGGGCAACTCGGTGATCTTGTCGCAGATGAAGTAGTCGAGACGGATGCGCGCGATGCGGCTGTTGATCTTGTCGTTGATCCAGGCGTAACGCCCATCGTAGTTGCCGTCCTTGTAGGAGGCATGGGTATGGTGGGTATCGCCGACGGTGTATTTCAAATGCCCATCGGGGCGCGTGCCCATGATCTTCTTCGATTCGTTGGTGATGCCCCAGCCGATCAAGGCATCCGGCACGAAACAGGGAATACGTTGGATCTCACGGCCCGAGGGCAGACCGATCACGCGCATGTCACCGGTATGACCACCGCTCCACAGGCCGTAGTAGGTGTCGAGTTCGCCGGGTTTCAGATGGGTCGCGGTGCCCGGCTCGGCGGCGGGGGCGGCGGCGACAGCCGCGCCCGCGTGCCCGCCGGACGCGGCACCGTCCTCTTTGGAACAGGCCGCCATGCCCAGCGCCATGCCGGTACCGGCAACGCCGGCCGCAGCGGCAGTATTGAGAAAGCGGCGACGATTGACGTCCAACTGTTCGTCGACGTCATGCCCTTTGTTCTTCATGGTTCTTGCTCCTCGAGCTCAGACAGCATGCGCTGCGCTGGATGATGATCTTGTTGTTGTGCAGCGGCGGACGTTACGGCGCGGCGTGCTCCACGCGTTTTCCAATCCCGGGTGCGACAATCTGTCGCACGGCTACTGTCGGCTGCGAGGTCACCTTCAACCTTGATCGATATCAAGGCTGAATCCGCAAAACTTTTATGGAAAGAAGTGCTTTTCGCCCGACGTTAATCCATAAAATATTTATGGATTGCGGGGCGTTCTTTCATCGATGGCGGGACCGCACGAGGCGCGAAGGACAATGGCACACCCCCATCATGAACCACAATCAGAGGTGCGTATGACGATGACTGCGTGCAACGTACGCGCTTGCCTACTGACATTGGCGCTCGGCATCGCAACGTCAGCAACGCACGCTGAGAGTGTGAGTGTGGTGGGCGAAACGATGGGCACGACTTATCGCGTCACGCTCATGGCCCACGCGGCGCCGGCCGATCTCAAAGCACGCATCGACCAATTGCTCGAACGCATCAACGATCAGATGTCGACTTATCGTCCGCAATCGGAACTGTCGCGCCTCAACGCCGAGCACAGTCGGGACTGGTTGGCGATTTCACCTGAACTCCACGCCGTGCTCAGCGCCGCGCGCGAAGTGAGTGTCGCCACCGATGGTGCTTTCGATATCACGGTCGGCCCTCTGGTCAATCTATGGGGCTTCGGTGCCGAGGCGCGCATCGACCAGCCGCCGGCCGCGCAAGCACTGCGCGCGGCGCAGTCGCGCACAGGCTATCGCCAGCTCGAACTCGCCGCGGCGCCGCCGCGTGTACGCAAAGCGCGCGGCGATGTGTCTATCGATTTATCGGCGATCGCCAAGGGCTACGCGGTGGATGCGCTTGCGGCGCTGCTCGATAGCAAGGGCATCGCAGACTATCTGATCGATATCGGTGGCGAGCTGCGCGCGCGCGGCCATAACGCGCGGGGTCAGGCCTGGCAAGTGGGCATTGCCCTGCCGCTCGCCAATGTCGATGCGGTGGAAAGGATACTGCCCCTCGGCGACACGGGACTCGCCACCTCGGGCGATTACCGCAACTTCTTCGAGTTCGAGGGGCGACGCTATTCCCACGAAATCGATCCTGCCAGCGGCCGGCCGGTCAGCAACGACGTTGCGTCGGTCACGGTGCTGCATGCGTCCTGCATGATGGCCGATGCCTATGCCACCGCCCTCATGGTGACGGGCGCCGAGCGCGGCCTCGCGCTGGCGCAAGAGCATGGTTTGAAGGTGTTGTTTCTGCTGCGCGACGGCGAGCGATTCAAGGCCCGCGCAACGCCGGACTTTCCGGCGCCGCGTTGAAGCCGCGCTTCAGGCTGATGCGGCGAAGAAGCGGTCGAAGTACAACTGCTCGGCCGGCAGGCCCTTGGCGCTCAGCAGACGGCTGACGGTTTCACACATGGGCGGCGCGCCACATAGATAGGCATCCATGTCGCGCGCATTTTCCACCGCGTGCTGCACGGCACGGGTTACGGTGCCGGCGACACCCGACCAGTCATCCCCTTCCACCAGGCCGTCCAAGGTCGGCACGAAAGTCAGATTGAGGCCGAAGCCCGCGCGCAGTTCTTCGAGATAAGGCAAATCGTGCGGGCGCCGCGCGCCGTAGAACAATGAGAAAGCGCGCGTATCGCCGCGCTCAGCGGCATCGCGCAACATCGCCATGATGGGCGCAAGCCCGGAACCGATGGCGCACAACAACACCGGTCGCGCACCGGCGCGCAGATAGCTGGCACCGAAGGGGCCACGTACGCTGATCGACTGGCCGGCCGCGAGTTGATCAATGCCACCTGAGAAGGCGCCGCCATCGATGCGCTTCATGACGAACTTCAACAGTTGCGACGAGGACGGTGGCGAAGCCATGGAGTAGCTGCGCCACACCCGGCCCTGCGCTGTCTCCAGCCCCAGCTCGGCGAACTGTCCGGCATAGAAATGCAGCGGCGCGGGCAGGGCCACCGCCAGTTCCCACAATTCCGGCGTGAGCTGCGCCACGCCCGCGACCTCAGCCTCGAGCGTGGTCGGCGTCAGCAACGGCAGGGCGCGCGCGTCCGGCAGGCGGTGATCGCGTATCAGCACATCGCTCTGCGGTCTGGCGCGACACAGCAAGGCCCAACCCTCGTCCCGCTCGTTGTCGGGCAAGGCATAGGCCGTCACCTCGCCGAAGTCGACCTCACCATCCTCGATGAGGTATTTGCAGGTCGAACAGCGACCGTGACGACAGCCATAGAGCAGTTCTATGCCCTGGCGCAGGGCGCCGTCGAGCAGGGTCTCGTCCTCGCCGCAGGTGAAAGTCTGCCCGCCGGGCGCGAGCTCGATTAGGTATTCCACATCACTCATGAAACGAAGACCGGCTATTGCTCGCGATGAATCTGGGTGACGTCGCTGGTGAGGATGAATTTATCCGGCTCGGTCATCACGCGCCCGACATAGGTCGACATGATGACCAGCCACTGCGACATCGAGAGCTCGGTGCCGAGCTCCTCCGCCACCACATTGAGATCGACCTCGATGCGCCCGGAGGGCGAGGTGATTTTCCAGAAGGTGCCGTGATCGGCGATCACCAGATTCGGATCATCGCGCTCCAGCACATCGAGCGTGGCCTGCGCCTCGGGCGAGCCCTGCATGAGCACGAGCGACACATCGGTGCGGCCGCTGACCGCGTTCATGCCTGCCCATCCAGCGTGCTGGCGAAGCCGAGTTCGCGTATGTGACCGGCGCATACGGCGCGCGCGGCGGCGTGCGACGCCGCGAAACTCAAGGCATTCTCCGGCGCCGCCCCATAGACCGGCTCGAGCGCACGCGCGGCGGCATCGGCGCGCGCACTCCAGTCATCCAGCCAGGTCTGGATGACGTTGCGATTGTGCGCGGCGTGGGCACTGCCGTCGGCGCTGACCATGCGCACGAAAGCCTGACTCGCGGTGAGATTACGGCGACGATCGCGCTCGGCGGTCATGACGATATGGGGCGCGACGGCGTCGTCGTTATGCATCGCGCCACGGCGCACCAGATCGCTCACCGCCATCTGCTGCAGGAGCGGCCCGACCACCAGATTCAAACCGACCAGCAGTTCCGCCCAGTCGGTGGTGGCCATGATTTCCTCGGCGAGCTTGCGCGATGGCTGGTAGGCGGGCGCCTCCATCCATTGCTGTTTGCCGAGCGCATCGTCCACCGCCGGATTGGCGTTCTCCAGTTCCACCAGATACACGACCACGTCCTGCGCGTGGCGCAGGTGATCGAAGCTCTGGAAGCACAGCAGATTGCCCAGCGTGTCGGACAAGGCCTCGCGTTGCGCCGGGGCGAGACAGCGGAAAATCGCATACTCGAAAAACGACCAGGCCCGGTAGTGGCCGCACAGGAGGTTACGGACCCAGCCTGCCGACAGCGCGGCCAGCGTGCCATCGAGCGCAGCGTCCTCGGTCATGCGCGCGATGGAGGTCTCCTGCTGCTCCTGATGGCGCACATAGGTGCGCTGCCATTGCTGCGCCGGATCGCGGAACGCATACCAGTCGTCATGACGGAGCAGCGTCGAATCCTGCGACCACAGGGTGCGGCCATCGGGCCGCAACACATACCACTCGGGCTCCTCGAGATTGGCGCGGACCTTGTCGAAGCCCCAGGCATCGGGTTGCTGATGCACGGTCAGCGCTTCGTATTCGGTCAAGCGTCGCGCGGCCGGCTTGATGAAGGTGAAGTCGCGCGCGAGTTTGCCCGCCACGCTGGCAGTGGTATTGCCGCTCATTGCAGCACCACCACGGGCCCCTGCGAAGGCAGGTTCTTCAAGGGGTCGGAGATACCGAACTGCTGGCGGCGCATGTCGTCCAACGTCCAGCGCTTGTCGGCGCGCAGATGCGGTTGCGCGAGCAAGGTCTTGCCGTCGTTACGCACGAGTCCGCATTTCTCGATGTACTCGGCAATCGAGTAGCCGTCGAAATGTTCGTCCCAGGTGCGGCTATGGGCATAGCGATGCGGTTCAAAGGCGAAGGTGCGTTCGCAACCGTCGGAACAGAACGCGTGCTTGCGACCGCCGTGGTCCTTGATACGCGCGGTGGAGATGTCGGGGCGCGGAAACACGCAGGGCATGTGACACACACGGCACAGCGGCGGCACGCCACCGAGCAGGGAGATCGGAATCTGGCCCTGGGCCGGATCGCTCATCTCGGCATAGTTCTCCCAGAACTTGCCGTAGCGGTCATACCAGCCGGGATACTTGCGCTCGAACCAGTCGAAGTCACGCGAATTCAAAGGATCGATGCGGATGAACTGCATGGGCCAGGTGGCGGCCAGCATCATCATGGCGGTGTGTCCGACCCACTTCACGCGCTCTTTCGCTTCCTCCCAGCCGCGCGGCAGACCGACGCCGAAAGGCTCCAGACGCTCGATGTAACCGCCGGCCCAATCGTGACCGACCCATTCGGTCCAGGCTTCGAGATAGGAACCGCCGCGGTTCTCCTGGAAGTAGTCGTAGACCGCCGACACGAAGGTGTCGAGGAAGGTGTGCTGGCGCCAGAACGCCGCGTCGAAATCGCGCTGCAGGCGCGGCAGGTTGTCCGGCACCGAGGCGATGGCGGCGAGCGTCGCATAGCCATTGGCCATGTGCCGCGCCTCGTCCGATTGCACCGACAGGAAGGTGGTCGGCGTGGCCTGATCGCCATTGGCGGCGGCCACTTCGGTCAAGGTCACGAACAAGGGATTGGTGTAGGCGGTTTCGGCGACGACCTGCAGGTTCAAGGCGCCGTCGATGGGATTGCCGGCGAAGAAGCCGTCGAAGGCGGCGCGGCTGGCGCGCATCAGGAAGTTGCTGTTGCGCAGCTTGAAGCCACGTTCGAAGCCTTCGGCATCGACCGAATGCTTGGCGAGATAGCGCACCAGGTGCGCCTCCTGGTTGACGTGCCGCACTTCGTCGATCATCTGGGCGAGATAGCCCTGACGCAGTTCGGCATTGTCGACGGCATCGACCAGCTGGCCGGTGCACTTCATCGCCGCATATTCGGCGTAGCAGGTCACCGGCAGGGCGATCTTCAACACCTCGGTCCAGCGCTCGGAGGCCTTGGCCGGCATCTTGGCGCGCGCCATGACATCGCTCATCGCGCCGTACTGGCGGTCATCCTTGTCGCGCTCCATGGAGCAGTAGTCGCGCACCAGATGGCGGAACGGGTCGCTGGTCTTGGTCGGAATCTTGTACGGCATGTCGTAGCGCGATGCCGGTTCGCGATAGCTGGCCTTCCAGTCGAAGTCCTTGACCCGATCATGGGCCTTGACGAAATCGGCGCTCTTCATACCTTCCTCCCCAGAAGTGATAACCGCGAAAACAGTGCGGCAAAGGTAACCGAATGGGGCACGACCGCCCAGCACCAATCGGTGCTGCGCTGCGGTCGAGCGGCATTCAGTCCGTGCGCCGCCTGGCGTCCATCTCGGCGATCAGGGCGCGCGCCTCCTCGCCTTCGGGAATGGGCCGCCCGGAATCGCGCCACTCGACCGCAGCCTTGAAGCCCTCGGTCTGGGCATAGCGCCGGAACCACAGGCCTTCGGGATTGTGGCGGGTGATGCCATCGAACACCGTCGCCATGCTCTGGCTCTGTTCCAGGCCCATGCTCAAGAGCATCTGATTGACCACCAGCTTGTGCATGGCCAGATGACCGTGGGGCACGCCGGCGATGCGCTCGGCCAGCGCCCGCGTCGCGCTTTCCAGTTCCTGCGCCGGCACCGCGGCATTGGCCAGCCCCCAGGCCTCGGCGCGCCGTCCATCGATGGTGTCGCCGGTGAACATCATCTGCTTGGCGCGTGCCGCGCCGACGCGGTAGGCCCACATTGCCGTGGTCGGACAGCCCCATACCCGCGTCGGCATGTAGCCGATGCGCGCGTCCTCGGCCATCACCAGCAGATCGCAACACAGGGCAATGTCGCTGCCGCCCGCCACCGCGTGGCCGTGCACCTTGGCGATGGTCGGCTTGGGACTCTTCCACAGCGTCATGAAGTCTTCGGTGTTGCGCTTCATATAGGCGTAGTCCTGCATCGGGTCCCAGGGCGCGCGTTCCTGCTTGCAGGGATGTTCGCCATCGCTCTCGCCGAACAACTCGAGGTCATAGCCGCCGCAAAAGCCCTTGCCCGCGCCCTCCACCACGATCACATGCACCTCGTCCTCGGCATTGGCCCATTCCACCGCCTGGCGGATTTCACGCGGCGTGTCATCGTTGATGGCGTTGTAGCGCGCGGGCCGATTCAACAACAGACGCGCGATGCGCGGCTGTTGCGCGTCCTTGTCGATACGCAGGGTGCTGAATTCGGGCATGGGGAGCTCCTGATGGGTACGAAGGCTGAATTGTAGGTGCGAATTCATTCGCTCATTAGCTTGCGGGAATGCATGGCCTTGCCCCCTCACCCCCGCCCTCTCCCCCGAGGGGAAGAGGCTCAGGGTGAGGGGGCCAGCGCTACACAGTGCCCTCGCAACCTTTATCATGCCGCCACCGCCGGCGCGACTCGCGCGCCTTCGGCGGGACACGAATCAAGCGGAGCAAACCATGAAACTCGAAGGCATACGCGTGCTCGATCTGTCGCTGTTTCTGCCCGGCCCGGTGCTGACGCAGATGATGGCCGACCACGGCGCGGAAGTGATCAAACTTGAACCGATAGGCGGTGGCGAACCGAATCGCGAAATCGGCCCCAAGCGTGATGGGATGACGGTCTATTTCGCCAATACCCATCGCAACAAGAAAAGCATACAGCTCAATCTGAAGACCGAGGAAGGCCGCGCCATCGCGCTCGATCTGGCCGCCAGCTGTGATGTGATGATCGAGGCCTTCCGTCCCGGCGTCGCCGCGCGACTGGGGGTGGGTTACGAGGCGATACGCGCGCGCAATCCCGGCATCGTCTATTGCTCGATGTCGGCCTGGGGCCAGGACGGGCCCTATGTGCATCGCCCGGCGCATGATCTGACCTGCGAGGCGGTGGCCGGTGTGTTGAGCATCAACCTGGGGCCCGACCGACGCCCCGCCATACCGGGCGTGGCCGGCGCCGACATGCTGTCGTCGATGATGAGCCTGTCGGCCATCCTCATGGCGCTGCTGCGTCGCAAGGACACCGGCGAGGGTGATTACATCGATGTCGCCATGGCCGACAGTCTCATCGCGGCGCTCGCCAACAACATGGGCACGACCTTCGCCGACAAGCGCCCGCCCGATGTCAGCCAGGAACGCGCCCTGGGCGGTTATGCGATGTACGGCATTTACGAAACCAGCGACGGGCGCCACGTGGTGCTCGGTGGTTCCGAGTTCCATTTCGCCGCAGCGGTATTGAACAAGCTCGGCCGCCCCGATCTGCTCGACGCCTGCAAGACCTTGCCCGGCCCCGGACAGAATCCGGCCAGGGAATTCCTGCGCGAGACGTTCCGCTCCAACACCATGGCGCATTGGGAAAAGGAGTTCGCCGATGTCGATGCGGCCTTTGCCGGGGTCAAGACACTGCGCGAGGCCTGCGACGATCCGCAGATTCGTCATCGCCAGATGATCGTCGAGGACGAACGCGGCTGGGAACACATCGGCCTGCCGATGAAGTTCAAGCACGAACCGGGTCAGCTCAACTTCAAGTTCGCCGGGCTGGGTGAACACACCGAGGAAGTGCTGGACAAGCTCGGTCACGACGCCGCGGCGCGGGTCAGACTCAAGGCCGCCGGCGTCTATTGATCAACTGCGCATCGTCGCGCAGGTGCGAATGGATACGCACCTGCGCAGCGCCGGCCGTCTACTCGCGACAGGAGACCGGCCGATACTTGCCCGGCAGATCGCCTTGCGTGCAGCTCCAGCGCAACTCCTTGCCCACCGCTTGCGGCACGAGCTTGATGTCCTTGCCATTGATGGCACCGAAGCTCGCATCGAATTGAATGACGACCGCACCCGCGTCGCCAAAGGAAATATCCGCCCCGCCCGCCGCGACCTTGGCCGCAATCGCATCGATGCCACAGTCGCCGGCTTCGGCCGGGAGCGACTGGTCATTGGCAAAACGTTCCGCGATGCATTGCTTGTAGTCGGCCGCGCCGACCAGTGCGGCGGTGACTTTCGCACGCAGGGTGTAATCCTGATAGGCGGGGATGGCGACCGCCGCGAGGATGCCGATCATCGCCACCACCACCAACGGCGTGGCCGCGCTGGCGCCGCCGCCAAGGTTGGGCACGAAGGCGGCAAACAGCCAGGCGAGGGGATGTCGGGGCGGCACGGTGGTGTCGGTCGCCAGGGGGTCGAGGTGGCGCAGCCGTTTGACCAGCCACGGATAGCCCGCCACCAGTTCATGGAAGGACATCCAGAATCCTCCGCTATCGGCGCTCTGCCGCGCAAACGCATCGAGATTGAGCGATGCCCAGCGCTTGCCGCCCGCGCCCAACGCAGCCAGACCGAGCCGCGCATCTTCGCGGCTCGCGCAGCAATAGGCGCCATGCAGGTCGCAGGAATACTCCCGCGCGCGCGAATAGGCCGCGCCCAGCAGCGGCAGGATGCTGGCCGGCCATAGCACGGGCGCCCAGCGCAGGTGCCGTTGGCGGATATGGCCGAGTTCGTGACCGATATAGAAACTGATGGCGCTCGGTCGCGTGCTAAAGGCATCGACCATGTCGCTCAACAGCACGATGAAGTCGCGGCCGCGAAAGCGCGTGGCAAAGGCGTTGAACACACCATTGCCATGGAGCAGATAGGCTTCCGGCACCGGCATCTGCAGGCGCTCGCAGCATTCCAGCAACCGTGCATGCAAATCGGGAAACTGCTCGGGAGTGAGACGCACGCCCGTGCCCTTGAGATAGCTTATGAAAGCCGACTGCGCAAACAGAAAAAACAGATAGCCGAACAGCACGTAGATCAACAAGGTCCCGACCGTTCCCACCAGCAGCGCCAGCCAGGCGATGGCGGAGATCGCCAGGGCGGTGATGAACAGCGGACGTTCCTTCGAATACACCAATGCACCATTGTCGAAACCGACAGCATTGCCAATGCTCATTGCGCGCTCCTTGCCATGACGGTGGGATCTTCGGTCCGGGTTTGCCAGCTCTTGCCGCGGCGTCGCGAATCCTCGTTGTTCGGCGATACCGCGTAGGGGAAGCCTCACATACTGGACGGCGGGATGTCGAGACACCCGGAAGGAGGTTTCATGCAGGGCAGAAGTCGGCCGGCGGGCCATGTGTCAGCCGGGCTCAGTCGCGACACGGAATGACGGGTTCGTCAGTCGCTGGAAGTCACGCTCCTGGGGGCAGCGGAAGGGATGTCGGCGTATGCGTGGGAATCGACGGCGGCCGGGCACGCACCGGCAGACGTCGCGC
>Ga0208492_1001199_pt1 | contig 17197 bp, 13 predicted proteins | sample Subbioar_CSW14AB_FD_184820 | JGI IMG/M metagenome (GOLD analysis project Ga0208492, IMG submission 184820) | Serpentinite rock and fluid subsurface biosphere microbial communities from McLaughlin Reserve, California, USA - CR12Mar_CSW14AB (SPAdes) | ecosystem: Environmental > Terrestrial > Deep... | reverse complement strand
TCGTGCCCGGTGCCGCCATTGCGGCGACCGCGACGCCGCCCACCTTGACGTTCGCGCCGGTATCGGACACCTATGTCGCGCAGTCGACCAACGTGGCACGCGGCGCGGAAGAGAGCTTTTTCGTCACCAACAGCCGCAATGCGTTGCTCGCATTCCCGGTGGTGCTACCACGCGGCTTCGCCATCAAGCGCGCCTTGCTGAAACTCACCAGTGATCGCGAATACGGGCCGCTGATGGTGGGCGTGTTTCGCGCGGCCCGCCCGTGGCATGAATCGCAGGTCACCTATTCCTACGCCGACCTTGCAGCCGGCAAGAAATGGGATACAGCGGGTGGCGACTGGTGGGATGCGGCCGGGCTGTCCCAGGGTGATCGCTACTATGTGCGCGCCAGCCTCAAGGACGATGATGCGAGCAATCTCACCCGCATCGACGTGACATCACTGGCGCAGGCCTGGCTCAGCAGTGCGCAGGGCAACACCGGCATGGTGCTGCGCGCGTTGAATACCACGGCGGGGCAATCGTTCTTCAGCAATAACGCGTCAGCCGGTCAGGTTCGCCTGGAGATCCAGACCAAACGCGTGCCCTGAAGCGGCGAGCCGGCGCGCGTAGTCCGCGCGGCGGCGGACAAGGGGTCACGCAGTCGCGGGTGACCTCTTTATCCGGTCAGGATTGCCGTCCGCCCAGGCGCTGGTGCAGTTCATCCAGCCAGTCACAGGTGTATTGCTCGACCGCCGCGCGCCACTCTGCACGTGCGAAAGTATGGTTCGCCGCTTCGATGGTGATGCGGGTGACGTCCTCACGCTCGAGCAGGCTTCGCCACGCGGGGTCGGTGCCGGCCAGTTGGCGAAATTCCGCCGCGGTGAGATCGTCACCACTCAGGAGCAACAGCACCGGCTTGCGCAAGGCGGACCAGCCACGGCGCATGCGTTCGATGAAGTGCAACGCGCTGTCGTCACCGGGCGGCGCGGGCCGCGCGACGGCATCCCGCACATAACGCGCAAGGCTGCCGAAGGTATCGCTCCAGTCGACATCGAAGCGCAGCAACTTGCGCCAGAATTCGCGGCTGCGCAGGCGGCCCAGGTAATAGGATTTCAAACGCACCTTGGCTTCCGAGGCTTGCGAGTGCACCCAGGGGTTGAGCAGCACCAGGCCGGCGACACGCGGGTCGGTATGCGCATAGATCAGCGCCGCGGACGCCGCGTCGCACAGCCCCCAGATCACCACACCATCGAGCGCGCAGCGCGCGCACAGCGCGTCCATGGCCGCACGGATGTCGACACTCACGGCCTCGAAATCGCGGGCCGCGCCCTCACTGTCGCCCATGCCGCGATAATCGAAACGCAGCGTGCTGATGCCGCGCGCCGCCACGGCGCGAGCCAACAGCAGGAATTGGCGATGGCTGCCGGCGCGATACTGCGGACCGCCGACCACCACCAGCACACCGAGGCGCGCGGGTTGCGCGGCCGCGTGCAGGATGCCTATCGCCTGTTCGTCGTCAATCGCAAATACGAAAGCCGATTCAGTCACGACGCATCCAGGTCTGCGTGGCCACTCAACGCGGCCAGGCTGGCGGCGAGCGCCGCCTCAGGCGCCGCGATTTCCTGGGTTGCCCAGAACTGATCGCAGTTCACCACCGCGGCCCGCGCCGCCGTCCCGCGCGCGAGACAGTCGCGCACCAGATTCTGCACCGGCACACTGGCCTGTGCGCCTTCGCCATTCTTGAATTCCAGCACGGTCAAGCGTGCCGGTGCACCGAATTCCGCCGCGCCGACCTTCGCTTCGTGCAGACCGAAGGCCAGCGCAGGATGCAGGCCATAACCGGCCACTTCGACGCTGTGACCGTCGCTCAACAATTGCATCAGTTGCTGTTGGGACTCGTCCTGACCGGCCAGACGACTGGCCATGACGCGCAAGCGCAGAAATTGCGCGAGGTAGCGCGCGCCTTCCAGCACCGGCTGCCACAGCACGACCGTGGCGGCGGGAAAAGCGGCAAGTCGTGTATGAATCTGCGCCAGCAGCAGCGCGCCCGAGCGCACCGCGAGATAGCTGACCGGCAGTTGCGGGCACGCCGCGGACGCCTCTGCATCCACCGCCACCAGATCGTCCTGCCATTCGCTCCAGCGCGCGGTTTCGAATCCGCCGTCGCTATCGCCGGTGCCGGAAAGATCCGGCAACCACACCTCGCAGCCCTCGCGCGCCAGGGCGCGGGCCAGCAGGGCCAGCAGACGGCGACACTTGTTCATTTCCTCACCGAACGGCGGCACCACCAGAACCCGGCGTGTCGCCGGCGCGGCCTGCGGGCACACGCGTAAAAGGAACAGCCGCCGCGGGCCGGCATCGAGATAACCGGGAATCATGCTCACGCCCATGGACACACCAGCGGCGCTACGCGCCCGCCTGCCTGCGCGAACTCGGTCCTGCCGCTTCCATCAAGGGCGCACATCGGAGCGCGATGGGCGCCTAAGCAAGCTTGGCGGCGACGAAGGCGGACAGCGTGCCCACGGTCTCAAAAATGGCGCCGTCGATTTCATCGTCATCGATACCGATACCGAAGTGGTCCTCGATGGCAGTCAGCACCGACACCACCGCCATGGAATCGAATTCCGGCAGGCTGCCGAGCAGCCGGGTGTCTTCGCGCAATTGCATCTTCGCGGTGTCGATGCCCAGCACTTCGATCAGAATCCTGCAAACGTCATCGCTCGTCATAGGTCGCCTTCACTCACTTTCCCGATTAGGTGATGCGGTCGCAGTGCGCCGCAGGCGGCTGCGGCGCTCATGCACCGGCCGCCACTTGTTCCACGATAGCTTGAAATTCGCGGCCTCGCCCTTCGCGCGAACAGGCGCGGGCAAATTCCTCGTCGCCGAAGAGCTGGTTGCGATGCTGGCGAATCGCGTCAAGAACGCTGGTCAGCACCGCCTTGATTTCACCCGGTGAATCGAGCTGCGCAATCCACGGTACGCCCGCCGCGGCGAGCACCTGGCCAGTATCGCCGGCAGGATCAGTGAACGCAACGATGGGCCGGCGCGCGCGAAAGTATTCGTAAACCTTGGCCGGGATCTGGAAATTGCAGCCTGCGGATTGAAACAGCATGAGGCCGTCGGCATCGAGCATTTCAACCAGCGCCTCACGATAGCCAACCGGGGGTTCGAGCTTCACCAGGCCGTCGAGGCGCGCGGCGGCTATCATCGGTCGATACAGTTCCTCATGGGCCGAGCCGCGCAGGATGAACTCGACTTCGCCCTCGCGCAGCAGACCTTCGTCCCGCAAGGCCGCCACCGCCTGCAGAAAGGCGGACGGATCGCGCTCCTGCGGATACAACACACCAGCGTGCACCAGGCGTATGCAAGCGCGGGCGCTGCGCGTGCAGCCCCGTTCGGCATCGACGAACAAGGCCTCGTCATAGCCGTTTTCCAGCACCACGCCGCGCGTCTCCAGGGCCGCGGGATAGCGCGCCCGGTAATAGCTGAGCGCACTGGGCGCGGCGAACAGCACCCGCGAGGCGTGGGCCATGATGCGCTCTTCGATGGCCTTGAAGGCCCGCCAGGTGCGCGGGTCGTGGGGATAATCGTCCTGCGCCATCGGGTCACGCAAATCGGCTATCCACGGCACACCGCTCAGTCGGTGCAGCACGTAACCGATCAGATGCGCGGATGCGATGGGATAGGTTGAATACAAGACACTGGGACGATGCAGCGCGATGTGCGCCAGACCGCGCACCGTCGCCGCCACGACCCACGACACCCAGCTGTCGGGAATGGCGAGCCCGCCCGGATACTTGCCCATGAAAGTGAGGTGCCGTTTGGTGTCGAGCGCGAAGGCGCGAATGACATTCACTCCGGCGGGCACCATGCCTTCGTTCTCGGCGCTGTAACTCGGCAACGCGCCGCGGTTGACCGTCAGCACGGTCGGTTGCCAGCCCTGCTCCGCCAGCACCTTGGAAAAGCTCAGCGTGCGATGCACGCCACTGCTGCCCTGGATCGGCGGATAGTGAAAAGCCACCATCAATATGCGCTTGTTCACGTTCGTGCATCCTCTCGTCGTCGTGCGTCCCGGCCAGCGCTCACCTTAGTCATCCACCAGGGAATACTTTATCCGTCGCAGGCTGTCGTAGCCGGCCAGATAGATGCCACGCGCGCGCCTGAGATTGGCGATGCGCAGGCGCAGCATCTCCTCGCGCGAGGACATCCAGTCGCGCTTGTAGGCGTCGTCGCCGGTCAGATAGTCGATGCACTTGACCCCATCCTCGGTCACCACGTAGGCCATGAGATGCATGGTCAGCAAGGTGCCGGGCGAGTAGTGCTTGAATTCGTCGCTGTAGGCCAGCTTGTAGATACTGGCGGTGCCGCCATTGACCAGCCAGATCTGACTGGCGGCCGGCTTGCCCTCGATGTAGAGCAAGCCCAGCCGCAACCACTTGTGCTGCGCGGCCAGCGTGGCGACGCCTTCGATGAAACCGGGATAGGGTTCCGGCGGCTTCCAGCTCGAGCGATAGATTTGATTGAAGTCCGCGATACCCCGCGCCACGTCACGCTGTGCCGTCAGGATTTCAAAGCGGTGATCGACGCCGCGGCCGAGTCGCGCGGTCTTGCGCGCCAGAGTGGCACGCAGATGGGACGGCCTGCGCTCCTTGTAGGTCGCCAGATCCGTGATGGTCTCCGACCAGTTGGCGGTTTCGAAGAACGATGACCCGCTCAGCAGATTGGTGCGCGCGTGACGGCGGAAATCCTCGATGTCGGCGCTGTTGCGCATCGGGAAAAGGCTCAGGGAATTCCAGTTCTCCTGGCGCGCCAGCGCGCTCATCAGGCGCGCAATGGCGTTGGAACGCGAGATGAGGTCCTCGTTGACGATCAATTCGAAGGCCGGCGTGTAGTAGTTCGCCAGTGCAATCAGATCCTCGCCGCCGTCGTCGGTGGCAACGCGCGACACGCAGGGCAGAATGCACAAGGGTTCCTCGGCGCGGTTCTCCAGCACGAAGATGCTGAGGGTGCCGAGATCACGTCCGACATTCTCGTACAGATTCCGGAACCAGTCCGGCGAGGAAAAGATCTCGGCCTGACCACGCTCCTCCCACAGTTTGAGCGCGGGCTTAGGCACTGCTTCCAGGCTGTCGAAGCGCTGCAGGGTGAAATTCAGCAGCGGCGCCGAGCGCACGTTCAGATTCTGCGCGAACTGCACCATCCTGCGCAGTGGCGCATAGCGGTAAACGCTGACATTGCTGATTTCGCGGGTCGCGTCGGCCCACGGCAGCTGTTCCTTCTGCGCGTTGGTATAGAACTCGACCGCGTGAAAACGTTCGAGATTGAAAATGTGTTCGAGGGCGAGGTAAAGCAGGATACGGCCCGGCGCGAAGCGCTCATAGGATTCATCGAACGTGGTCTTGAGCATGACCAGCATGGCGCCGCTGCTGATGGCCAGCCGCGAGGCGACGACATGCTCTCCGACCACCAGCTCGAAGGCGAAGGCTTCTGTGCCGGGCGCGTATTTCCCGAGTACGTCAGCATAGAACTGGCCCTGGCGATTATCCGCGTGGATCGCGGTGCCGGCGGCGCCCTTCCAGCCGCGGCTTTCCAGATCGCCATACCGGCGCAGCGCGGCCAGGAGTTCGGCAGCGCCGGTGTGAACGCGGAATTCAAAGCCCCCCTCGTGCTCGCTGAAGCGGCGACGGTAGCGCCCGATGTTGTCACGCAGCTTCTTGTTGCGGGTCGACCAGTAGCTGTCAAAGGCGCGCGTGGTATCGACACTGGTGGTGACGCCGTACAGGTTGCTGTCGACGTTGGCGAGCGGTGCGAGGGCGTCCTGGGCAAACAAGGGGTCGACATTGAACAAATCGATACGCATGCACAGCGGCGACAAGGCCGCGAACAGGCCTTTGATGTCGAGCTCCCGCCCCGGCACGGTCAACAACGGCACTATCTGGGACTGACCCGGCGAAAAGCTGCCGAACACACCCTTGCGACGCGGCTCGAGGATGAGCAGGGCGCGCTCGTCGCCGTCCGGCCCGCACTGGCACAGGCGTAATTCCTGATGACCGAAGAACTCGATGGTGGAACGCAGAAAGCGCGTGTCGAGCATCGCATGCGCGTTGAAGTGGCGCGCAATGAAGGCATCCCAGCGCGCCCACAAGGGCTCGTCGCGATGATCCAGGCGCGCCACCCGCCAGCTGACATGGGGCTCAATGCGCGGACTGGCGTTCATGCCTGCCCCAGGCTGCGGGTCAGCGCCGCGCGCAACTCGTCTCTATGCCGTGCGGAGAGATCCTGATGGCAAGGCAGTTGCACGAGGCGCGTGCGGTAGTCCGCGCTGACGGGGCAAGCCGTCGGAATCAATTCCTCCCACCGATAGAGCGGCACGCCGGCGCCGCGGATGGCATCGAACTGTACGGGTGCGTCGTCAAGCAGAAAGGGCAGCACATAAGGCACAGCGCCGGCGGGCAAAGCCGGGTACAACAGATGCACGCCGCGCAGACCGTCTACCACCTCCGCCAACTCGACATAATTGCGTCGACGTTGCGCGGCGGCATGTTCGGCGCCCAGCACGTTGAAAAGCAGACGCGTGTAAAGGCCAGGACCGCGCGCCATGTCACGCGGCTCGAAATAGCGAAAGGCCGGCGCGGGCGTCGCTGTCGCGGCCACGCGGCCGGCGACCGCCGCGCGGGCGGCAGGTCGCGCGTCCAAGGACGCACAGGCAGCGCGACGCCGTGCGAGCGCGCGCGACAGCAGGCCGAGGTTGCGACGCAGGCCGGCCTTGCCACGCGGCGCGTCCAGAGGCGCCCCCGTTGGCGCCAGCAACAATCCCCCCTCTTCCAGCGCGAAGAACTTCACCAGGCTCGCGATCGCATAATCGTCCGGCGGAATGCCGGGCAGCGCGTAATAGGCATGGGCGCAATCGTGGACGATGGTGACTCCGGCGGCACGTGCCTGCGCGATGCAATCCTCGGCAGGGGGTTCAAGCCCGAAGAAATTGACGAACACCACCAGTCGGGTCGGCAAGCAAAGCGCGCGTTTGAAATCCTCGCGGTGCGGGCTCAAATCGGCGTTCAGAGGATAGAACTCGAGTTCGCAACCCGCATGCATGAAAGGTTCGACCATGCTTGGGCAATGATAGGCGGGCAACAGGACACGGTCGCGAGGGGTGAGTTTCAAATGCGCGGCGAGACGTCCGAGCGCCGCCCGGCCGCTGACCGTCACGGCGCAGGGCCGCGTGCCGAGTCCGAAGCGCTGTTGCGCGAGCGAGCGCCGCGCCAGGGCCGCATGGCTCAAGTAGGGCGTCATGGGCACACGCGGTCGCGGATAATTGCTCGCATCGGCCAGCGCGGGAAGGAAAGACGGCATCATCGGCTTGGGGAAACGTCCATCTTGGGCACTTGCGGGGCGCAGCCAGAATACCGGCCGGCGATCACGAGCCTGCGCTCACGTTCCGCCGCGGCGTCCTGCCACGGCGGTCACTGGCTCCAATGCCCCGCCGCCTTGAGCTTGTTCTTCAAGCCAGGCAAGGGGTAGCCGAGCGCATAGGCGGCCTTGGCCTGTACCTCGGCGGGCGCGTAGTCCTTCTGTTTCACCAGGATCAAGCCCAGGAAATAGTGCATTTCCGCGGTCGGCGGTTTGACCTTCGCGATGCCATCCTCCAGCACCGCGCGCGCCTCGGCGAATTTGCCCTGCTTGTAGAGGAAGGTCGCGAGCACGGCGTAACTATCGGCCACTTCGGGTGCATTTTTGATGCTGGCACGCAGCAGTTTGATGGCCTGTTCACCCTGACCGACGGCATAGGCCACGCGCGCCTGCACGGCGATGAACTTGCCGTACAGCGGATCGGTCTGTGGCGTGCGCTGCAATGAGTATTCGGCCTCGTCATGCGCACGTTTGATGGCGAACTGGTATTGCTGGGCATTCTTGCCCTCGAGTTTCTCGGCGCGGACTATCCAGATCATGCCGGCGCAACCATGATGGATGTTCCACCAGGTTTCACCCAGACGCCCCTTCCATTTGGCTATCGTGTCGGGGCTCACCTGGCGCGCAAAGGGCGAGACCTCGCCGACATTGGTCACCACGTATTTGGCTTTGCAGTATTCCGGCCAGGAATTCCATTCAATCTGGTTCAACGTGAAGCTGTAGCCCATCGCCAGATGCGCGAAGCCAAACAACAGCAATCCGACAAAATATCTTCTCATGCGCTTTGCCCTCCTCGCCGTGACGGTGGCGGGCGCGAGATGACGGTCCACGGCGCGGATTTGCCCATGCTAGATGCCATGGGCGCTCAGCCACAGCTCCAGCATCGTCAGAATCCACACCAGCTCCCCGTAGTACCCGGACGCCGCCTCTTCCCGATAAAGACGCTCAGCTTGACTGATGAACTCGGGCAGGAATATACCGCGTTGACGCAGCCCCGCCAGGGCGGTCGACGCCAGATCCTGCAGACCGCGATCTTCCCGCATCCACACGCCGAAGGGCAGACCGAAGCCGTGCTTGGACTTGTTGATGATTTCGGCGGGCAGGAAATCGGCGAAGGCCTGCTTGTAGAAACCTCGCAACTGGCCGCCCGTCAGCAACGTCGCCGGACTGATACGCGCCGACAGATCGACCACCCGCTCGTCCAGCATCGGGTAAGCGACGTCGATACCCGCCAGATCACACATGTTGCTGACCTTGACCAGATCGTTGTCCGCCAGCGTGAACTTCCAATCCAGATACAGCATGCGCTGCAAGGCGTCGCCGCTGTCGACCGCGCGATAGCGCTCGCGCCACAGGCGCCACGGCGCCTCGCTATCGACATCGGCGAGAAATTCGGCGCAGAACACGGCCTGCGGCTCGAAGCGATTGAGAAAATTGTAGGACTGCAGGCGGTCCGGCAGCCCCATCCTGGCCTGCTGGATGTAGCGCGCGCCCTTGCCCGCGACCGGCAGGCGGGCCAGGAACGGCAACCATCGATAAGCGCTTTCCAGCGGCCCGCGCAGCACTCCCGGCAAGCCGAGATAGAACTCGAACTTGCGCTGTTCGACATAGCGCGTATTGCCGGCGAACAATTCATCGCCGCCGTCTCCCGCCAACATGGTGGTCACGCCGTGCTGTTGCGCGTGACGCGCGCAGTGGTAGGTCGGGATCACCGAGGAGTTGCCGAACGGCTCGCCGTAGTGGGCGGCGATACGCGGCAGAGACTCCAGCACGTCGGCGGGCGTGACGAAGTATTCGTGATGCTCGGTGCCGAAGTGCTGCGCGGCGAGACGCGCGTAGGCGGATTCGTCGTAGCCGGCGGCATCGAAGCCGATGGTGAAGGTGCGCGCCGCGCCGCTGGTCTGTTTCAACAGTCCGGCCACCGATGAGCTGTCCAGGCCACCGCTCAGGAATGCCCCGCAGTCCGCGACGGCACGCTCCGCGACCGCCGCCGCGAGCGCTTCGCGCAGTGCGGGGCCGAGCTGAGCGCTGCCTTCGTCGCGATCCGCGAAGTGCGGTTGCCAATAGCTGGCCGCCACGCTCTGTTCGCCCTGCCAGCGCAGCACCTCGGCCGGGCCGAGCTTGGCGACGTTGACATAGATGGTGCGCGGGCTGGGAATGCAGTGAAAGAAGACGTAATCGTAGATGGCCTGGCGATCGAGCTGGCGTGGGCCGTCGACGCCTTGCATCAGCGCATCGAGATCGCTCGCGAAGCACAGTCGCGAGCCCTCGATGCGATAGAACACGGGACAGATGCCGAAGCGATCCGTGGCCAGGCTGAGTTGCCGGCGAGCGGCGTCGAGCAGCACCAGGAAAAACACTCCGCCCAGGCCATCGATGGCGAGTTCGGCGCCATCGGCATAGGCGCGCGCCAATGCTTCGAGGCGTGCGGCGTCGTCGGAACGATACGTGCCACCGGGGCGTAGCAGGAATGCGTTGCACGCGCCGGCGCTGGCCTGCACCACCGCGCGTTCGGCATGACACAGTCCGCCGCCTGCCCACTGCACCATGGCGGTGGCGCGCGCGGCCGCGGCACGGCGACCCACCGCCATGCGTGTCAGTGCCGGCGCGACGTTGCCAGGGTCATTCCAATCGATCGTTCCACAGACAAAAATCATGGGCGGCTGGCCAGGGATCCGTCAGGCTGCAAAGTTATGAGGGTGAGCCGCTATTATAGGCTCTGCTATTGCGACTTAATCGGCCTATGTCTCCAATCCTGAACGCCGTCGGCGCTCACCGGCGCAGCGATGTCGCGCTCGATCGCGGCCTTTATCCATGTTCGCTCTGACCGCAAGATTGGCGCTCAGCGCCGCGGCCTTGCGCGCACGACGTCTGTCCATCGTGCTGTTCCATCGTGTCGTCACCACCCCGGACGCGCTGCTGCGTCACGAACCGGACATCGCACGCTTCGCCGAGCAGATGCGCTGGTTGAGCGCGAGCTTTCACATCCTGCCCTTGCGCAGCGCCGTCGCGCGGCTGCGGGACGGCACGCTGCCGGCGCGCGCGCTGTGCATCACTTTTGACGACGGCTACCGCGACAATGCGCTCAATGCCTTGCCCGTGCTGCAGAGCATGGGGCTGCCGGCCACCTTCTTCGTCACCACGCGCTACATGGACGGCGGCATGATGTGGAATGATCGCGTGGTCGAAGCGGTGCGCCACTGGCCGGGTTCGATCATGGATCTCGGCAGCCTCGGGCTCGGCAGCCACCCGCTCGACGCGGGCCGCGCCGCCGTCATGGAAGCCCTGCTCCCGCAAATCAAATATCAGCCCCATGCCGAGCGCGAAGCGCTGGCCGACGAGCTGCTGGCGCGCAGCGGCGCACCCTCCTCACGCCTGATGATGGACAGCGATGAAATCCGGGGGCTGCATCGCGCCGGCATGGAGATAGGCGGACATACCGTCAGCCATCCCATCCTGTGCGCCCTCGACCCGGCGGCCGCCGCGGCCGAGATCAGAACCAACAAGGCCGTGCTCGAGGACATCATTGCCGAGCCGCTGCTGTCCTTCGCCTATCCCAACGGGCAACCCCATCGTGACTACGATGCGCGCCATATCGGCATCCTGCGCGATTGCGGCTACACCTGCGCGTTGTCGACCTCGCCCGGCACCGCTGACCGCCACACCTCCCCCTATCAACTGCCGCGCTTCACGCCCTGGGACCGCCAGGAACCGAAGTATCTGGCGCGCATGCTGCTCAATTATTTCGCGCAGCCGAGCTGCGTCGACGAAGCGGCCTGAGCCCTGCGGCCGGCACGCAGGCGCTCGAACAATTCGTATTGTCCGCGACTGGTGTCGCTCCAACTGAAGGATTCAGCATAGGCGCGGGTCGCGGCCCGCGTCGGCGGTGCGGCGAACAGACGCCTCACACCCTCCGCCACGCCTCGCGCCGAACGCTCGTCAATCAACACTCCGGCGGCCGCTGACGCCACCACTTCCGGCGTACCCCATACCCGCGTGGCAACGGCCGGTGTGCCACAGGCCATGGCCTCGAGCAGCACATTGGCCCAGCCTTCGCGACTGGATGCCAGCACCAGTGCATCGGCGGCGGCGTAATACGCGCTCAATTCCGCCTGCGGAATCAGTCCCAGGAATCGCACCCGCTCACTGACACCGAGTTGCACCGCGCGTCGCTCCAGCGCCGCGCGCTCGGGGCCGTCGCCGATGATCATGAGACAGCAATCGGTCAATTCGCGCAGCGCCTCGATGATGAGGTGATGACCTTTGAGTTCGATGAGATTGCCCACCGAGAGCAGCACGCGGCCCTTGAGTTCGAGACGTTCGCGCACGGGCTCGGCCGGGCGCGGCGCGAAGCGTTCCAGATCGACCCCATTGCGCAACACCGTCACCCGTTCGCCCGCGACCCCGAGTTCCAGCAGGCGGTCACGCAAGGCCGCGCATACCGTAATCAGGGCATCGGCCTGCGCGGCCGCCCATAGAATCCAGCGCCTCGGCAACGCAAAGTCCGGCATCAATGTGAGATCGCTGCCCCGTGCGGTGATGGTGACGGGGATACCGAGTTCGCGTCCGATCATGAGCGCGGCAACGCCATCGGGATAGAAGAAATGGGCATCGATGACGTCGATGGGCTGTTCAGCATGCAGACGCGCCACGCTTTGTCGCGTGCCGCGATACATGAGCCACGGCGAGCAATGCCAGCTGATTTTCGGCACCACGACATAGCGGGGATGCCAGACCGGCAGGCCGCCGAGGTTTTCTTCCCGGGGCACGCCTGCATAGATGCCGTACAGACCAAAGCGCGCTCCTTGCACGGGAAACCACGGCACCGGCGCCACCACTCGACTGTCCACCGGGAATTCGGCGATGAGATGACGCAAGCGTTGTTCGATGAATACGCCGTGGCGCGGCTGGCGCGCATTGGGGAACAATGAGGTATAGGTCAGCAACGACAATGATTGTGGATTCGACATGGCTTTCCCGGGTGTCGCGGCTGCGCTGACTGTCCCGCTATGTTACTTGAGGGCTGCTGCGCAGTGCTTTCGGCGCGCAAGCTCGCATTCTTGACGTCCCGCGGTCGCAAGATGCGTTGCCTCAACTCTATAATCGCGCAGCCGCTATCGGCTGTCGTCAGCTCAAAACGGCCCCGCCGCTGCGCTGGTCGAGCCCGCCAAACTTCGAGGTGAGAACTCCTTGCTGTCCGTAATCAAAAGCCTGGTCCCGCCCGCGCTGCGCAGTCGCATATCGTCGACCATGGAATGGGTGGGGCTGCCGGCCGCCGCACGCGAAGAAATCAGTGCTGACCGCAGTGGTCGCCTGTTCGCCGACCCGGGGCCCGCGCAGGCGATCAGGCTGATGGCGGACTGGCTGCTGCTGGCCCAGCAGGCGAGCACCACCGCCGACGGCGGCTACGCACGTCATTACAGCATCGCGAGCGGCTGGGGACAGTCCTATCCCGAGACCACCGGATACATCATTCCCACGCTCATCCAAGCCAGTGACTTCCTCGGCGAGGCCCGTTACGCCGACAGCGCACGACGCGCCCTCGACTGGTGTCAGGCCATACAGTTTGCCGAAGGCGGCTTTCAGGGCGGCGTGATCAAAGCCGACCCGCTGGTGCCTGTGACTTTCAATACCGGGCAGATCCTGCTCGGCCTCGCGGCGGGCGTCACACGCTTCGATGCCTATCAGGATGCAACGCGTCGCGCCGCCGACTGGCTGGTCGCGACCCTCGACGACGACGGCTGCTGGCGTCGCCATCCCACGCCGTTCGCCAAAGCCGGTGAAAAGACCTACGAGACCCATGTGTCCTGGGGACTGCTGGAAGCCGCCCGCGCCTTGCAGCAGCCCGCCTATGGTGCGGCGGCCTTGAAGAATATCCACTGGGCCCTGATCAAGCAGCAGGCCAATGGCTGGTTCGCCGACTGCTGTCTGACCGATCCTGTCCATCCTCTGACCCATACCATCGGCTATGCGCTGCGCGGCATCATCGAAGGCTATCGCTACGAAGCGGATCAGCGTTTGCTGGCGGCGGCCGAATTGACCGCCGAGGCCCTGCTCGGCGTCATCGAACCGAGCGGCCGCATTGCGGGCTGCTTCACCCGTGACTGGCGCCCCGCGGTGGCATGGTCCTGCCTGACCGGCGCGGTGCAGATTGCCGCCTGCTGGTTCCTGTTGTACGAGATCACCGGAAAGACCGCCTATGCCGAAGCGGCGCGGCGCGCCAATGCCTTCGTCCGGCGCACCATTCATCAGGACGGCGAGCCTGGCTTGCGCGGCGCGGTCAAAGGTTCGTTTCCGGTCGATGGTGACTATGGTCGCTTCGAGGCCTTGAACTGGGCCGCCAAGTTCGCCATCGACGCCAACTTCATGGAGTTGGCGTGCAAGGCTTGATGCGCGCCCACCGACGCCGGGCATGTGGTTTATCGCCGGCACGGCGCTGCCACTGAACACGCGGCGCGCCCGTCGCGAAATGCATCGCGCCCATGCGGCACACTTCGGAAGCGCGGCGTGCCGCCGCTAAGGCCTGAGAGCTTGCGTCTGCGCGACCGAGCGCTGGCTGCACCTACCCGACTATCCGGAACACCGACCACGCCATGACTGTCACTGACCCACCGGAACCCACGCCGTCGAATGACCGCGCGTTCAAGGCACGGGTACTGAGTGGTCTGAAGTGGACCGCCTCGATGCGGCTCTTGAGTCAGGCTGCCAGCTGGCTGGTGACGCTGGTCGTCATCCGCCTGCTGGCGCCGTCCGACTACGGCCTGCTGGCGCTCGCGCAATTGCTCATCGGCCTGGCGACGCTGCTCAATCAAATCGGCCTCACCCCCGCGCTGATTCAGGCGCGCACCATGCCCGACCACATCCTGCGCAGCGTGTTCGGTTATGTGCTCGCGAGTAACGCGGTGCTCTATGTCGCGGTTTATCTCGCCGCGCCACGCTTCGCCGCGCTGTATGACGCCCCCGACCTCGTGCCGGTGATACGCGTACTCGGCCTGCAGTTGTTGATCGGTGGTATCGGCGCTGTGCCTACCGCGCTTGCCACCCGCGACATGGCGTTCAAGCATCTGTCATTGATCGGGCTGGTCGCGACCATCGTCGGCAGCGCGCTGTCCCTCGTCATCGCGATACTGGACGGCGGCGTGTGGGCGCTGGTCAGCGCCAGCCTCGGCAGCGCCTTGTGTCAGACCATCGGCATTTTCGTCGTCACGCGTTTCTGGATGCGCCCGTCCCTGCAATCGCGCGGCATGGGCAGTCTGTTCAGTTTCGGCGCCTGGACCAGCGGCGGACGTCTGGCCTGGTATTTCGCCGAAAGCGCCGATGAACTCATCATCGGCAAGGCCTTTGGCAATGCCGTGCTCGGCAGCTTCAATGTCGCCAAGAATCTCGCCTCGTTACCGATGTTCCGCGTCATGGACATCGTCAATCAGGTGACCTTTCCCGCCTATTCGCGCCTGGAAGGCGATCAGGTCAAGGCGCTGAACTATTTTCTGAAGAGCGTGTGGCTGGGCATGCTGCTGTTCTGTCCGATCTGTTGGGGCTTTGCTTCGGTGGCGCCGCTGTTCACCGAGGTCGTCATGGGCGCGCAGTGGCGCGACGCGACCTTTGCCCTGCATCTGCTGGCTTTGTCGATTCCCTTGCAGGCGCTGAGTTCGCTGCTGACGCCGGTCGTGCAGGCGCTGGGACGACCGGATCTGACGTTCCGCAATTCCGTGGCGCGACTGGTGCTCTATCCGCTCGCCGCGATGCTCGCCATTCCCTACGGTATCGATGCCGTGGTGGTGGCCCTGGTCGCGGTGCGCGTGGTGACCTTGTTCATGTTCATGCACATCGCCAAACGTGTCTTTCCGCTGCGCTTGAGCGCCCTCTGGCAGGCCTCGTCGGCCCCGGTCATCGCCGGTGCGGGCATGTATGCGGTGGTCGTGCTGCTGTGTCAGCGGGGCGATGGCCTGCTGGCCGCGCCGTGGCTGCTGGGCCTGGCCTGCGTGGTGGGCGCGGCGGTTTACCTCGCGCTGCTGTTCGCGCTGGCGCCCGACACCATACGCCAGTTCAAGAGCACCATGCGCAGTTGAGCCGTGGCACGACAAGCTTCGCGCAGCGCCATTAGAATGCCCTACAGTCATCGTTCAATTATCGACGCGGGAGACTGCTCATGCAGGCACTGAAGCAGTGGCTCAAACCGATACTCAAGCCGCCGCTGGACGCGCTTACGCGCGTACTGCGCAAACGGCAGTTGAGCAGCGAACTCACCCATGTCACGGCGGCGTCCCTGCAACGCGATATCGCCGCCTCGCCGCTGCCCAAGGGCGCGAGTGTGCTGGTGCATACCTCGCTGAAGGCGATCGGCTTCGTCGAAGGCGGCGCCGAGGCGGTGGTCGACGCGCTGATCAAGAGCGTGGTCGAGGACGGCGGTGGCAATCTCATGCTGCCGACCTATTCAATTGACGGCACGATGTGCAACACCTTGTCGTCCGGTCGTGTGTTCGACGTGCTCAACACACCCTCGAACCTGGGCGCCATTCCCGAGGCGTTCCGGCGTCGCGATGGCGTGCGACGCAGCGTGCACCCCAGCCATTCGTTCTCGGCGATGGGACCGGACGCCGCATGGTTGACCGCCGACCATCACCTGGCCGGGACCAATTTCGGCGCCAACACACCGATGGTGCGTCTCATGGAACGCGGCGGTTATCTCATGGGTATCGGTACCCACCTCGGCACAGTGACCTTCTATCACTGCCTGGAGGATGTGGTGGAAAACTTTCCGCTGGCGGCCTATTCCGACGATTCGCCCTTTGATGTCGAATGCCTGGATTGGGAAGGACACAGCCATCATCTGCGTCTGCCCGGACACGCACCCGCCAATGTCGCCACCCGCATCGATCGTCCCGAGAACCAGGCGCTGCGCGATCTCTACACGCGCCGCCTGGAAGCCAACGCCGGCCTGCGCTGGTTCCCCATCGGCACCACCCGCGGCTGGGTCATCGCGCTCGACGACATGTATCGCGAATGCCTCAAACTGTTGGACGAAGGTCTATCGGTCTACGCGAAGATGGACTGAGATGCGACTTCCGATGCCTTCCACTCTTTCTTGGCATGCGCTCACGCGTGGCGCCGCGCTGCTGCTGGCCCTCCTGTGCTGCGTGCCGCGCCTGGCCGCGGCCGACTGCCCGCCCATAAGCGATCCCGCCGAGCCTTTGTGCATCGACAACGAAGCCGACTGGCAGGCCCGCAGTCGCGCGCCCGGGGTGTTCTACGCCAATAATTTCGACTATGCGGATCGCAAGGCCTATCTCGCGGGGGCGCATTCCTTTCGCTATGCGGACACCGCCGACGGCAAACCCAAGCTCGAACTCGAAACCCGCATCAACCTGTCCGGCCGTGGCGCCTCGCGCCATAACTGGTTCGCGAGCGAAGGCCCGAACGAAGCCGGCCCGTCGTGGAATTATTCGTTCGATGGTCCGGGCCGCCGCACCACGCGCACCGCGCGAGCGCGTTTCTATATGCAGTATTCGATGTACGCCGACCCGACCTGGGTGCGCTTCGACTACCCGAATGGCGGCATCAAGACCCACATACTTCTCAATCCGGGCCAGCCGCCCTTCGCCCAGGGCGAAATCGTGTTGACGCGCGCCGGCACCGGGCCATGGCTGCATGGCTTCAGCGTCACCAACAGCGCGCGCGGCTGGTTTCTGAAATGGAACTCACCCCATTTCGTCGAAGGCGATGACACGCTCTACACCTTCTGGGACGGTGCGCCGGGCGGCGAGAAGCCCAAGGACATCGACGCGTTCGAACGTCGTTACGGACCGCG
>Ga0208492_1001197_pt1 | contig 17236 bp, 11 predicted proteins | sample Subbioar_CSW14AB_FD_184820 | JGI IMG/M metagenome (GOLD analysis project Ga0208492, IMG submission 184820) | Serpentinite rock and fluid subsurface biosphere microbial communities from McLaughlin Reserve, California, USA - CR12Mar_CSW14AB (SPAdes) | ecosystem: Environmental > Terrestrial > Deep... | reverse complement strand
ATCCCCTATCATCTCGTCCATGGCTGGATCGCGCTCGCGACCGTCTGCCACCTGCCGGCCGTGGTGATCCCCGTGCCGCGCCGCCCGGGCCAGCTGCCCGCGGGCATCCAGATCATCGGCCCGGAAGGCGGGGATGAAGACGTGCTCGCCATCGCCGAAGCACTCGAAGCGCAAATGGGCGGTTTCCAGCGCCCGCCGGAAGACGGCATCCGCGCGCGTACGTCTGTTCCCGCTGTCCTCGGCAAGTCCGGCAAAGCGAAGCCGCCTGCAAAGCCGCCGAAACCGCCAAAGCTGGTGAAGGAAAAACCGCTGAAGGCGAAGCCGGTCAAACCGGCAAAGCCCGCCAAGCCCAAGCCGCAGCCGAAAGTGAAGCCGCCCAAGCCTGTGAAACCGGCGAAGCGCTGATCGCTACCAGCTGCCGATATTGGGCGCCGACGCCCATGGCTCGGCCAGGGCAAGCGCCTCGCCCTTCTGCAGCAGCTCGATCGAGATCCCGTCCGGCGATCGCACGAACGCCATCCGCCCGTCGCGCGGCGGACGGTTGATCGTCACGCCGATCCCTTGAAAGCGTTCGCAGGCCGCATAGATATCGCCGACACGATAGGCGAGATGCCCGAAATTGCGCCCGCCGCCATAGTCGGTCTCGTCCCAGTTGTGGGTAAGCTCGACCATCGGCAGGCCCGGCGGCAGCCTTTCCTTTCCATCATACTTCGCGCGCGCCACGTCTTCGGGCGAAGCGAGGAAGACCAGCGTATAGCGCCCCTGCGGATAGTCATTCCGCCGGATCTCCACGAGGCCGAGGCCCTCGCAGAAGAATTTCAGCGCGGCGGGAAGATCGCCGACGCGCACCATGGCGTGGAGGAATTCAAGGCTCATGCGTCTGTCCCGTCATGGCGCTCGCGGCGGGCCTCGCTGATCGCCTGTGACAGGCGGCGGGCAAAGCTCTCGCGCTCGCGCGGAGTGAGGTATTCGCCGAGCGGATAGCTCCGCGCGGCGGCGGCAAGGCGCAGGGCGTTCGGCCCTTGCGCTGCCCGGTCGAACTCGACGCGGGCGAAATACGACGACAGGCTGGCGCGGCGCTCCCTGCCCCAGCCATCGACCTTGCGGACATCGACGGCCTCCGCCGTGACGCGAACATAGGTGCGCGCCCTCTGCGAGCGGAAGGATAGCTTGAACACCGCCCACACGGCCAGCACGTCGAGCCCGAGAAAGCCAACGATTGGCCAGGCGCCCATCGCATAGAACACAATGCCCGGCACGAGGCTCAAGCCTGCAAACAGCCACATCACGCGGTTGAACCCGCGTGGGCTGAGCGAGCGCGGCGGCTCGAGCACGGCGTCGAGATAGACGGTGGCCATCGGACAGAAAGTCTAGGCCTCGCCCACGGGTTCGCAAGAGGCGGGATGACAAGCCGCAAGGCCTGCGCTTTAGCTGCGTGATGGCGAAGGCGGCGACAAAAGCAAAAGCGAAGACACCCAAACCCGTTCCGGGCCTCACGCCCGAACAGGCGGCGGAACTCTACAAACGGCTGGCCAGGGCGCGGCCAGAGCCGAAGACCGAACTCGACTACAAGGACCCGTTCACGCTGGTCGTCGCCGTGGCGCTGTCGGCGCAGGCGACGGACGTCTCGGTCAACAAAGCCACGAAAGAGCTGTTCAGAGTGGCGGATACGCCGGCCAAGATGGTCAAGCTCGGCGAGGACGGCGTCGCCGGCTACATCAAGACCATCGGACTCTGGCGCAACAAGGCGAAGAATGTCGTCGCCCTGTCCCGCCTGATCCTCGAACAGCACGGCGGCAAGACCCCACGTACCCGCGAAGACTTGGAAGCCCTGCCCGGCGTCGGCCACAAGACGGCGAGCGTGGTTCTCAACGAAGCCTATGGCGAAGCCACCATCGCGGTCGACACCCACGTCTTCCGCGTCTCCAACCGCACCGGGCTCGCCCGCGAAGCCACGCCCGAAAAGGTCGAAGCCCGCCTGCTGGAAGTGACGCCAGAAAAATACAAGCGCGGCGCCCATCACTGGCTGATCCTGCACGGTCGCTACACCTGCCTCGCGCGCAAGCCGGGCTGCCCGGAATGCGTCATCCGCGAGCTATGCCAGTACGAGGCAAAGACCGGCGAATAGCTAGCGGTTCGCGTACGGATAGCAGCGCGTGCGCGGCAGCGGCATGCCGTAATGACGCCCCAGCGCCTCGATGGCGTCGGCATGGTCGCGATAGGGGTCGGCATTCTCCGGCCCGACAATGATGATCGGGAAGTCAGCTACGTTCTTGCCCTCTGGCGGCAGCATGGCGGTGGCGAGGCCCGACCCGTCATCCGCCCGCAGCGTGAGGAAAACCGGCATGGTGCGCGCGATGTGCGCCTTGAGACCAATGTCGCGCTCCAACCCCGGCCCCGGTGTGTAAGACCGGCGAGCGCGCTGTTGCGCCGTCTGGAAGTGCTTCTCGACGGCGTGGTGCATCAGGCGGGATTCCGCCGTGGCTTCCGCTTCCGTCTCGATACGAAACCAGGTGCGCCCTTTGAAGGCGTCGCAGACAAACTGCATGTGGGGTCACTCCGCGCCTCAAGTTAGGCACGGGTCCGGCGGCGCGGAAGAGGTGGGATGCAGATGTGACCGCATGATCGCCGCGCGGTGTGGCTCGCCAGCTACGGCTTCGACGCCTGCTTGAGGCGATAGACCAGCTCCAGCGCCTCCTTGGGCGTAAGGCTGTCGGGATCGAGCTCTGACAGGATGCGGTCCGCCTCCGAGGGCGCGTACGCCGCCGGCTCCTCGGCGACAAACGTTGCAAACAACGGCAATTCCTCCAGCCGCTTCGCCCCGCCCTCTTTCGTCTCCAGCCGCTTCAGCACGGCTTCCGCCCGCTTCACTGCCGCTGACGGAAGCCCCGCAAGCTTGGCCACCTGCACGCCATAGGACCTGTCAGCCGGACCCGGCTTCACCTCGTGCAGGAACACAAGATCGCCCTTCCATTCCTGCGCCCGCAGGCTGGCATTGGCGCAGGCCGCCAGCGTATCCGCCAGCACTGTCAGCTCATGATAGTGCGTCGCAAACAGCGCCCGGCACTTGTTGACTTCGTGCAGGTGCTCCACCGCCGCCCACGCAATCGCGAGGCCATCCCACGTCGATGTCCCGCGTCCCACCTCGTCGAGAATGACGATGGAATTGGCAGTCGCCTGGTTGAGAATGGCCGCCGTCTCGATCATCTCCACCATGAAGGTCGAACGCCCGCGCGAAAGATCGTCCGACGCGCCCACGCGCGAGAACACACGGTCCGCCAGTCCAAGCCGAAATTTCCTTGCCGGCACATAGCAGCCCGCCTGCGCCAGGATCGCCAGCAACACGTTCTGGCGCAGGAAGGTCGACTTACCCGCCATGTTGGGGCCGGTGATCAGCGTCAGCCGCGGCCCCGCCTGCCCGCGCGCATCGAGCCGGCAATCGTTCGCTGTGAAGCCCTGTCCCGATGCCCGAAGCGCAGCTTCAACCACCGGGTGACGCGCGCCTTCCGCCTCGAACACCGGCACATCGGCAATCTCGGGACGCACGGCGGAGATTTCGGCGGCCCATTCGGCGTTGGCCGCGGCAATGTCGAGCCGGGCAAGGCCATCGGCCACCAGCGCAAGCTCGGGGCCAAGCGCATCGGCCTCGGCAACGAAGCGGTTGAAGATATCCATCTCGCGGGCGAGCGCCTCTCCATCGGCGCGCGAGATTTTCGCCTCAAGCTCGTTGAGCTGCGTCGTCGAGAAACGCATCGCGTTCGCCATGGTCTGGCGATGAATGAAATTCGCCGCCAGCGGCGGACGCATCAGCGTCTCGCCATGCTTCGCATTCACCTCGATGAAGAAACCCAGCACATTGTTGTGCTTGATCCGCAGGCCCGAGATCGCGGTCTCGGCCGCATACTCCGCCTCCAGCCGCGCGATCACCCCGCGCGCATCCTCCTTCAGCGCCCGCGTCTCATCCAGCGCCGGATCATAGCCCTGCGCGATGAACCCGCCATCGCGCGCTTGCACGGGAAGCTCGCGCGCAAGGGCCGCAACGATCTGCTGGGCAAAGGCCGCCAGCCGGGGCTTGTCTGCCAGCGACAGCGCCGCGCAGGCAGACGCGATCTCCGCCGGCGGCGTGTCCTGCGAGGAGACATCTGCGCAGATCTCCTCGCCCACTCGCAGGCAGGCAGCGAGCGCCGCCAGATCGCGCGGCCCACCCCGGCGCAGGCTGAGCCGCATGCGCGACCGCTCCAGATCGCTGGCGCGTTTCAGCGCATCACGCGCAAAATCACGCCGCTCCGAGGCATCGAGGAAGAAGGCTACCGCATCCAGCCGCCGCTCGATCTCCGCGCCATCGCGCGACGGGCGGCCCAGCCGCAGCGCCAGCAGACGCGCGCCCGCCGCCGTCACCGTGCGGTCAATCGCATCAACCAGCGACCCTTGCCGCTGGCCACGCGTCGAGCGCTCGATCTCGAGGCTGGCGCGCGTCGCTGGATCGATCGCGAGGAATGTGTCCGGCGCCGTGCGGATCGGCGGATCAAGCCGCGCCTGCCCGCCCGCCTGCGTCACCGCCAGATAGTCAAACAGCAGGCCACATGCGATCAGCTCGGCGCGGCTGAACGTCCCGAAGCCGTCCAGCGTTGAAACGCCAAACGCCTGCCCGCCCGCCTGCGTCACCGCCAGATAGTCAAACAGCAGGCCACATGCGATCAGCTCGGCGCGGCTGAACGTCCCGAAGCCGTCCAGCGTTGAAACGCCAAACGCCTCCCGGAACAGCCGCTCGCCCAGCTTGGCGTCGGCGCGCGCATCGGGCCTCGGGGTTAGCGTCAGCCCGTGCACGGCCCGCGACACGTCGGGATGCGCCATCACGCTATCGGCGACCAGCACCTCGCGCGGGCCGATCGCAGCGAGCACATCTTCCAGCGCCGCCGCCTCCAGCGCAAAAACCTCGAACCGCCCGGTCGACACATCGGCCAGCGCCAGCGCGGCCTCCCGCCCTCCTCCGGCCAGTCCGATGGACGCAAGGCAGTTGGCCGAGCGGGCCTCAAGCAGCGATTCCTCGGTAATCGTTCCCGGCGTGACGATCCGCACGATCTCGCGCCGGACCACCGCCTTGGACCCGCGCTTCTTGGCATCGGCCGGATCCTCGGTCTGTTCGCAGACGGCCACCCGGAAACCCGCCTTGATCAGGCGGGCGAGATAGCCCTCGGCGGCGTGATAGGGCACGCCCGCCATGGGGATGGGTTGGCCATTGTGCTGGCCGCGGAATGTCTGGGTGATGCCAAGTGTGGCTCCAGCTGTGATCGCATCGTCGAAGAACAGCTCGTAGAAATCGCCCATCCGGAAGAACAGCATCGCGTCAGGATGGCGGGTCTTCATCTCGAGGTATTGGGCCATGAAAGGCGTCGCGCCCTCCACCGAGGGGGGCGTTTGAGCAACTTCCTGCTCCTTAGGGCTGGAATCCCGTCCCTTCACGCTTGATTCAAACCCCATTTAGCGCTGAATGCCCGCCAGTCTTGGCGGACACGTCCGTGTCTGCGAGACCTGCCTAGTGACCTGCGCCCCCGCCCTCAAGCCCAAAGCCCCCCAAAGGGATTAAGTCCTGTAGATGACCTCCAAACGCCCCAGCTTTACTGACGAGGAAGCCCTCGCCTTCCACCGCTATCCGCAGCCGGGGAAGCTGTCGGTAACGCCGACCAAGCCAATGGCGACGCAGAAGGACCTGTCGCTGGCCTATTCGCCGGGCGTCGCCGTTCCCGTCCTCGCCATCGCCAAGGACCCGGAGCTGGCCTACGACTATACGTCGAAGGGCAACATGGTGGCCGTCATCACCAACGGCACGGCCATCCTCGGCCTGGGCAATCTCGGGCCGATGGCGTCCAAGCCGGTCATGGAAGGCAAGTCCGTCCTCTTCAAGCGCTTCGCCGACGTCGACTCGATCGACATCGAGGTCGACGAGAAGGACCCGCAGAAATTCATCGACTGCGTGCGCGCCATCGGCGCGACCTGGGGCGGCATCAACCTTGAGGACATCAAGGCCCCCGAGTGCTTCATCATCGAGAGCGAACTACGCGAGAAGCTCGACATCCCGGTCTTCCACGACGACCAGCACGGCACCGCCATCATCGCGACCGCCGGCCTGATCAACGCCTGCGAGATCACCGGCCGCAAACTGTCAGACGTGAAGGTTGTCATCTCCGGCGCCGGCGCCGCCGGCCTTTCGGTCGCCGGCCTGATCCGCCACCTCGGCGTCAAGCGCGACAACATCCTGATGGTCGACCGTCAGGGCGTCATCTACGAGGGCCGCACCGAGGGCATGGACCAGTTCAAGTCCGCCTTCGCCGTGAAGACCAAGAAGCGCACGCTGGCCGAAGCCTTCGAAGGCGCTGACGTGTTCATGGGCCTCTCGGCCAAGGGCACGGTCAGCCAGGCCATGGTGAAGTCCATGGCGAAGAACCCGATGATCTTCCCGATGGCCAACCCGGACCCAGAGATCACGCCGGAAGAGATCCAGGAAGTCCGTTCTGACGCCATCATCGCCACCGGCCGCTCGGACTATCCGAACCAGATCAACAACGTGCTGGGCTTCCCCTACATCTTCCGCGGCGCGCTCGACGTGCGCGCCCGGACGATCAACGAGGAGATGAAGGTCGCAGCAGCCCAGGCGCTGGCGCAGCTTGCGCGCGAGGACGTGCCGGATGAAGTGGCCGCCGCCTATGCCGGCGCGCGCCCGACCTTCGGCCCCGGCTACATCATCCCTGCCCCGTTCGATCCGCGCCTGATCTGGTATGTGCCGCCACTGGTGGCGCAGGCTGCGATGGACACCGGCGTTGCGCGCAAGCCCATCGCCGACATGCAGGCCTATCGCGACTCGCTCGCCCAGCGCCTCGATCCGGCGGCGTCCTTCCTGCAGCGCATCTACGGCAAGGTGCGCGGCGAGAAGAAGAAGCGCATCGTGTTTGCCGAGGGCGAAGAGCCCTCCGTAATCCGCGCGGCGTGGCAGTTCAAGACGCAGGAACTGGGAGAGCCCATCCTCGTCGGCCGCGACGAGCAGATCCAGCGCAACCTGCAGCTGCTCGGCATTCCGGCGGGCGAGCTGACCATCACCAACGCCCGCGTGTCCAACCAGAACGAGGTCTATACCGAGTTCCTGTACAAGCGCCTGCAGCGCAGAGGCTACCTGCAGCGCGACGCGCAGCGCCTGATCAACCAGGACCGCAACGTGTTCGCCGCCACCATGGTGGCGCTCGGCCATGCCGAGGGCATGGTCACCGGCGTGACGCGCAACTACGCGACCTCGCTGTCCGACATCCTGCTGGCGATCGACAAGCGTGACGATGTGCGCCCGATCGGCGTCTCCATCGTGATCGGCAAGTCCGGACCGATGCTGATCGCTGACACCAGCGTCACCGAAATGCCCGAAGCCGCCGACCTTGCCGAGATCGCGCTGTCGGCCGCCGGCGCTGCCAAGAAGCTCGGCTTTACGCCCCGCCTCGCCTTCCTCTCCTACTCGACCTTCGGCAACCCGCCGGGCGAGCGCATGGCGAAGGTCCGCGATGCCGTGGCGATGCTGGACGGTCTCGGCGATCCGGGCTTCGAATACGATGGCGAGATGGCCGTCGATGTGGCGCTGCATCCCGAAGCCCGCAGGCTCTATCCGTTCTGCCGTCTCACCGGCCCGGCCAACGTGCTGGTGATGCCGGCCATCCACTCGGCCGCGATCTCGACCAAGATCGCAGCTGCTCTGGGCGGTGCAACGGTGCTGGGCCCGCTGCTGGTGGGCCTCAAATCATCGGTGCAGATCGCGCAGCTCGACGCGACGGCGCAGGACGTCGTCAACCTGGCGGCGTTCGCAGCGTTCAACACCAACGGCTAGCCTGCTGGTTCAGGTTATCGACTCGTCCCTAGAAACATGGTTAACCAATGGTTAACACGTGAGTTGGGGAACTTATGTCTAAACGCGAGTTGATGCCGATCGAGGTCTTTCAGCCTGGAAAGGCCGACCCCACGGATATGTACGTTTCGCGGCCCGAAATCGAAAAGCAGCTGGTCGAAACACCTTACTCCGACAAGGCTTCACTGATGATCGGCGGAGCCGGTTCGGGCAAGTCTTGGTTGTATCGCCGATTCTTTGCAGAGATTCGCGCCGAACATGCCGTTCTCCCAATGGCGCGCGACTACGTGATGAGCCTGCGCCAGTTGATCGACAACGAGCTTGCAAGACTCGGCGTGTCCCGGCCCTCGCGCGAACGAAAATTTATCGGCACCAACGAAGGTGTCATGCTGGGCCATGAGGGTCTTCGAGAGTTCGATGGGTTCGACGCCTTGATGGCGCTCGCCGACAAGCTGCGCAAAAAGGCAGGACGTAGGCCGGCATACATCGTCGTCGAAAACGTCGAACAGGGTCTGACCGACTCTTCCGGCCGCTTCGTGACCGACATGATCAACCTTGTCATGTCATCGGACCAGCTTGCCAAATCAGAAGTTCGACTGTTGCTGGTAGGTGCCGACGACAGGCTGCGCGCCGCACTCGCCAATACGGCAATTTCCGAACCGCATATGCGGCGCCTTCATCGACCGATGGAGGTTACCTCTTTTACGGAATCAGAAGCACGAATCTATCTTGATCGAGGCTTCCGTCAGAAACTCGGAATTCGGATTAAGGATATCGATGAGCTCGTCCGTGCTTGCCACGATGCGACCGACCTGCGTCCCGATCTACTGAGTGAGTATTGCTTGCTCCTAGCCAAGGCGGCGCGGAATCGACTGAGAGTCGTCGAAGATTTCGATATTGCCACGGCGAACCAAGCATGGGGCGAAACGAAGCTAAGCCCCTATCTCGAACGCATCGCCACGGCGATGAACACCCGCGACACGCGCAAGCGCATTCGTAACAAGATGCTCTATGCACTCTCGCGCAGAGCAATGCGCGGCTACACACGTCAAAACATTCAGGACTTCCTCCGTGAGGATTTCCCCACTGAAACCTTTCAATCGAATGAGATAACCTCAGCGCTGCAGGCACTTTGCATGCAGGACACGGGAAGCGAGCCTTTGCTGCGGCGTTTTGGGTCGGATAGCTCGCCGCTCTTTGCGTTCGCCGGCGCAACTGAACGCGTTGCGACCGTGTTTGCTCTCGGTAGGGTTGGTAACGAAATCCGCCTCAACTCCTAGGCCAGCTACTGTGACTTGGGCGGGGCCGCCTACTCTGCCGCCTCGGGCTTCATCGTCAGCTTCGCCTTCTCCTGGCCCTGCCGGTACATTTCGACGAAGCACAGCGCCACGGCGATCATGCCGATCCACATGGCGAGGTTGAACACGTCGGCAAAGCGCGCGGCCTGCGCCTCCAGCCCGAGATCCTTCACCGCGTCGATGTATTCGCCGATGCGCGGGCGGAAGATGACGCCGATCAGCAGGGCGAGCGAACCGAACAGCGCATACTGCACGGCGGCATAGCGCTTGTTGACGATCGAGGAGAGCCACACGACGTGAACCGCGCTGGCAAAGCCGCCGGCGAGGTTTTCCATCGCAATCACCAGCGTCAGCTGGTTGAGCTTCGGTCCCGGCGTCACGGACTGGAAGACGGTGGCGCCGGTGGAGTTCACCCAGTTCACCAGCCCGCCGATGATCCAGTCGAACATCTCGCCGATGCCGGAGCCATAGAGGAAGGATTCGGTCCACGCGGCGCCGTAGGCAAGGTCCGCGTAGAGAAGGTTGGTGACAGCAGCCAACACGGCGCCGAGGACCAGCGCCCACATGCGCCCCATCGCCATGACGCCGATGCCGCCAAGCGCAATGCCGCCCATGGTCATTGCCACGCCGATCAGCTTCTGCGCGACGGCGACGTCCGAATTCGAATTGCCGAGGATGGCGATATAGAAGGGCTGCGCGAACGAGCCCCAGATCGAATCCGCAATGCGATACGTCATCGCCAGCAGCAGGACCGGGATCGCCCACAGCCAGTAGCGGCGCACCAGGTCCGCCATCGGCGCCAGCACGCGCTCGAACAGGGCGTCGGGGATGGATTTCGGGCGCATCGGCGCTTCGATCACGCCGGGCTTGCGCGCCAGCCAGAACGACACGCCCAGCGGCGCCCCGATGGTGAGCAGCAGGATCCACGGCGTCGCTGCATCGCGGAACACCGCAAAACTCGCCGACGGATTGCCGAGCGAATAGAACATGAAGCCCAGGAGGATCGCCGCCGAGATCGCCCAGCCGGCAGCCACCGGAATGGCCGAGCGCGAGCGCAGCGCCTTGGTCGCGGGATCCATCTCGCCGGTGCTGTCCACCGGCGGGCGGAACAGCGGCTCAGGCGCGAACCATGTCGCGATCAGGGAAAGCGACATCATGATCGACAGGATGATGACGGTCGGCGGCCAGCCGGCGGCCGGATCGGCAATGGTCCGCCACATGTCGGTCAGCAGCAGCGCCGCCGCGCCCGCGATCAGCGCCGCAAGGCGATAGCCCATCTGATATTGCACCGACATGCGGTCGAGCGTTTTCGAATCCTGCGCCGTCTCGATACGCCAGGCATCGATCACGATGTCCTGGCTGGCCGACGCAAACGCCGCGAGCACGCCCAGCATGGCGAACATCACGATGTTGGTGCGCGGGTCGATGAAGGTCATGCCGAACAGACAGATCACAATGGTGATCTGGCAGAGCGCGATCCACGCACGGCGCCGCCCGGCCGTGCTCGCGAAGGGCGGCACGATCCAGTCGAACATCGGCGCCCAGATGAACTTGAACGCGTAGAACAGGCCGATCCACGACAGCGCGCCGATGGTTCCGAATGAGAGCCCGGCATTGGTGAGCCACACGCCCAGCGACCCCGAGAGCAGCGCGAACGGCAGGCCGCTGGAGAAGCCGAGCCCGTACATCACGTATTCGGCGCGGGTGCGCTTGTGCTTGGGCGGATCGATCGGGAAGTTCAGCGCTTCATTGGTCATTCAGCGGCACGCCTGTGAACGCCGGCCCAGCGCGTGGCAAGCTCGCGCAGGCGTGGCGGGTCGATGGGCTTGGCAGCGAGCTGGGAGATCCCTGCCCTGCGGCAGCGCTCTTCCAGTTCGGGATCGATATCAGCCGTCAACGCCACGATGGGCGTCTGTGAGGCGGGGCCGGCAAGCGCGCGGATGCGCCGCGTCGCTTCAAGCCCGTCCATGACCGGCATGCGGATGTCCATGAACACAACGGAATAGTCGTTTTCGGTCATACGTTCCAGCGCCTCCGCGCCGGTGCCCGCAGTATGGACCCGGAACCCGGCGGCCGACAGCGCCCGGCGCGCCAGAAGCACGTTGACCGGGTTGTCGTCGGCAACCAGCACGGATCCAGCCTCGCCCGGCCGTTTCTCGACTTCCGGCGCAGGCGCAGCGATCCCCGCCAGCGACAGGCCGACCCGTTCGACCACAGACGAGGCCCGGAGCGGGCGAATCAGGTAACCGGCGCAGCCCATCTCGCGGAACTGCTCGATGCGGGAACGATCGCCGGGGCGTAGCACCACCAGCGTCCGTTTCGCCTTCGCGACAGCTTCGATGTGGGCCGGCGCCAACGCCGCATCGAGGATCACAAGATCGGCTTCGTCCGGGCTGGCGACGCTGACAGCGCCTTCGCGGCCGAGCGCCGTCATGCAGGCAAGACTGGAGGCCGGCGGAAGATCGAGCGCCACACGCAGCCTGCGCCGCGACGCCGTCCGCAGTCGCGACCCGGGCATGGTTTCCAGCGGCAACTCAACGACGAACATCGCGCCATGGCCGTAGGCGGAGTCGAGGCGCACCCTGCCCTTCATCGCCTCGACCAGGCGCGCGACAATGGCCAGACCAAGACCGACGCCGCCATCGCGGCGCGCATCGGCGGCGCTGACCTGGCTGAATGCTTCGAAGAGATGCGCCTTGGCGTGATCGGGAATGCCCGCGCCGGTGTCGCGGACAACCAACTCGATGCCCTGCCCGTCCGCTCCCGGCCGCGCCTCGATCAGCACTGCGCCGGTCTCGGTGAACTTGATCGCATTGCCCGCAAGGTTGAACAGGATCTGCCGCAACCGTCCCGCATCGCCCAGCATGCGCGGCGCGAGGTCCGGATGAACGATGCCGGCAATGTCGAGCCCGGCTGCATGCGCGCGCGGCGCCAGCAGCTCGGCGACATCCTGCACGAGGTCCTGCGTGTCGAACGGCGCCAGATCGAGCGGAATGTCGCCCGCCTCCATTCGCGAGAAATCGAGCACGTTGTTGAGCAGGTCGAGCAGCCGCGCGCCCGACTTGCGGATCGCGCCGGCATAGTCACGCTGCTCGGCCGAGAGGTCGGTCTCCTCCAGCAGCGCCGCCATGCCGAGAATGCCATTCAGCGGCGTGCGGATCTCGTGGCTCACGGCGGCGGTAAAGCGATGCGCCGAGTCGAGCGATTCATGCTGTTCGGCCGTCGCAAGACGAACGCCGCCCATCGGCGCCGACACGCGCCAGCTGCGTCCGCTCTTGTCGACGATCTGGCTTGCGATGGCGGCGGCCGGCAGCGCAAACGGCGCATGCATCCCCTTGGTGAAACCGGACAGAGGCGAGGCTGCGATCACCATGCCGTCTGCATTGATCGCCAGCGCAGGTCCGGGCCAGCCGCTCGCCGTCATGGCGAGCACCGTTGCGGCCGTTTCAGCCGGCCGATCCTTATCCGGAACAAGAGCCTTCATGCCGCCGAACCTGTGGCGCCCGGCTCACCATCAGATTAACGGGCCATCAGGCTCGGAAGGTCGCCCAGATCGCCCCCCGCCTCGCGGGCAAAAAGCTTGCGCACCGGCGGGATCATGCCGGCAACAGCCATGGCCGCACCCGCAGCAAGGCGCACCGGCAGGGCGGACGTAAATGTCCGGGCAAATCCCTCCATTGCCGCCGCCGTCGCCGCCACATCGGCGCGACGCCAGGCCGTGTACGGCGCCAGCGCACTCGCAGCCCCGATATCAAGCCCGGCATGCCCCGCCTCGGCGATCACATCGACCAGCGCCGCCACATCCTTGAGACCCAGATTGAGACCCTGCCCCGCCAGCGGATGGATGACGTGCGCCGAGTCGCCCGCCAGCGCCACGCGATGCGCGTCAAACCGTTCGGCGATGTAGAGCCCGATCGGGAAAGTCACACGCGGACCCGCCAGTGTTGCGTCCGGCAGGAAAGCCCCCGCCCGCTTCGCCAGCTCAAGCTCGAACCCGCGCTGATCGAGTTCGGCCAGCGCACGCGCGACAGCGGCGCTCTCCGTCCAGATCAGATTGGCATGGTCATCCTTGAGCGGCAGCACGGCCATTGGCCCATGCGGCAAGAAGATCTGCCGCGCCGTCCCATTGTGCGGCCGCGCCAGTTTTACGGTCGTGGAGATCGCCGCCGCATCGTAGTCGTGTCCCTCGAAGCGCAGGCCAGCCGCCCGCCGCACCAGTGAGTTGCGCCCGTCGCATCCCAGCACCAGCGGCGCCGCGATCGCGCCATCCGCCAGCGAAAGCACGCCACACGGATCCTCGAACGATGCCGCCATGATCCGCGCGCCGGAAATCAGCTTGACGCTCGACTCCGCGCTGACCGCCGCATGCAGCACGTTCGCCAGTGCTCCCGCTTCGATCATGAAACCGAGCGCCGGCTCGCTGCACTCTTCGGCAATGAACGAGATGCCGCCGATCCGGCCTTCCGCCTCGACCTGCGTCACGGGCTCGGCCAGCGGCAGCAGCTGATCCTCGACCCCAAGCGCCCGGAAAATGCGCCAGCAGCCATGGGCGATAAAATAGGCCCGCGTATCCGGCTTCGCCTTGTCCGGAGGCGGCGCGCCATCGGCCACCACCACCTCATACCCGCGCCGGGCGAGCGCCAGCGCCAGGGTCAGTCCCACAGGCCCGCCACCGGCAATGGCGATGTCTGAGCGATGAGTGACCGGTTGAGCTGTCATCCCCCTGATCTAGTCCATCCCGGCCCCAAAGAAAAAGGGGCGCGGCCGAATGACCGCGCCCCAATTCCCGTCCCAGTCCCCTCCCCGACGCCGCGCCGGCAGCGCCGGTCTGGCAGGGGACTTCCGGCGAAAGGCCTAGTGGTAGGCCGCTTCGCCGTGTTCGTTGAGGTCGAGGCCTTCTTCCTCGGTGTCCTCTTTCACGCGGCCGCCGGTGACCAGCTTGACGATGAACCACACGATCGCCGAGCCAACGCCAGACCAGACGATGGTGACGCCAACGCCTTTTAGCTGGGCGATGACCTGCGTGACGTAGTCGGAGTAGATCGCGACACCGCCATTGGCGTAGTCGACGATGCCCGCGCCGCCGAGTTGCGGAGCGACGACGATGCCGGTGCCGATGGCGCCGACGATGCCGCCCACGCCGTGGATGCCGAACACGTCGAGGCTATCGTCATAGCCCAGCATGTTCTTCAGGCCCGAGCAGGCGAAGAGGCAGATCGGGCCAACCACGAGGCCAAGCACGATCGCGCCCATCGGACCGGCAAAGCCGGCGGCAGGGGTGACTGCGACAAGGCCCGCAACAGCGCCCGACGCCATGCCGAGCAGGCTCGGTTTCTTCTTGAAGATCGCCTCCGCGAGACCCCAGGAGACAGCCCCCGCCGCCGTGGCGACGAAGGTGTTGATGAGGGCAAGACCCGCATAACCGTTCGATTCGAGGTTCGAGCCGGCGTTGAAGCCAACCCAGCCGACCCACAGAAGGCCAGTGCCGATCAGCGTGAACGTCAGGTTGTGCGGACGCATCGGCTCGGACTTGTAGCCCTTGCGCGGCCCGAGGATCAGCGCGCCAACGAGAGCGGCAACGCCCGAGTTGATGTGGACCACGGTGCCGCCCGCGAAGTCGAGCGCGCCGAACGACCAGATGAGGCCAGCGCCGTCGAGAAGCGCCTGCGCATTCGCCGGATCAGAGGCCATGAGCGGGCCGCCCCACCACCAGACCATATGCGCCATCGGGTAGTAGACGGCGATCGGCCAGAGGACAGCGAAGAGCACGACGCCCCAGAACTTGGCGCGCTCCGCCACGCCGCCGAGAACGAGCGCGGTGGTGATGCACGCGAAGGTCATCTGGAAGGCGACGAAGACGATTTCCGGAATGGCGACGCCAACCGAGAAGCTTTCGACCATCGTCGAGGTATCAACCCCGGCGAGGCCCAGCTTCGAGAAGCCGCCGACGAAGCTGTTGATGCCGCCACCGTCGGTGAAGGCCATCGAATAGCCCCAGCCGACCCAGGCCAGCATGCCGATCGCGGTAACGATCAGGACCTGGCTGAGCAGCGAGATCATGTTCTTGGCGCGCACGAGGCCGCCGTAGAACAGGGCGAGGCCCGGAATGATCATCAGCAGGACAAGCACGGTCGAGACGAGCATCCAGGTCGTGTCGCCCTTGTCGACCGTCAGTTCGACGGCCGGAGCCGCCTCTTCGGCGACCACTTCTTCGGCGGGAGCGGCTTCGGGAGCCGCTTCAACCGGCGCCGCGGCGTCAGCCGGAGCTGTGGCAGGCGCCTCAACAGTAGGCGGCGCCTCCGGCGTCGTCGGCTGGGCAAGAGCCGGCGAAAGCGTGGTGAACATGACAGCAGCCGCGATTGCAGCCATACCGGCCTTCAGACCGGTCCCCCACAGTGAAAGTCGATCCAATCGACTGGTTTTATTCAACATTTGTCTCCCCTGAGGTTGGCTCGCAACCGGCGCAAAAGTACGCACCCGCCACCCGGACGTAGCCGCCCCGCAGATGCAGGCTGATTGGGGCGTCCGGGCCTCGCGGGGACAAGCAAACCCCCGTGCGGCTTTCTGGACTCGTTCGCAGTTGCACAATTATTGGGCGCCAGCCCCCTGCCACGCCCCCGATCAGGGCAAGACATGCCGGCGGGGTCCGCGCGTCCCGGGGCTTCCGGTGCGGGCCGGGCAAATGTCGCTAAACAGGCTGGGTGAACCGCCGCAAGGCTGGATCATGGGGATAGGCCCCGGACGCGCTCAGGCTGCGTCCGGGGCCCTTTTTTGTCAGAATTCACAACGCCTTCGTAACGATATTTTCCGCGCGGAACCTGCCGGAAAGCCGCGTTGGTAGGAGCCCGTTAAGGCTGCGCGCCCCAGTGTCAGCGGGCATTTTTCAACGCTTCTTCCAGCGAGGACGAGGGCATGCCGCATCCCCGTGCGCCCCATTCTGAGGACGACGGCTACGAGACGCGCGGGTCCAGCGCGTTCAGCCGCTTCCTGAGCGGGCTCGCGGCCTTCTCGGCCGGCGTGTTCATCTGCGGCGCGTGCTCGTCCTACTCCTCCGCCGACGCCAGTTTCAACATGGCGGTCGCCCGTGTGCGCGATGCCGCCACCGGCCTCGTCACGGAGGCTGCTCCGGAAAACATGTTCGGCATGGTCGGCGCCGGCTTCGGCGACATGCTGATGCAGGGCTTTGGCTGGACCGCGATCCTGCTCGGCTTCGGCCTGATGATCGGCGGCGTGCGCCGCGCCTTCGCCATCGGCCAGCAGGACCCTGCCGGCTGGATGTGGGGCCTTGCCGCCATCCTGTTCGCCGCGTGCTGCCTCGCCGAATGGCCGATCCCGAAATCGTGGGAGATGTCGGCCGGCCTCGGCGGTGTTGTCGGCGAAGTCATGCTCGCCATCACCGCGACGCCGTTCGCCGCGCTGCAGATCCCCGAGCCGCAGGTGTGGGCCTCCGCCATTGCCGGCCTCTGTGCGATCCTGTTCGCCGCCATGGCGATGGGCATGGGCGCCAGCGACGCCACCTCGCTGTGGCGCGCCCTCACCAAGAAGCCCGAATACGAACCGCAGCACCAGCCCGCCATTTCTGGCGTGCCTGCCCTCGCCTCGCGCCCCGTTGCTTCGGGCGGCCTGATGCAGGGCGTCATGCGCCTCATCGGCGTGAAGCCGAAGGAAGTCATCGAGCCAATCGTCTACACCGAGGAAGACGGCTTCGAGGATGGCGAGCGCGGCTTCTTCAGCGCCGTCGAGAATTCGGAAACCGCCAACCGCCAGCGCCCGATCGTTCCGCGCGTGCTGGAAGGCCGCCCGGTTCCCGACGCAATCCCCGCGCCTGCCGCCGCTGCTGCTCCCGCCGCCGCGCCGCGCACCATCTCGCGCCCCAGCCAAGCGCAACCGATCGCCACAGCGCCGACGCCTCAAGCCGCGCCCGCGCCCCGCCAGCAAGCTGCGCCCCGCGTGCGCGACGCCTCACTGGCCGTGCCGCCGATCGAACTGCTCGACGTGCCGCCTGCCCGCCGCTCGGAAGTTGACGAGGCCCGCCTGCTCGACATGGCGGATCGCC
>Ga0208492_1001196_pt1 | contig 17267 bp, 14 predicted proteins | sample Subbioar_CSW14AB_FD_184820 | JGI IMG/M metagenome (GOLD analysis project Ga0208492, IMG submission 184820) | Serpentinite rock and fluid subsurface biosphere microbial communities from McLaughlin Reserve, California, USA - CR12Mar_CSW14AB (SPAdes) | ecosystem: Environmental > Terrestrial > Deep... | reverse complement strand
GCTGCACTTCCTGCCGGACGCGAAGATCGGGATCGTGGGCGTCAACGGCTCGGGTAAATCCACCCTGCTGCGCATCATGGCGGGCGAGGACCATGAGATCATCGGCGAGGCCAAGGCCGCCGACGGGATCAAGGTTGGCTACCTGCCGCAGGAACCGAAGCTCGATCCCTCGATGGACGTGTTCCACAACATCGCCGCCAAATGCCCCGAGAAGATGATGGTGGACGAGTTCAACGCGATCTCGGCCCAGCTCGGCGAGGAATACACCGACGAGCTGATGGAGAAGATGACCAAGCTGCAGGAAGAGATCGACGCAGCCAACGCCTGGGACATCGACGCCAAGATCGAGATGGCGATGGAAGCGCTGCGCTGCCCTCCCGGTGATGCGGACGTAACCAAGCTTTCGGGTGGTGAGATCCGCCGCGCGGCGATCTGCGCGCTGCTGCTGTCGAAGCCCGACATGATCCTGATGGACGAACCGACCAACCACCTCGACGCGGAGTCGGTGGCGTGGCTGCAGAACTACCTGTCGAACTTCCCGGGCTGCGTCATCCTCGTGACCCACGACCGCTACTTCCTCGACCAGATCACGACGTGGATCCTCGAGCTCGATCGCGGGCAGGGCATTCCGTACGAGGGCAACTATTCGGTGTGGCTGGAGAAGAAGGCCAAGCGCCTGGCGCAGGAAGCGCGCGAGGAAGCCGGCCGCCAGAAATCCATGGCGCGCGAACTCGAATGGGTCCGCTCATCCGCCAAGGCCCGTCAGGCCAAGTCCAAGGCCCGTATGAACGCGTACGAAGAAAAGGCAGCGGCGGCCGAGCGCGAGAAGATCACGACCGCGCAGATCCGCATCCCGCCGGGCCCGCGTCTCGGCTCCATCGTCATCGAGGCGGAGCACCTCAACAAGGCGTTCGGCGACAAGCTGCTGATGGAAGACCTGTCGTTCAAACTGCCGCCGGGCGGTATCGTGGGCGTGATCGGTCCCAACGGCGCGGGCAAGACCACGCTGTTCAAGATGATCACCGGCCGCGAGCAACCGGACGGCGGCACGTTCAAAGTCGGCGAGACGGTGAAGCTTGGCTACATCGACCAGTCGCGCGACAGCCTGAACGACAAGAACACCGTCTGGCAGGAAATCTCCGGCGGGCTCGACATCATGGAGATCGGCGGCATCGAGCAGCCGAGCCGCGCCTATGTCGGCGCCTTCAACTTCAAGGGCGGCGACCAGCAGAAGAAAGTCGGCCAGCTTTCGGGCGGTGAACGCAACCGCGTGCACCTCGCCAAGATGCTGAAGGAAGGCTCGAACCTGCTGCTGCTCGACGAACCGACCAACGACCTCGACGTGGAAACGCTGCAGGCGCTGGAAGTGGCGCTGGAGGATTTCCCCGGTTGCGCCGTTATCATCAGTCACGATCGCTGGTTCCTCGACCGCGTCGCGACGCACATCCTGGCGTTCGAAGGCGACAGCCATGTGGAGTGGTTCGAGGGCGACTTCTCGAGCTATCTCGAGGACAAGAAGCGGCGGCTTGGGGCCGAGGCGGTTGAGCCGAAGCGGCCGACGTTCAAGAAGTTTGCGCGGTAAAGCGAGGACCGCCGGGCTCCCGCCCGGCAGCGCGGCGCGTCAGCGACGCGGCTTGATAGGGTAGGATGTTCGCGGCTTCGCCGCGACTGCCGGGCGGGAGCCCGGCGGTCCGGCGGTTACGCCGCCCGGATCTTGCCGGTGCCGTCGAGGGGCACGCCTTTAGGCCAGCTGTGCTCGATCCGCTCCTGCGTGACGCCGATCAGTTCGGCGATGCGGGGGAGGGAGGGTTTCTCGCCGCGCTCGAGCAGGCTGTCGGCGGCCAGCGCGATCTGTTGCGGCGTGACCTGCGGCTCGGGGCGCGCGAGTTCGACGGCCTGGACGTGTGTGGTCATGCGATGGTCGCGGAAGGCGGCCGCGCGGCGGGCGACGGCCTTGCGGGCGGCTTCGCGGAGTTCTTCCTCGGTCTTCGGCTTGCGCGGCGCGCGGGGCTTGGGCTCCGGCGCGGGCGTTGCTTCAGCCACTGTCGGCGTGGCGACGGCTTCGGCCATCATGGTGGCGGCCTGGGCGAGACCGGCGCGGGCCGCTTCAAGCGCGGCTTCGGCGGCGGCCATGTCGGCGGCTTCCTTCCGGCGCTGCGCCTGGCGGACGGCGTAGTCCTCGGCGTCCATCGCCTTGCGGCCTTCGACGATCCACGCCATCGCGGGCTTGGCGAAGGCGAAGATGTAGAACACGGCATCGATGGTGAAGGCGGGCGGCAGGTGGGCGCCGGCGGGCGCGTTGATCTTCACGATCTCCCAGCCCATGTGCACGCCGATATTGGTGGCGAAGGCAAAGCCAACGCAGCAGGCAAGCGCGGGCAGCAGCACGGCATAGTCGACCTTGCCGCCATCGGCCTTGCGATGCTTGATCGCGTGCATGGCGCCTGAGGCCGCGCAGTTAACGAGGCCGATGCCGAACGCCATCATCGCGGCGAACGCGCCGACGCACAGCCAGCCGATATCCATCTGCGGCCAGAACATGCCGAGCACGCCGCCCGTGGCGAGCGTGGCGCCCGACAGGGTGAGGCCCCAGGCAAAGATCGACGACCAAGTGTAATTACGCTGTTCCATGGGTCTGAATCTCGCGCGTCGAGGTTCATGAGTCGTGAACGATGATTTCGCGTTGCTGAATCAGGGCGATGCGCACGTCGTTTCGCGAAAGCGCTATGCGCCAACGGTTTTCTCGCTCGAGGCGACAGGAATTTTCTGCCGATGTGTGCGCAGATTTTGCCGCGTGCGACGGGCTTCCTGTGCATCCGCGCCTACAGTTGATACGATGCGCCTTAGCGACGAGGACGACCGCGATGATGATGATCCGCCGCCTTATGATCCTGCTGGCATTGCCGGCTGCCGTGGCGGCGGCTTCGGCGCAGACGGCGCCTGCGGGCTGGGATGTTAAGGCCACAGAGCAGGCGTGGATTGCAACATCACCTGCCCACGGCAAGGGCGATCGGGTGCGGATCGTTTTCTATCCGGTGGTGAAGGCTAGCGGTGAAATCGAAGCATGGTTCGACGGACAGGTCGCCCGGCGGACCAAGGACCTGGGAATGATGATCTATCGGGAGCCTGCGATAGGCCGCCAAATCTCGCCGTCAGTGTCACCGCTTTTGCGACGCGTAGCGGTGTTGTCGAGGTTCGGACAGATCAGAAGCAACATAGCGGCGAACTTTGGCTACGAGACCCGCGAAGGTCGGCAGTTCGTGCAGATCATCATGCCTGCCTCGCCGGGCAAGCCCAGTGCGACCTACCTCGCAGCGCTCGACCAGGTGACCGCATCGTGGGGCGCTGGCGTTGTCTTTCAGCAAAAGGCGGCAGCTCCCGGTACGGCAGGGGCCAAGGGCCAATAGCGCTGCGATCGCAGGGCGGGCGTCCGGCCGGGCGACCATGAATTGCCTGCGACCGTTTATCTGGCTGGGGCTGCTTCAGCGCGCGGTCGCCCGCCGGGGTTGCGGGACGATCCCCGACGGATAGGGCGCGCGCGGAAGCCCATCTGGCGAGTTCCACCTTGATTCAAGATGTTGGGGGGAAGGGGGTTCCCGACTCGGGATGGAGGCGTTTCTCATGCCAATGGTTAACGCCGATTAAATCCCCTAATTTCTCTCCGGTGGATAAGAGAAAAGATTCCCCTCTCGGGCGTGTTGACGGTCCATTAGGGATGTGGCGACACTATATGTAGCGTCGGGGCTGGCGCGGGATACCAATCCATTGGGTTTCGCCGGTTCTGGCCGGAATTAACGATTTTTGGCCTCTTACGAGAGATATCGATGTCCGCAGAAGCCGTTCTCACCGAAGAAAAGACCGCCGACCGCCGGGGCAAGCCCAAGGCGCAGACGGGGCTTCGGGTGGTCGAGAAGGTCGTCACCGACCCGTCCCGCGACGCCCTCCTGACGGACTTCGGCAAGAAGACGCTGGATGACCGCTACGTCCTGCCGGGTGAGTCGTACCAGGACATGTTTGCCCGAGTCGCTCTGGCCTATTCAGATGATGCCAGCCACGCGCAACGGATTTACGACTACATTTCGAAGCTCTGGTTCATGCCGGCGACCCCGGTCCTGTCGAATGGCGGGGCGGATCGCGGCCTGCCGATCTCCTGCTTCCTCAACGGCGTCTCCGACTCGCTGGACGGCATTGTCGAGACCTGGAACGAGAACGTCTGGCTCGCCTCGAACGGCGGCGGCATCGGCACCTACTGGGGCGAAGTCCGCTCGATCGGGGAGAAGGTCGGCCAGAACGGGCAGACCTCGGGCATCATCCCCTTCATCCGCGTGATGGATTCGCTGACCCTCGCCATTTCGCAGGGCTCGCTTCGCCGCGGTTCGGCTGCTTGCTACCTCGACGTCTTCCACCCGGAGATCGAGGAGTTCCTGGAGATCCGCAAGGCGGCCGGTGACTTCAACCGGAAGTCCTTGAATCTCCATCACGGGATCAACATCACCGACGAGTTCATGGAAGCCGTCCGCCAGGACGCGCAGTTCCAGCTCAAGTCGCCCAAGACCGGCGAAGTGAAGAAGGAAATTTCGGCCCGCAAGCTGTGGCAGAAGATCCTCGAGCTGCGCATGGCCACGGGCGAGCCCTACCTGCTGTTCACCGACACGGTGAACAACGCGATGCCGGCGCACCAGCGCCAGCTGGGCTTCAAGGTTCGCCAGTCGAACCTGTGCTCGGAAATCATGCTGCACACGGGCCTCGACCACCTTGGCGTCGACCGTACGGCGGTGTGCTGCCTTTCCTCGGTCAACGCCGAGAAGTTCCTTGAGTGGAAAGGCAACGAGACCTTCCTCGAAGACGTGTTCCGCTTCCTCGACAACGTGCTGGAAGATTTCATCAAGCGTGCGCCGCCGGAAATGGCTCGCGCGGTCTACTCCGCCAAGCGCGAGCGGTCGGTGGGCCTGGGCCTGATGGGCTTCCACTCCTTCCTGCAAAGCCAAGGCGTTGCGATGGAGTCGGCGACGGCGAAGGCCTGGAACAACGTGATGTTCAAGCACCTGCGCCGCGGCGCGGATGCGGCGTCGGTGAAGCTGGCGAAGGAACGTGGCGCCTGCCCGGATGCGGAAGACGTGGGCGTGATGGCCCGCTTCTCCCACAAGCTGGCGATCGCGCCGACGGCGTCGATCTCGATCATCTGCGGCGGCACGTCGGCGGGTATCGAGCCGATCCCGGCCAACATCTACACGCACAAGACCCTGTCGGGCTCGTTCTCGGTCAAGAACCCCTTCCTCGAGGAAGTGCTGGAGAAGACCGGTCACAACAAGCCGGGCGTCTGGGCCTCGATCCTCGAGCACGAGGGTTCGGTGCAGCACCTCGACTGTCTGACCGAGCAGGAGAAGCTGGTGTTCCGCACCGCCTTCGAGATCGACCAGCGCTGGGTGATCGAACTGGCGGCGGATCGCACGCCCTACATCTGCCAGGGCCAGTCGCTGAACCTGTTCCTGCCGGCCGACATCGATAAGTGGGACCTCCACATGCTGCACTGGACGGCGTGGGAGAAGGGCCTGAAATCGCTGTACTATTGCCGCTCGAAATCGATCCAGCGCGCGGGCTTCGCCGGCTCGGACAAGGCGGACCGGGGCGCCATGATGGACATGGGCAAGGATCGCACCGACTACGAAGAGTGCCTTGCCTGCCAGTAAAGTAGGGGCCTGCCAGCAAACGTCAGGCGTCGCGGGCGCCCCATAATGAGGCGGTTCCATGAAGGCGGTCCCTGCAAAGGGGCCGCCTTTCTGCTTGTTTCGCCTGCGAAAGCGCGAAACCCCGCCGTTGTTACGGGAGGTTTTCCGGGTTAGGCTCTTGCAAGAGTCAATGATCAGCCGGTCAGGGCCGGAACTCAATTTCGCCGAAGTCGTTATCAGTCCGGTAACAAAGTGGGTTCAGCCTTTCGGTTCATCAAGGTCTGGGACGAGCAGTTAAAATGATTGCAAGCCTAGCTAGCTCCATCGTCATCGCGTCGTGTCTCAGCTGCACGACCCCACCCGACGATTCCAAAATCATCATCACCTCGGTTGGTCCGGTGGACGGCGCACAGTCGTTCCAGTCGGGCGATACGCCGACGGATATCATTCTCGAACTTCCGACCCAGCCGAGCTTCGGCCTGCCGATCCAGGTGGGAAGCGATTTCGGCCCCGGCAACATGTCCAACCCGCTGGCGGCGGCGCGGTTCGAGGCGATGGATCTCGCCACGCCGATGCCCGTGCGCAACATGCGCGGCGACCGGTTCGGCGGTCAGGTGTCATTCTCGGCCTCGGGCGAAAGCACGGGTCTTGGCCTCGACATGTCGTTCACGCCGCGCGCGCAGATCGAGCGCAACCGGGGCGGCAATAACGTGGCGCGTACGGGTGCGGAATTCCGCGTCGGTACGAACCTTGTCGACCGCGACCTGCGCGGGAAGAAGGCGACGGCGCCTTCGTGGTACTTCTTCGTCGGCGCTGACAACGAGGCGCTGGTGTGGAACGTGGCCGATCAGCGCGCGATGGACGGCGCCTCCCTGCGCGACCAGGCAACCGTGGGCGACCTGCAGGTCGGCATCGCGTGGACGACGGGCGAGGGCGCCCAGATGTCTCTCGGCCTCGTCGAGCGCCAGCTGCGCTTCAACGATCTCGCCGGCCAGAACGACATTGAAATGCGCGAGCGGTTTGCGGCGTACAGCTACACGCTGAGATACTAGGTCCGGATTTCCCGATTTTGCGAAGGCCGCTCCTGTTCGGGGCGGCCTTTTGCTTTTGGGGCGGACGCGCGGCATCCGCCCTTCGGGCGGCCCCTTCCGGCGCTTCGCGCCACCTTCCCCGCTTCGCGGGGCAGGACCACAGCCCGAGAGGTTTGTGGTCCTCCCTCGCGCGGAGCGTGGGGGAGGTGGCGCGAAGCGCCGGAGGGGGCTGGCCGCGTAGCGGCCGGACATGGCGGTGCGTTCGCGCGGGTGGGGCGCGTTTGACGTCTTGCGGTGAGATCTGGCTAGCCGGGTTCGGGCGGCGGCGTTGCGCGTGAATACCAGAGGCATTGCAGGGCGCGGCAGAACATCTCGGCCGCGTTGAGAAGGTCGCGGCGGGCGGGGAGCCACCAGCGGTCGGAAAGCCAGGCGGGCTCGCACGGCCAGAGATCGTCGCGCGGCAGGGCGGCGAGGCGGCGCGCGATGCGGCGGATGGCGGCGTCGGGATTGTTGAGGATGCGGGAGAGGGCCTCAATGCGGCGAGCGAGGGCGGCGCCGGGGCCGAGGAGGCTGTTGTCCTGTTCGGGGCAGTGCGCGACTTCGCGCACCGGCTTCTGCTCGCGCAGGCGCGGAAAATAGGCGTCGTCGGCGAGAAGGTCCAGCGCGAAGGGGCGCCAGGACGCGGGCGCGCGCCATTCTTCATCCGTACACGGATCAATATCGATTCTGGTGTGGAAGCTGCAGGCCCAGTTTTCGGGTTTGGCGCAGGCGACGTACGCGTCGAGACTCCCGTCTTCGTCATACGCCTCTTCGTCGCCCTGCCGGGCGGCGGCTGCTGCGGCTTCGGCGGCGAGGCGGGCGCGTTCGGCGTTCTCGGCGATGCGGGGATCGACGCGCGGATGCGCAGCGGCGATCGTGTGCCAGCCGGGCGCCGGCATGAGACGGGACGGCGCCTTCGCGCGGATGGGCTCGGGCTGGGCGGGCGTCACGCGGCAACGCAGGCGGGCGCCTTCGGGCGTCGTCAGGAGGAAAGCGACCGCTTCAACCGTGAGCAGGAAGCGCGTGAGTTTCTCGATGGGAATCAGGCGCTTCAGGATCTCGTGGCGGTCGGGGCGGCGCAGCTGCGGGCGCACGGCGAGGCGCGTCAGCGAGGTGACATGCTTCATCAACGCCGCGAACATGTCGCGCGCACGGGTCCACAGCGCCGGGACGTTGCGCTCAGCCGGGGGCGGCGGCGGTGGCAGGGCCATGCGCAGCTCGAATTCCCAGAAGGCTTTGTTCTTGCGTTCGAAGATCATGCGCGGAGTATCGCGCAGTGGCGGAGGGGGTGGGAAAGACGTTATCGAAAAACAGGGTTCTGGAAGTGTAGGGCCTTGGGTGTGTTGGGATTGTTCTAAAAAGCGCGTGTGCCAATTCCCGGGAATTGCGGGGTGTGTGGGTGTTGAGAGAGTGACCCCCTCCTGACCTCCCCCTTTCAGGGGGAGGGACCTTGCAGCGCCACCGTCCTTCAAAGCGAGGTAAGTCCTCGCAACACGGTTCCTCCCCCTGAAAGGGGGAGGTCAGGAGGGGGTCCTGTCTCTACGTTTCTGAGCGCGATTGATTTGATCCCTGGTGCAACGCATCGTTGTGCAAGGGGGATGTCATGGCGGACGAGGATAGCCGGTTCAGCCATACGCGCGAGCAGACGCGTTTTGCGCGCGAGCTGCGGCGCACTGTCTCGAAGACCGAGCGCCGGTTGTGGCCGCATCTGCGGTCAGGGAAGATTGGCGCGCCGTTTCGGCGGCAGCACCCGATCGCGCAGTACTTTGCAGACTACTGCTGTGTGCCGTTGATGCTGGTGGTCGAGGTTGATGGGCATACGCATTCAGCGATGCGCGATGCGGCGCGTGATCTTCGCATGAATGAGCTGGGCTATGATGTGATGCGCTTCAGCGTGCAGGAAATCGACGAGAATCTCGATGGCGTGCTGGCGACCATTCATAGCGAGGTGCAGCGGCGGCTTGAGGGACGGGAGGTGAGTGGCGGGACGCGTTGAGAGAGTGACCCCCTCCTGTCCTCCCCCTTTCAGGGGGGCGGTCAGGAGGGGGTCCTGTCTCAGCGCCTGCTGGCGTTACTTCGACGGGTCGACCAGCGCTTGATACGTCAGGGTGCGGGCCATTGTGCCGAGGTCGTCGCCGCCGGTGCCGCCCATGCGCTGGATCATGCCGATGGCGATGATGTCGTTCTGCGGATCGACCCAGAACCAGGTGCCGGCGGCGCCGCCCCAGCTGAGCGAGCCGTCGCCTTGCAGCGAGCCCGACGCGCGGGCGTCGTTGACGACCTGGAAGTCGAGGCCGAAGCCGACGGCTTCGTTGAAGCGGGCGACGCTGGTGCCGTTGCTGGAGACGAGGACGGATTTCGGGATGACGTTGGTGCCCATCAGCTCGACCGAGGCGGGCGAGAGGATGCGCACACCATCAAGCTCGCCCTTGTTGGCGATCATCTGGCTGAAGCGGGCATAGTCCATCGTGGTGGAGACGAGGCCGCCGCCGCCGCTCTCGTTGACCGGGGGCTTGGTGTAGTCAGGCATGGCGACGCCGAAGAGTTCCTTCGCCTCGACGATCTTGTTCTGCGCGCGGTCGAAGACGTAGACGGAAGCGAGGCGGCCGGCCTTGTCGGCGCCGGTGTAGAAGCCGGTGTCGGGCATCTTCAGCGGGGCGAAGATGCGGGACTGCATGAACTGGCCGAGCGTCTGGCCCGAGAGCTTCTCGATGATGTAGCCCTGGATGTCGACGGAGGAGGAGTAGGACCAGTTCGTGCCCGGCTGGAACATCAGCGGGATTTTCGCTGTGCGGTTGATCATCTCCTGCAGGTTCGGCGCGGAGAGGACCGCTTCCTTGCGGTAGAGCTTGTCGACCGGGTGTTCCTCAGCGAGGCCGTAACCGAAGCCGGCGGTGTGGGACATGATCTCGCGCATCGTCGGCGGGCGCGCCATGTCTTCAAGCTCCATCGTGCCGTCCTTCTTGATGGACTTCACGACGCGGAGGTTCTTGAACTCGGGCACGTAGCGCGTGACCGGATCGTCGAGGCGCCATTTGCCTTCCTCGAACAGGACCATCATCGCAACGCCGGTGACCGGCTTGGTCATCGAGTAGATGCGGAAGATCGAGTCTTTCGTGATCGGCGTGCCGGCCTCGAGGCTGGCCTTGCCGTAGGTCTTGTAGTCGACAATTTGCCCATGACGCGCAAGCAGCGTGGTCATGCCGGCGACGCGGCCGGAGGCGACGACGTTGGCCATGTAGGCGTCGAGTTTCTTGAGGCGCTCCGGGTCGAAACCGGCGGCCTCAGGCGAGATGGTGGTGGAGAGGTTGCGCGGAGCGGCAGGGGCGGCGGCGGGCTTCGCGTGCGCGGCCATCATCGCCATGTGCTGGGCGTGCATCTCCGGCGACATCTCGCCGTGCATCGCGCCGCCATGTTCGGAATGCGCGGCGGGGGCTGCCGCCTCCGGCGCGTAGACGCAGGCCGAGAGCAGCGCGGCCGCGAGCGCGGCAACGGAATAGGTACGGCGAAGCATGGGTGGTCCCTCCGAGAAGCTGTCCGACCACGTCCCGGGCCGGTGATGCTGGTTGGTCGCGACATTCGGACGGGGAGGGGGCGGGGGCAAGGGTGGTGCTGGCGGCGGGGAGCGTTGAGAGAATGACCCCCTCCTGTCCTCCCCCTTCCAGGAGGAGGGACCCTGCAGCGCTGACTTGCCTTGCTTTGGAGGGCGGTGACGCAGCGCGGTTCCTCCCCCTGGAAGGGGGAGGACAGGAGGGGGTCTGTCTGCGTTGGGGGCGCCCAGCCCGCGACCATTTCGTTGTGGATGTTACGGGGGCGCCCACTGGCCATGCGGGTGAGTTGTGGGAGACTCGCGTGCTGGGTGAGGTCAAGAGAAAATTAACTTTTGGGCTCAAGATATAGTGGTTGCGACGGGTCGAGCCTCCTAGATATGGTGCTCGGCCCTCCTCGGGGATGGCTGGAGATTCTGATGAGCGACGCTGGCAAAACACCTGTCCAATCAACGGCTAATGGCGCCCGGGCGGGCCTGCTGACGGCGTCGCACTCGTACAAGCCGTTCCGCTATCCGTGGGCGTATGACTTCTGGAAGCGCCAGCAGCAGATCCACTGGATGCCGGAAGAGGTTCCGCTGGGCGAGGACGTGAAGGACTGGGCGGCCAACCTGTCCGACAGCGAGCGCGCGCTGCTGACGCAGATCTTCCGCTTCTTCACGCAGTCGGACGTGGAAGTGAACGACAACTACATGGAACGCTACAGCCGCGTGTTCCGCCCGACCGAGATCAAGATGATGCTGGCCTCGTTCTCCAACATGGAGACGATCCACATCGCGGCCTACGCGCTGCTGCTCGAGACGATCGGCATGCCCGACTCGGAGTTCTCGGCCTTCACCCAATACAAGGAGATGAAGGACAAGCACGACTACATGCAGAAGTTCGGCGTCGAGACGGATGCGGACATCCTGCGCACCGTGGCGATGTTCGGCGCTTTCACCGAGGGGCTGCAGCTGTTTGCCTCGTTCGCGATGCTGATGAACTTCCCGCGCTTCAACAAGATGAAGGGCATGGGCCAGATCGTGTCGTGGTCGGTGCGCGATGAATCGCTGCACTGCGAGGGCATGATCCGCGTATTCCACACGCTGGCGGCCGAGACAGGCGCGCTGACGGACGAGGTGAAGAACGACATCATCGATTGCTGCCGTACGGTGGTGATGATGGAAGACGCCTTCATCGACCTCGCCTTCAAGATGGGTCCGGTGCAGGGCATGACCGCGCAGGACATCAAGAACTACATCCGCTACATCGCCGACTGGCGCCTGGGGCAGCTCAAGCTGCCGGCGATCTATGGCGTGAAAGAGCACCCGATCCCGTGGCTGTCGGAGATCCTCAACGGGGTCGAGCACGCCAACTTCTTCGAACAGCGCGCGACCGAATACTCCAAGGGCGCAACCGGCGGCGACTGGCACGGCGCGGACGGCGTGTGGACGCAGTTCGACAAGATGAAGAAGCAGGTCGCGGCGGAGTAGGGGCGGCCGCTTCAGCCGCATTCGTCGCGCGCCAGCATGTCGGTTGTGGCTTTCGGCGTGTCGCGGCAGATCCAGGCGACTTCGTCTTCGATGTCGGGCATGCGCATCGGCATCGCCTCGAGCATGGCGGCGGCGTAGAGCTCGGCGAGTTCTGCTGTCGTTAGACGGCCGAGCAGGACGTGCAGGACGATGGTCGCGGCTTCGGCCCGCGCCTCGGACGTCGACAGAACAGTCATGTGCCACCCCCGAATTTTACCGGTTTGCCGGTCATCGGGTGAGCAGCTGATCACACTGTCCTGGGAGAGTCTGTGGGGAGTGTACCCGTAATGCCGACAAGTCGGGCGGGGCGTTTTCCGGTTACGCTGGAGACCGCGTATCCACGATCCCTCGGGATGACGGGGATGTGGTAGTGTCGCTGACTGGGAGCCACGACAAGCAAGCAACATGACCCTATCGAACGAAGACCTGCAGGAGATCGAAAGGCGCTGCGCCGCCGCGCGCCCGGGTCCCTGGCGATCGTATATCGAGGGACGCGATCATTTCGGCGGCTCCAACGTGATAGTGGTGGGCGACGGCGCTTCCCTGTCGGTCGATATTGAACCGCTAGGCGCCACCACCGAAGATCAGGATTTCATGGCGGCTGCGCGCCAGGATGTGCCCCGCTTGCTGGCCGAGGTGCGCAGACTGCGGAGCGCTCTGGAGCGCCGGGGCGGCGACGCCTCGACCTGAACCGGTTGCGGGGGAGGGCCTTCGACGCCGTGCGTCGAACTGCCGGGCGGGAGCCCGGCGGTCCCGGGGGCGGCGGTTTGGGTTAACCTCCCGGTCGCCCCATGCGCGAAAAGCCTTCGCGGCGTTGAACATGCATGGTTTTCAGGGATTAACGTGGGTCGCCATATTTGTGGGCGATCGCAACCCTATATGAATTGCGGGCGTTTAGACTGCGCCAGCAACGATCCCGGGAGATTCCGATGTCCAGTCCTTCGAGCGCGTCCGGTAACGGCACACCGGGCAAGACCGATTTCGACACGCTGAAAGCCGACATGAAGGCGCTGCGCGAGGACCTCGCCACGCTGCTGAAGGACACCGGCACGCTGGCCGCGCAGCAGGCCAAGGCCGCTGGCGCCAAGGGCCGCGAGCTGGCGGAAGACGCCGGCGAGAAGGCGATCGAGTATCGCGACGCCGTGGCCGACAAGGTGCGCGAGCATCCGTTCGCCGCGCTCGGCATCGCTCTGGCGGCAGGCTACGTCATCGCCTCGCTGTCGAACCGCAAGTAAGGCCAGCTTCAGTTTAGGCCTTTGGGCCGGGGACGCCACGTGTTCGGGAATTTCTTTGACCGCGCCAAGGACGTCGCCATCGCGGCGATTGTGGCCGGATTCCTGGCCATCGCCGGCGTGCTGGCCCTGACGGCGGCGGCCGCCTGGCAGCTGTCGACGTGGATGCCCTGGCCGGCGGCGCTGACCGTCACCGGCGTGGGCCTGCTGGCCATCGCGGCGATCTCGCTGTGGATCGGCACGCAGGCCAACAAGAAGAAGGCAGAGCCGGCGCAACCGGACTTCGCCAGCGACATCGATCCGGTGTCGATGGTGCTGGGCCTGATGGAGCTGCCGGTCGAGGTGACCAAGAAGATCGTCTCCGAGAAGCCGATCGCCTCCATCGTGGTGCTGTCCAGCCTCGGCCTGCTGATCGCGCGCAAGCCGGAAGTGGCGCTGCGCCTGTTCGACAAGGTTGTCGGCGGGCTGGGCGCGGGCCTGGGCGGGACCAAGGACTAGGTCCTTGCGCTTGTGAGCGTGGAGAGAAGACCCCCTCCTGTCCTCCCCCTTTCAGGGGGAGGGACAAGCGTTGCAACACCGTCCTTCAATGCGGGGTAGGTTCACGCCACAGGGTCCCTCCCCCTGAAAGGGGGAGGTCAGGAGGGGGTCTCCTGCAGCGCTTGCTGACACTGCATTCGTAACCCGCTGGCGTCTTGCGCTTGTCACGTGGCTGTGGAGACAGTCCGCGGATAGACGCGGGGATTCGTGATGAGTGAGCGGAAGCGGCCGTCGGTGGGAGACCGCGCGCGGTATCTGTTTGATCGCAGCATGTCGGGCGGCACGATCGCGCTGATCGGCTGGCTGGCGGTTATCTCGCTGGTGATCATCGTGGTGGCGGGCGTGGTGCTCACGCTGACGCGCATTGCGCCCGAGGGCTCGGAGCCGCTCGACTTCATGGAGGCGTTCTGGGAAGCGCTGATGCGCACGCTGGACGCCGGCACGATGGGGGCGGACGCCGGCTGGGGCTTCCGGATCGTCATGCTGGTGGTGACGCTGGCGGGCATCTTCCTGGTCTCTGCGCTGATCGGCGTGCTGAGCAGCGGCCTGGACGCCAAGATTTCCGAGCTGCGCAAAGGGCGCTCGCGCGTGCTGGAGAGCGGGCACACTATCATTCTCAACTGGTCGCCGTCGATCGTGAGCATTGCAATGGAGCTGGCGCTGGCCGATCCGAAGGTGCGGATCGTGATCCTCGCCGACCGTGACAAGGTGGAGATGGAGGACGAGATCGCGACCAAGGCGCCGAAGCTGCGCGTGGACGTGATCTGCCGCAGCGGCGATCCGTGCGACCTCAACGATCTTGCCATCGTGAACCCGGGCGCCGCGAAGTCGATCATCGTGCTGGCGCCGGAGGGGGACGATCCGGACTCGCAGGTGATCAAGACGATCCTGGCGATCACCAACGGTCCCTCGCGCGGGGCGCAGGCCTTCCAGATCGTGGCCGAGATCCGCGAGGCGCGGAATGCGGAGCTGGCGCGCGCTGTGGGCGGGCCGGAAGTGCAGATCGTGCTGGCGGACGACCTGATCTCGCGCATTCTCGTTCAGTCGACGCGACAATCGGGCCTGAGCGGCGTGTTTTCGGAGCTGCTGGGCTTCGAGGGTGCGGAAATCTACACGGCCAAGATCGATGCGCTGAAGGGCATGACGTTCGGCGATGCGCTCGGCGTGTTCGACAAGGGCGTGCTGATCGGGCTGTGTGACGACAAGCGTGCGGTGCGGCTGAACCCGCCGATGGACACGGTGATCGCGCCGGACGATCGCGTCGTGGTGGTGGCGGACGACCAGTCCGCCATCCGTGCGCGGCCGAACAAGCGCGGACCGGTGGACCTCGCGGCGATCCGCGCGCACACGGCGGTCGCGCCGGGGCCCAAGCGCATCCTCATGCTGGGCTGGAACAGGCGCGGGCCATCGATCGCCTACGAGCTGTCGCGCTTCGTCGTGCCGGGGTCTGTGCTGACCGTGGTGGCGGATGCACCGCAGTTCGAAGGCGAGGCGGCGAAGATTGTCGGCGCGTTTGCGAATCTCAATGTGGCGCTGAAGGCGGCGGATGCGACGCGCGAAGCGACGCTCGGCGCGCTTGATGTGACGACGTACGACCATGTCATCGTGCTGGGTTATACCGACAACATGTCGGTGCAGTCGGCGGATACGCGCACGCTGGTGACGTTGCTGCAGTTGCGCCGGCTATCGGATGCGGCGGGGCGGCATGTCAACGTGGTCAGCGAGATGGCGGACGCACGCAACCGGGCGCTGGCCGAGGTGACGCGCGCGGACGACTTCGTGGTGAGCAACCAGCTGGTGAGCCTCATGCTCGCGCAGGCGTCGGAGAACAAATACCTGTCGGCGATCTTTGCTGAGCTGCTCGATGAGAACGGGTCGGAAGTCTATATCCGGCCGGCGTCGGAGTATGTCGCGAGCGACAAGCCGGTTACGTTCGACACCATCGTGGAAGCGGCGCGGCAGCGCGGCGAGGTGGCGTTCGGCTACAAGGAAGAGGTGGCCGACCGGGGCGTGCGCAACATGGGCGGCGTGGTAATCAACCCGCCGCGCCATGCCGCACGGGTCTATGGGCCGACGGATTCGGTGGTGGTGCTGGCGCGGGGCTAGGGCGCGAAGTCGACCAGACTGCTATTGAGGGGCAGCTGGTCTTGGCGCTGGCCGGTAGGGCCATTTGCGCCGGCTGTGGCCGGACGCCCCTGTTGCGCCAAGGCGAAGGGATCCTCGTCCAGCGTTCCGCGCAGCGTGAACGCCGAAAAGGTGAAGGGCAGGCCGTTGCCACCGGCTTCGGCGCTGTTGCTGACGTGTAGGTGCAGGTGAGGCGCGAAGGAGCGGCCGGAATTGCCGAGCTTGCCGATCACGTCGCCGGCTTTCACGACATCGCCAGTACGGACGGCGACGCTGCCGGGCTGGAGGTGAGCGTAATAGACGAAGCGGCCGCCGCCGACATCGAGCACGACGGCGTTGCCGCCGGCAAGATCGTCCGGAAGGTTGGGGTTCATCTGGCCGGGCGGTTCGTCGGGCTGGGTGTTGCGGGCGCTGGCGATCGTGCCGTTCGCGACGGCGTAGACGGTCGTGCCGTACTGGGGATAGCTCGCGGGCTCATTGCCGGGGCCAGTGACGAGCATGCCGGCGCTGTTCGCGCGCACGAGGTCGAGGGCGAAGCGTTCGGTGATACGGACTTCGCCGTCGAAAGCCGCCGCGCCGCCGCGATGCGAGCTTGCAACGTCGCAGCAGCCACGGAAGACGATCCAGCCTTCACCACGGACGGGCGAGGCCAGAACGAGCGCGCGCTCGGCCTGGATGGTCGCGGATGGGATGTTGAAGGTTGTCGTGGGCTGCGATGCGGCGACCGGGCTCACCGGCAGGCCGCCGAGTGTCCCGCCTTGTACCGCGGCGGCGGTGCGGGTGACGGTGATCCGGTGCGAGAGGGCGCGCGGCAAGGCGTCGCCGGGTGACGTGACATCGAGGAAGACGAAGGCCGATTGCGCAGGCTGCAGGACCGTGCCGCCCTCGCCCAGAAGGTTGAGGCGTGTCGCGCTGCGGAGGGCGTTGTCGGCGAGCGTCTGGAGGACGGCGCTGGTGTCTGCATCGACGCTGGCGATGGACTCGATGGTCACGACGAAAGCGCTCTGGTTCACCAGCAGCAGTTCGTGCACGAGGTGCTGCTGTCCGTCGGTTCCGGTGACCGTGCGGATCGGCGCAACCGTCTGCACGATGAGAGGGGATGCGGATGATCGGTGAATAGGGGTGGTCGGGGTTGGCGTCTGCGCGCAGGCGGCCAGCGCGCTGGCGAACGCTATCGCGGCATATGTCAGGCGCATGGTCCCCCGCCTTTCTTGCGCGCTGTGTTTTATGGTTCGCGCGGTCGCAAGGTACCTGAAGGGCAGTGGATTGTGAATGTAGAGGCGAGACCACAACGGTCCCCCCCGGGCAGGGCCGGGAGGGACGGGTGGGGGTCGGCGCCGGGCAAGCTCTGCGTTGACGACTCGCGCGCTTGGCTTTAGTAACCCGCGATGACAGGCAAACTCACCCCCATTGAAGCAATCGACAAGGCGACCGAGCTTTACAACGCGGCGGTCGTGAAGCTGCGCGCGGCGCTGGAAGCTTTCGTGACAAAGGGCGAAACGCCCGATCCGCAGGCCCGGGCGCGTGGCGATTTCTGTTATCCCGAGCTGCGGCTGGCGTATGACCCGAACGGGCC
>Ga0208492_1001193_pt1 | contig 17325 bp, 12 predicted proteins | sample Subbioar_CSW14AB_FD_184820 | JGI IMG/M metagenome (GOLD analysis project Ga0208492, IMG submission 184820) | Serpentinite rock and fluid subsurface biosphere microbial communities from McLaughlin Reserve, California, USA - CR12Mar_CSW14AB (SPAdes) | ecosystem: Environmental > Terrestrial > Deep... | reverse complement strand
CCCTCCGGTCTCCTCGACGTACTGCCAGTACGCCTGCGTCGCCCTCCGGTCCGTGCGACGCGAATCTCACGCAACCTCGCGTGTTTCGCGACGGATTCAAACCGTTCGGTGCTCTAGACGGACGGCCGCCCATGCGCACCCGTCACACCCGCGTGACGCTCACTCGCCTTCGAGGTCGACGATCAGGCGTGAGTTGAACGACATGCCGACCACCTTGGCGAACTTGCCGTTGCCGTTGGTGTCCGCCATTGCGGTGGCGATGAACCAGGGCTTCTGCCAGGTCGACGAGCCAGCCTCGCCAGCCCAGTCGACCGCGCCGGTCGAGAGGGGGAACGACACCGTCGGGGCCACACCCTCCGCGCCGGCGACGGTCGCGTAGCCGAAGTACACCGGGCCGTCGGCCTTCACGCCGAGTTTTTCCCAGGTCTTGTCGGTGTTGCAGCCGGTGCACGGGCCGCCCCACGGGACCTTCTGCGGTCCGGGGGTGGTCTGCGGATACAGGTTGCTGGGGAGGATGCCCTTGGACAGGTCGTAATACTGCCCGACCTGGGTCAAGTAGTTCTCTTGCGCGCTCTTGATGCCGGCGACCATGTTGGTCCCTTCGGCCATCTTCGAGCTCGAGATCCACCGGAAATAGCCGACGGACGCGAGCGCCGCGACGACGCCGATGATCGCGACGACGATCATCAGCTCGATGAGCGTGAAGCCGCGCGACGCGGCCTTTCCATGCGGCGAACGAGCCATCGGTCTGCCTCCCGAGACAGGAGCGTAGCACAGACGGCTGGGCCGACGACTCGGCCGCCAGTCCTGACACGGAGGTTTTCGTACGCGGTTCCTCGGGTCCGCTAGACTCCTCGTGCGAATGGTCCGTTCGTCAGCACCGCCGCAAAAGCTCGGCCGCTACGACGTGATCCGCAGGCTCGGCGCGGGGGGCATGGCCGAGGTGTACCTCGCGCGCTCGCGCGGGGCCGAGGGCGTCCAGAAGCTCGTCGTCGTCAAGCAGATCCTCCCCGCGCACAACCAGTCACCCCGCATGCGGCAGATGTTCGTGGACGAGGCGCGCCTGTCGATGCGCCTCAACCATCCGAACATCGTCCAGGTCTTCGACTTCCAGGAGACCGAGGGGGGCTTCCTCCTCTGCATGGAGTTCGTCGAGGGACTCGACCTCGGTCGACTGATCGGCTCGGCCAAACAGAAGGGCCAACGGCTGCCCCCGTGGGTCGGTGCGTACATCGTCATGGAGGCCGCGCGCGGCCTGCACTGTGCGCACGAGCGCAAGGGTGAGGACCACACGCCGCTCGAGATCGTCCACCGCGACGTCTCGCCGCAGAACATCCTGCTCTCGTACGACGGCGGGGTGAAGGTCGCCGACTTCGGCATCGCCTCGGCGAAGATCCTCACCGAGGAGTCCGGGATCATCAAAGGCAAGTTCGCCTACATGTCGCCCGAGCAGGCGAAGGGCGAACAGGTCGACCGCCGGACCGACATCTACGCGCTCGGCATCGTGCTCCACGAGATCCTCACCGGTCGCGCGCTGTGGGCCGGCCTGCACGGCGACGAGCTGCTCGAGGTGGTTCGCCGCGGCGAGATCGAGGCGCCGAGCATGTGGGCGAGCGAGGTGCCCGCCGAGCTCGACGCGATCTGCATGCGCGCGCTCTCCAAGGAGAAGGACGCGCGTTTCGCGACGGCGCGCGACATGGCGGGCGCGATCGCGCGCGCGCTGCAGAAGCAGGAAGAGCTCGTCGATGCCGCCGCTGTCGAGGCGACGATCTCCCAGTTCGTCGCCCGCGAGATCACGTCACCGGGCGACGACGGAGCGCCGCCGCCGCCCCCGTCGTTCGGGCTCTCCGAGGGCATGCCGGGGCCCGAGCCCGCGCCGTCGTCCGACACGCTCGACCCGGAGCACCTCGCGCCTTCGACGGCTTCTCCCTCGACCGGCGCCGAAGCGGGGCCGCTCACCGCGGTCGCCGTGCCCGCCGCCTCTAGGAAGGACGGTCGACGCACGGTACCGCCCGAGCAGCAGCGTGCCCCCGGCAAGGTGCAGAAGGAGCTGCGGCACGTCGCGCTCGTGCACCTCCGCATGCAGGGGTTCGACGAGCTCGCGATGGACCTCGGTGCTGGCGCGTTGGCGACCGCGCGCGAGAGCGCCCGCAAGGTGCTCGAGGGCATCGCGTTCAAGCGGGGGGCGCGGTGGACGTGGGACGAAGACGAGCGCCTCGCCCGCGCGGTCGTCGGCCTCACCGCGAACCCCTCCGGCGCACCGTTCGAAGCGGCAGCCCTCGCGCTCGACGCACACGACGCCCTCGCGGACCTGTCGACCGACCTTCCGGTGGTCCTCGCGGCCTCGGTGGGCATCGTGCGTGCGGTCGCTGCGGGCGATCGTGACGAGCAGGGGCACCTCTTGCGGCACGTGGTGCAAGGCAACGCCGACGCGCTCGCCGACGCGCTCGCCGACGCCGCACCCCCGGGTCGCACCTGGGTCGCGGGTGGTCTGTACCGCCTGATTCGGCGCGATTTTCAGTGGGGCGATGCGCCGACCCTCGACCTCGACGCGCAGCATCCCAACCCCGACCAGCCCCTGCCGAAGAACGTGCGCGCCTACGCGTTGGTGCGCGCGCTCACCCGCGAGGAGCGTCACGCAGAGCTCGCGATCGCGGCCGGCGAGCTCGTCGGGCGTGACGTCGAGCGGGCCGACCTCCAGGCCGCGTATCACCGCGCCGTCGCTGGGCCCGAGGTGGTGTCGCGTCTGATCGTCGGCGAGATGGGCATCGGCAAGACGGCGCTCGTGGCGTCGTTCCTCCGCGAGCTGCCGCCCGACGCGCGGGCGTTGCGGCTCGAGTGTCCTCCGTCGCACGCCGAGGTCCCATACGCCGCCATTGGCGAGTTGGTGCGTGACGGCTGCGCCCTCGACGGCTCGGAGTCGCTGCAACAGGCCACCCAGGCCGTCGCCGGGGTTCTCGGCGATCTGGCCGAGGGGCCCGCGGCCCAGGGGGCGATCGAGCGGCTCGCCGAGGTCGCCACCGGTCGACAGGCCGAGGGCGGCGGCGAAGAGGACGCGAGCTTCCGCAAGAAGATGCTGGTCAGCGGCGTGCGACGCCTGCTCGCCGCGCTCGCGGTTCGCGGCCCGCTCGTCATCGTCGTCGAGGGCGTGCAGTGGGGCGATCGCCAGAGCCTCGAGCTGATGGGCGACTTGCTCCGCGGCTCGTACCCGATCCCGGCGTTGGCGATCCTGGTCGCACGGACCGACGAGCGCATCGCGCCCATTCTCTCCGGGATCGTGCGGGTCGAGCTGCGTGGACTGACCGCCGACGAGCAGCTCCGTCTCCTCGAGACTCGCCTCAACGCCCGCGGCGAGGGCATCGCGCAGGTGTGCGCCGATCTGTCGGCACGCGTCGGCGGCAACCCGTTCTTCCTCCTCGAGATCGTGGACGCGCTGATGGAGCGCGGCGCGCTCGAGGTCCGCGAGACCGCCGACGGCTCCGAGCTCGTCCGGACCGACCGCGCGGGCGAGATGCCGCTGCCGTCCACCCTCGAGCAGCTGCTTGCCGAGCGCCTGCACGAGCTCCCCTCCGACGAGAAGGAGGTCGCGCAGTGGATCGCGGTCATGGGCGGCCCGATCGAGATTGGCGTGCTCCGCGACGTGTCGAAGTCCTCGGGTCAGGTGGGCGAGGAGGCGATCGAAGAGGCCGTGGCGCGGCTCTGTGCCCGCGGCATCTGCGACCGCAAGGGAGAGGCGATCGACCTCCGGCATCCGGTCGCGCGGGACGTCGCGTACATGACCATCGAGGGCCCCGCCAAGCTCCGGATGCACCGTGTGCTCGGCGAGCGTCTCCGCTCGACGGCGCTCGCACGCGGTCTCTCTGCGGCGATCATCGCGCGGCACCTTGCGCGCGGCGAGTCCTACGCCGCCGCGGGCGAGATGTACGTCGAGGCGGCGCACGCGGCGCGCGCCAGCTACCAGACGCAGCTCGCGACGCGCTACTACCACCGAGCGCTCTCGCTCTATCCCGAGAACGACGCCCGCCGGTTCGTCGTGCACGAGGCGCTCGAGACCATCTACCGGATGATCGGACGTCGGCGCGAGCGCAAGCGTCAGCTCGAAGAGATGCGCGCGCTCGCCAAGACGCTCAAGACGCCGAAGACGATCACGATCGCGCTGCTCCGCACGGCGCGTGTCGACCTCGACGAGGCGCACCTGGCGCGCGGTCTGCCGGTGGCCCAGCGCGCGATCGCGATGGCCGAGGCGACCAAGAACCCGAACCTGGTCGTCGAGGCGCACGCGCTCGTCATCGAGTTCCTCCGCGAGCTCGGAGACGTCGAGGGCGCGCTCCGCGCCGCCAACGACGCGCTCCGGATCTCGCAGCAGCCCGGGGTCTCCCTGCGGCTCCGTGCCGACGTGCTCCGGGCGAAGGGAATCCTCCTTCGCCGCCTCGGCCGCACGCACGAGGCCGTCGGTGTGTACGCGGATTCGATCGCGCTGCTCCGTGCGGTAAACGCCAAGCGCAGCGAGGCGCGCACCAAGAACGCGCTCGCGTACGCGATGTTCGTGCTCGCACGCTACGAGGACGCGATCGCGTTGGCGATGTCTTCGGTGGCGCTCGACCTCTCGATCGGCGGGCGATTCCAGATCGCCAAGACCCTCACCAACATCGGTCAGTGCTACGCGCGACTCGGCGACCTTCCGCGTGCGCTCGCCTACCTCAAGCGCGCGCGCGACGCCCACGAGCGCTACGGCGATCAAGACGGCCGCACCGACACCCTCCTCGTCTCGGCCGAGATCCTCACCTGGTCGGGCGATCTCGACGGCGCGGCCACGTTCCTCGGCGACGCCCGGGCGCTGAACGCGGTCACGGGCAACGCGTACGACGGCACCCACGAGATGGTCTCGCGCGCGATGTGGCTCCGCACCAAAGGGGACCCGCGCGCCGCCGCCGAGCTCTCGGCGCAGGCGCGCCCAATCGCGCAGTCGCGTGGCCTCCACAGCTACCACCTGTTCGCCACGGCCATCGAGGCCGAGGCGCGCGCCGAGGTCGGCGAGCAGGCGCAGGCCTCGCTCCTCGCACAGACCGCGATCGGGCTCGTCGAGGCGACCGAAGGCTCGGAGTTCGCCCTCGAGGTGCGGACGCTGTGTGCGCGGGCGCTCGAGCGCGCCAACGATCTGCTCGCGCCCGAGGCGTACTCGCGCGCTCGGGCGTACGCGCGCCGCGTGCTGCAGAACATCCGCGATCCGCGGCTGCGCACCCTGTTCCTCCGTCGTCACGAGGTCGAGCGCCTGCTCGGTCAGTCCGAGGCGGCCAAGACCGAGGGCGCGCCCGGAGTCGCCTCGTGAGCTCGTCCAAAGCACCGCCGCCGGGGCGCAACGAGCTCGAGCTCGACGAGAACGACCTCCCGGGTGACGGCGTGCAGGCTTCGCAGATCACTCGTGCGGCGATCGCGCCGTCACCGCCGCCACATCAGCAGTCGCTTTCGCTCCGCAGCGCACGTCCGCGCGGACCGCGTCGGACCGCGTTCGTTCTCTCGGGCGGCGGCGCGCGCGGCGCCTACGAGGTCGGCGTCCTCTCGTATCTCTTCCAAGAGCTCCCGCGGCTGCGTGGGGGCAGGGTGCCGCGCATCGACATCCTCTGCGGAACGAGCGTCGGCGCGATCAACGCATGTTATCTCGCAGCGCACGCGTCCGATCCGAGCCACGGCATCTCGCGGCTCGTCGAGCTGTGGGAGACCCTCGAGATCAGCCGGGTGCTCGGGTTCGGGGTCCGGCAGGCGATCAGTCTGCCGCGCCTGCTCCTGGGCGGCGGCGGCGAGGCCACGGGGCTCTTCGACGTTCGGCCGATGAGCGATCTGGTCGAGACCGAGGTGGGTTGGCGCGGCGTCACCCGGCAGCTGCGACGAGGGTCGCTGCGTGCGCTTTCGATCTCCACGACCGAGGTCTCGACGGGGCGAACCGTCATCTGGATGCAGACGGCGCCCCACGTGGCGCTGCCGACCAACGCACCGCCGCGTACGCTCATCCGCTCGGACATGATCACGTCGCGTCACGCGCTCGCGTCCGCGGCCATCCCGCTGTTGTTTCCGCCCGTGCGGATCGGCAACGAATACTACTGCGACGGCGGTCTGCGCCTGAACACGCCCATCGCGCCGGCGCTCCGGCTCGGTGCGACGCACGTCTTCGCCGTGGCTCTGTCGAAGGAGGTCCGCGGCATCGCCTCCCCCGAGACTGGCGGTTTGAACCTTCGTCCCCTCGGCGCCTCGGCGCTGCTCGGCAAGGTGCTCAACGCATTCCTCCTCGATCACGTCGTCAACGATCTCGACGTGCTCGCACGCATCAACCAGATGATCGACGACGGCACGAGCGCGTTCGGCGACGTCTTCCTCGACAAGCTCTCCGAGGCGTCGCAATCGCGTGGGGGCGAGACCTATCGGCCGGTGAGCTGTCTGGCGCTCAAGCCGACCGAGGACATCGGTCGCATCGCTGCCGATCACGTCGCACGGGGGAAGTTCCGAGGGAGCGCGACGGTCGCCCGGCAGCTGTTCAAGCTGCTGTATCTCGGGGGCGACGTGGAGGCCGATCTCGCGAGCTACGTCTTGTTCGACGGCACGTTCGCCAAGCGGCTCATCGATCTCGGTCGCGCCGACGCGGCCGCGCGACGCAACGAGCTGCTCGCGTTCTTCGACGGCGACGAAGGCATCGAGGACCAGGGCGAAGCACGTTCCTCCGTCGGCTCGATGAGCGGCACGGGCTGGAGCATCGCGCCCGGGCCAGGCAAGATCGTCGGATGATCCCTTGCTAGTCTCAATTTAGAGCACGCGGCGGTCGACCGGGCCGTCGAGGGGAGGCCGCTGCATCCGACCGGGTGGCGCGATTCTGAGGTGGGCGAAGGCAGAGGCCACCTCCGGGAGCGTCGTGCCGACGGTCGCGAGCTCGGGACCGAGCGTGCGCGCCTTGGCGATCGCGTCGGCGACATCGCGCGCGCCGGTGAGCACCAGCGCGCGGGCCGCCGGTGCGAGCGTGGGCGTCGGGAGCTCGAGCAGCAGGTGGTCGCTGCCTTCGAGCGCGCGTCCGGCGTAGATCGCAGCGTCCCGCGCACTGCCTAGCGAGGCCGTCTCGAGCGCGTCGAGGGTGTGCCGCGGGATCGCCTCGCCCTGTCGCCCGAGCGCGCGATCGAGCGCGTCTGCGGCGCTTCCCACGTCACCGATCACGATCACCACGCGGGGCGACAGGCAGCCGGCCTGATCGAAGGCACTGACGTCCTCGGCGATGTCGCTCGCGTGCGCAGCGATGACGTCGTCGTGGTCCACGACCGCTCCGAAGCCTGGTCCATGGAGCTCCGCAGACACACCATGACGGTGCGCGAGCGCCTCGATCGTCGCCACGGTCTGCGCCGTCCCGTACACGTGCACCCCGCTCCCTTCCGGCAGCGAGGTGAGCGCGGTCTCGATGTCGCTCGCGGGATCGTCGCCCGACGCCACCAGCTCCACGAACAGCGCCGGCACGGCCTCGAGCAGGGCGCGCGTGAAGGTCGGCGCACGCCGCGACGTGCGCACGAGCACCCGGTCGCTCTGGGCCAGCGCCCACGCGATCGCGCGCATTGGGGCGACGAACACGTTGGCCGCGAGCACGACCAGGACCGCGCTGCGGGCCGGGGCGAGCCGAACGAACGAGTCGAGCTCCTCGTCGGTCGGCGAAAGCTCGAGCGCGTGATCGAGCGCCCAGAGCACGTTCGATGCGTGCAACCCCGTCTCGACCGCGAGGGCGTTCACCAGAGTCGGATCGCGACCCGGTCCGAACACTCGACGAGCCGCCACCAGCAGCGCCTCCACCCGCAGGCGTGGCGTCAAGACGAGACGAGCTCCTCGATCGCGAGCGAGCAACCACGCGGGGTCGCGCCCGGGAGGCGCCCGAGGATCTCGATCGCGCCGCCGAGGTGCACGACGATCTCGTCGGCGGTCTGTACCGCCCAGGCGGACTCGACGTTCGCCAGATCCTCGATTCGGGCGATACCCCTCGCGCCGTCCGCGACGGGAGCGAGCGTCGCAGGATCACACGCCGAGACCCGCATCCACGGCGGAGCCCGATAGAGCCAGCGGTCCCCCGTCGCAAAGGCCTCGCCGATCTCGCCCATCTCGGGAGTCGCCCAGAGCTGCGAGGTCAGCTCGGTCATCCCGTACTCGCCGACGACCTCCGACCGCGGCAGCCCGAAGGTCGAGGCGATCAGCCGCCGCAGCTCGTCGGCCGGGATCTCGCGCGAGCGGCCCTTGAACCCGCCGGTCTGCATCGCCCGTGAGCCAGGGGGCAGCGGAACGACACGGCCTGCGAGTCGATCGATCACGTGGACCCAGGCGAACGCGGTCGCGAGCAGCATCACGCGTCCGTCGAGCGCGGCGCGCTCGATCGTGTCGATGGCGCGATCGACCTCGTCGGGGCGGACGAACACCGAGCCCGCGTCCCCGCGCTCTGCGACGAACCACGCGAGCATGCGCGAGAGTGACGAGTCGGGGGCCTCGTCGACCGAGGGAGCGATCGCGACGATCCTCGTCCGCGCGGGGAACGGCGCGAAGAGGGTTCGCTCGGCGCCGCGCATCGCAGCGTCGTGGTAGGTCGAGAGAACGCGCATCGGGTGCGCGCCGCGTGTGCCCACGGTGGTCCCCGAGGTTCGGAACGTCGCCTCCTCGAGCCCCTCGGGGAACGTCGCGACGCGGGCCACGCGGAACGCGTCGGTCGGCACCGCGGGGAGCGCGTGCGGCGGGTCTCGCGTCGGATCGACTCCGCGCGACGCGCAGAGGCGCGCATAGCCCGGGGAGAAACGGGCCTGGTGCTGCGCGAGCTCGGCGGCGAGCACGTCGAACGGCTCGTCGCCACCCGCGATCTTGGCGCGAACGCGCGCGTGCAGCGCGTCCGCAGCGGCGAGGTAGGTCTGCGTCACGACGCCCCGTTCAGACGGCGCGCATGGCCGCGAGCTGGGCGAACCGTTCGGTGAACCCCTCGAGCAGCGGACGCGGCATGGTCAGCGGGGGGGTCAGCGTGATCACGTCGCCACGCCCGCCCGTGAGCGCGAGCCAACCGGTCATCAACAGATCGCGCACGAGGCCGAGACCACGCTGCGCGCCGCCTTCGACCTCGATGCCGATCATCATGCCCTTGCCGCGGATGTCGCGGACCTTGGTCTCGGGCCCACACGCGTCGCGCAGCATGCCGAGGAACACCTCGCCTTCGTCGCGCGCACGGACGTGCAGCTTCTGACCGAAGATCGAGTCGAGAACCGCGATCGCCGTTGCGCAGGCGAGCGGGTTGCCGAAGTGCGTCGCGGTGTGGATGGCCTCGCCGTGCAGGCCCGCTTCGGCGAGCTCGGGCGCGACCCCCTTGGGGTTCCGCCACGCCTCCATGACCTCGCCCTTGCCGATGCACGCGCTGATGGGCAGACCTCCGCCGAGCCCCTTGCCGAGGCAGACCAGATCGGGGACCACGCCGTCTTCGACGCTGCGGAGGATGGCTCCCGAACGCCCGAGCCCGGTCCAGATCTCGTCGGCGACCAACACTGCGCCGGTGCGCGTGGCGATCTCGCGCAGGCCGGAGAGGAAACCGGGCGGAGGGACGTGGACACCGCCGCGACCGAGGATCGGCTCGACGACGATCGCGCCGATCGTGCCGCTCTTGGTGAGCTCGTCGACTTGCCCGAGCACCTGTTCGAGATCGGCGGCCGTCTTGGCGTACGGCACGAACCGCACGTGCGGCGAGATGTGCGACGTGAACGGCGTACGGTACTCAGGCCTCAGGCCGTTCATCGCCAGAGGTCCGGTGGCGAGCCCGTGATATGCGCCCTCGAACGCGATGATTCCCGGCCTTCCGGTGGCCAGGAGCGCGGTCTTCATCGCGGCGTCCATCGCGTCGGACCCCGAGAGGCCGAGCATCACGCGGGCGCCGGGCTCCGGGAACAAGCGGGCGAGCCGCTCGGTGAGCGCGATCTTGGAGTCGGACGGGAACACGTCGCCGAGACCGAAGATCAGTCGCTCGGACTGCATCTCGATGGTGCGGGCGACGCGACTCGAGCCGTGGCCGAGCAGCGCCGCGCCGAAGCAGCCGACGAAGTCGACGAAGCGGTTGCCGTCGAGATCGGCCACGTTGCAGCCCTTGGCGTTGACGAGCACGATCGGCGACTCGTCGAGCCCGGTGATCGCTGCGCGTCGTTCGCGGCGCGCCGTGGTCCATGGCGCGTCGACACCCTGGAGGCGCGCGAGCCATGCCTTGGACATCGGGCCGGGGGGAGGCGTGCGGAGGAGCGGCAGCTCGGCGCCGCCGTCGCCGCCTTCGTCGATCGGAGGGGGAAGCTCGGAAAGGGCCATGGGTTCAGGTCTCCGATACGATCTCGAGGCGGAGCTTGCTGCGCACCGCCTGGTGATAAGCCTGTGCTCCTTCGCGGAGCTTCATCGTCCTGAGATATGCACGCAGGATCGGCGCCGCGGCGTCGAACGGCTCCTTCGACAGCAGCTTGCCGTGCAGCGTGTGCAACTCGCCCTCGTTCGGCTCGTACGCGAGCCCGATCGCCGTCTCGAGGTACAGCTCCGCCCGCGCACGGCGCCTCAGGATGGTGGCGAGCTCGGCGGCGCCGCCCTCGGCGGAGCCGGTGGCGCGGATGAGGAACTCGGAGAAACGCGACGCGCCTCCGACCGCGAGCACCTCCGCGTTGCGTGCATCGGTCGTCTGCTTGTCGACCTTCGCCTCCCAGACCGCGGGGAGGGCACGTGCGCCCAGCACCGCCTCGATGACGTGCCGATCGAGCGCGAGGCGGAGCGTCTTGTCGTCGATCGACGGCGAGCCGGTCGGTGCACGCTCGTACGCGACGAGCCAGGCCTCGATCACGAGCTCGCGCATCATCACGAACCGCAGCGCACCCGTGGCGTCGGCCGCCTCGGGGTCGCTGAAGCGTGCGACGGCGCGGTCGGCGACCACCGGGGCGGAGACGCTCGGGGGCGCGGCGGCGAGGATGCTCGCTGCCATCGTCCCGGCGACGAATCCCCTCACTTCTCCTCCACCGGCAACGCGACGCGCATTTCCGACGAAGAGGGCAGCTCTTCGCTCTCACCGGCCTCGTCGGTCCCGCGCTCTTCGGGGGAGCGCGCCGCACGGGCGACCCTTCGAGCGCGAAGGAAGTCCGCGAATGCCGCCAGCGCATCGAGATCGCGCGGGCCAAGCGACTCGGCGACGTCGCGCAGGTGACGTCGCACGGCTTCCGCGCTCTTTCGCTTCTGGTCGCGCGCCGAGACCGGCGGCGCCGCCGGCGTGGCCTCGGCGGGAGGCGCGTCGGTCGGCGCCCAAGCGGGGCGGGGGATCGCCCGGAGGCTGTGCGCCGTGAGCCACGCGTCCATGAAGGTCTTCAGTCGTTCGCTGCGGTAGGTGAACCACCGCTCACGCTCCTCGGCGTGGGCCATCAGCACGTCTTTGAAGCGGCGGAACGCGCCCTTGCCGTCGATCGCCTGGTTGAGGCGGCCGCGCAGCTCGGTGTTCTCGACCATCGGGATGAACCGCTCCATCCACCGGTACTGCTCGCGCGAGCTGACCGGGTCGACCCGGAGGTAGCCGGGATCGGCCGCGATGCGCGCGTGCATCTGCGGATCGGCGACGCCGTCGACGACGCGGATGACCTCGCCGGTGGCGAGCTGAAGGTAGCTGTGGACCTCGGGGGCGTTGTTCTCGAACGCGTCCTCGAGCGCCTCCCAATCGATCGGAACGTCGCGCAGCGGGCCTTCGCTTCCTTCGGATTGCTCCTTGGGCTCGGTCGCGGTGGCGGTGGCAGAGGGCGAAGCGTCAGGGACTCTGGTGCTCTCGCCGTCGAGCGGGGCGGTGCCCGCGGCGGATGCTGGCGTGGGTCGGGAAGGCATGGTCAAGCTCCGGCGTCAGGCTCCGCGTGGCCGCGCGGAGGAGACGAACCAAAAATTCCGGGGATCCGCCGAAGGCGGGACCCGGGTATGTGAATTCTACACCGACGTCGTGAAGATGCGGCGTGCGAACGTGAGATGTCCCCGAGCCGTCCTCCGCTCGCTCTTTCGACCAGGCAGAGGGCTACAGTCCTCAGGCGCCAATCGAGGAGCGTGTACGTGCGACCCCGACGTGCCAGGCCGCACGCGCGCTCTCGACCGCCGCTGCGTCGAGCGTCGGCTCCACCGCCAGGTCCGGCGCCGACCAACCCCTCAGACGCTCGAGATCGGACACGAGCCCCGCGCCGAGCGCGGCCAGCATGGCAGCGCCCCGCGCCGTGGTCTCGATGTCCTTCGGTCGCTCGACCCGGACATGGGCGTAGCTCGCCTGCAACTCCAACAGCAGCCCATTCGCGCTCGCGCCGCCGTCGACGCGCATGCGCATCAGCCCAGTCGGCGAGACCGAGGCGTCGGCTTTCATCGCCTGGACCAGGTCAGCGATCTGGTGCGCTATCGCCTCGATTGTCGCCCTGGCGAGGTGGGCGCGGGTGGTCCCCCGCGTGATCCCCGCGACGAGACCGCGCGCATCGGCGTCCCAGTAGGGAGCCCCGAGGCCCGACAGGGCGGGAACGAACACGACGCCGCCGCTGTCGGGCACCGACCGGGCGAGCGCCTCGATCTCGCCCGCGCTCCCGATGAGTCCGAGGCCGTCGCGGAGCCACTGCACGGCGGCGCCGGCGATGAAGGCCGAGCCTTCGAGGGCGTAGACGGGGGCATCGGTACCCCGCAGGCGGAAGCCGACCGTGGTGAGGAGGCCGTGTCTCGATGCGACGGGCTGGTTGCCCACGTTCATCAGCACGAAAGCACCGGTGCCGTAGGTGCACTTCACGTCGCCGAGGTCGAAGCAGGCCTGGCCGAACAGCGCAGCCTGCTGGTCGCCCGCCATCCCGGTGATCGGGATCCCGTCGGGCAGCCCCGGAACGCCTTTGGTCCTGCCGACCTCCTCGGCACAGCCCACCACCCTCGGCAACAGCGAGCGGGGAACGCTCAACATCTCGAGCATCTCGTCGTCCCACTGGAGCGAGGAGAGCCCGAGCAGCAGCGTCCGCGACGCGTTGGTCGCGTCGGTCACGTGTGCAGCGCCGCCGGTCAGCTTGTGCACGAGGAAGGTCTCGACGGTGCCGAAGGCGAGCTCGTTCGCCCGTGCGCGGGCGCCCGGCACGTTGTCGAGCAGCCACGCGATCTTCGTGCCCGAGAAGTACGGATCGAGCACGAGACCCGTCTTTGCGCGAACCCGGTCCTCGAGACCACGCGCTCGGAGCTCGGCGCAGCGATCGGCGGTGCGTCGATCCTGCCAGACGATCGCGCGATGAATCGGCGCGCCGGTCTTGCGATCCCAGAGCAGCGTGGTCTCGCGCTGGTTGGTGATGCCGATCGCGGCGACGTCCGTGCCTTTGGCGCCCGCGCGTTCGAGCGCCATGCCCACCGCCTGGAGCACGCTCGACCAGATCTCGTTCGCGTCGTGCTCGACCTCGCCGGGCTTGGGGAAGTGCTGCGGGAACTCGACGTTCGCGCGTCCCTTGGCGTGGCCGTGTGCGTCGACGACGACGGCCGTCGAGCCGGTCGTCCCCTGATCGATGGCGAGGATGAGTTCGGGCATGTCGCGCATGATGCGTGCGCCTGCTGGCCCGAATCAATGGCGGATCCGTGACTCAACGGGCCGGGATCGCGCTCCTGGCCACGGCGCCTCGATCGGCGAGCGAAACCAGCGTGCGGATCGCGAGCTCGCGGCGGACCGGGCCCTGGATCGTCCCGAGCGCCCGCAGGAGCGCCTCGCCAGCGACACGCCACGCGCCCGGCTCGAGCTCTTCGACGGCCATTCGCTTGGGGGCGACCGCCGCGAGGGTCTGCAGCGCCAGGGTCGAACGTTCGACGGACGGATCGCTCACCAGCTTCGCCAGAGCCTCGACGGCGGGGCTGGGGTCGTCGACGAACATCAGGGCTCGGATTGCCGTGGCGCGGTCGTCGAGGCTCGCGTGCTCGTCGAGCGCGACCTCGGCGAGCGCATCGACCCCCTCCAAGTCTGCGAGTCGCGCGAGCTCCAGCGGGTCGCCGCTGCGCGCCTCTGCCCAGGCTCGATCTGGCGACGAGCTCCCGGCGGCCGCCGCGGACGCAACCACGGGGGCGCTGCCCGCGTCGGTCGCTGCCGGGGCGGGGGGCTTGCGACAACTGGCCGCCGCGACCAGGATCGCCCAACCGAAGCCGCGCCGCACCGCCTTCACGGGGCGCCCGTAGCTTGGCGGTGGACCGACGCCAATGACCCGAAGGGTCGGCCCGAGCACGGAACGTTCCCCAGCCGGTCGCCTCGAGCTGACGTCCAGCTTGAATTCTGTCGCTCGCTGGGTAACATGGCGCCGCCTCCGGAGGGTTGTGGGACCATCGTCTGCCGTGCAGACGGTCGGCGCCGCACCCCCTCGGGATGGGAGACCCGAGCGGGCCCCCTGTGGGTTCCGCTCTTTTTTTGCCTGTCACGATCGAGAACCACTTCTTCACCATGCCCGGCGACCCGACCGAAAAGCCCGCCCCCATCGCCGCCCCGGCGGTCGATGCGGAGCGTCGTGCGCGGATCGAGCCAGCGCGGGTGCGGGAGAAGATCCTCGAAATCGTCGAGCCGGTCATCGCCGCATACAAGTGCGAGCTCGTCGAGCTCGATTGGCGCCGCGAGCCCATCGGTTGGGTCCTCCGCCTCTATGTCGAGCACCTCGGACACGACCCTCGCAACGCCATCGGCGGCGTCGGGATCGACGAGTGCGCGTGGATCAGCCGTGACGTGTCGACCGCCCTCGACGTCGCCGACCTGGTCGACCACCACTACAACCTCGAGGTCTCGAGCCCCGGTCTCGAACGTCCCTTGAGCAAGGCCGAGCACTACCGCCGATTCGCCGGGCTCAAGGCCAAGGTCCGTCTGGAGCAGGCGCTCGACGCGTACCCCGGGCGCAAGGCCTTCCGCGGCGAGATCCTCGGCGAGCGTGATGGGGCCGTGCTCCTCCGCGAGGACGACCTCGGATCGATCGAGCTGCCGCTCGCGCGGATCGCGCGTGCGAGCCTCGTCTACGAGCCGGCTCCCAAGGTGAAGCCCGGCAAGCAGAAGCAGAACAAGCAAAAGCAGAAGGGCGCGGCGCCAGGCGCGGCCGCGACCCACGACGAAGACAAGCCCCAGAACTCACGGGGCGCCTCGGAGCAGGAACGATGATGAACACTTCGCAAGGGGCCGCGGGCGGCGAGATCACGCTCTCCACGATGATCGACGCGGTTGCCAAGGAAAAAGGCATCGACCGCAAGGTTCTCGTCGAGACCGTCGAGCAGGCAATCCTCAAAGCCGGTCAGAACGCCTTCGGCGAGGACCGTGAGCTCGAGGCGAAGTTCTCCGAGGACACCGGTCAGGTCGACCTCTTCATGTACATGACCGTGGTCGAGGGCGAGGTCACCAAGCCCGGCAGCGAGATCACAATGGAGGAGGCCAAGAAGTCCGGCCTCGAGGCAGAAGTCGGCGAGGAGCTCGGCTTCCAGATCTTCTACCTCCCCAAGGATCTCGAGAAGGCTCGCCAGCAGGACCGCGACTTCGGCCGCATCCTCAAGATCGAGATGCAGCGGGCGCAGTTCGGCCGCATCGCGGCGCAGGCTGCCAAGCAGGTCCTCATCCAGCGCCTCCGCGACGCCGAGCGCGACCTCGTCTTCAACGAGTACAAGGACCGCAAGGGCGAGCTGATTCGCGGCATCGTCCGCCGCTTCGAGCGCGGCAACAACATCATCGTCGACCTCGGTCGCACCGAGGCCGTGCTGCCGTATCGCGAGCAGACCCCGCGCGAGACCTACCGCGCCGGCGACCGCATCGTCGCGTTCGTCAAAGAGATCGACCGCAAGGGTCCCGGCCCGCAGATCATCCTTTCGCGCGGCGACGCGCGCCTCGTCGAGAAGCTCTTCGAGGCCGAGGTTCCCGAGATCTACGAGGGCATCGTCCAGGTGAAGGCCGTCGCCCGCGAGCCGGGTGCGCGCACCAAGATCGCGGTCGCCTCGCGCGACAACGACGTCGACCCGGTCGGCGCCTGCGTCGGCATGAAGGGCTCGCGCGTCCAGGCGGTCGTGCAGGAGCTCCGCGGCGAGAAGATCGACATCGTCCCCTGGGACAAGGATCCGGCTCGTTTCGTGTGCGCGGCCATTCAACCGGCCGAAGTGCACAAGGTCATTCTCGACGAAGCGGATGGCCGCATGGAGCTGGTCGTCCCCGACGAGAAGCTCTCGCTCGCCATCGGCCGCAAGGGCCAGAACGTGCGTCTCGCGGCGCAGCTCTCCGGTTGGAAGCTCGACATCATCAGCGAGTCGAAGTTCCGCCAGATGGAGGACGAGGCCGTCAACGCCCTCCAGCAGATCGCGGGCGTCGGCGAGCCGGTCGCCAAGTCGATGTACCGCCTCGGGTTCCGCTCGGTCGAAGAAGTGGCCGAGGCGAGCCCCGAGGAGCTCACCGGCATTCCGGGACTCGGCGGGGTCGAGGCTGCAGAGCGCATCAAGAACGCTGCCGAGGCCGCGCTCGAGATCATGCGCGACACCAAGCTGCGCGAGGCGATGGCTGCCGGCGGCTTCGGACCGCGCGAGCGCCTGCTCTTCGTCCGTGGCGTCACCGACAAGACCGCCGAGGTCCTCGAGCAGCACGGCTACAAGACGCCCGAGGCGATCGTCGCGGAGGCGGAAGACAAGCTCGCGGTCAAGACCAGCCTCGGAATCAAGCGCGCGCGCGCCATCCGTGTGGGCGCCGAGGCGCTGATCGCGGCCGAGGCACGAGTGAAACAAGAGGCGCGTGGGGCCTGACCGGCACCGCAAGCCACCTAGAGCCAAGGACGACCAACCCGTGTTGACCCAGCAAGTTCGAGAAGAGATGCCCGAGCGCACGTGCGTCGGCTGCGGCAAGCGCAGCCCCGCCGACGTGCTCGTGCGCCTCGTGCTCGACGAGGTCAACGGTGGCGTCGTCCCCGATGCCAAGGGGGGCAGCTTCGGACGCGGTGCACACGTGCACGCGTCGCTGCCCTGCCTCGAACAAGCCTGCAAGAAGGGCCTGCCGCGCACCTTCAAGCGCGACATCAAGGCCAACCCCACGGGCCTCGCGTCGGCGATCGCCGAGGCGTTCGGTCGTCGGCTCGACGGCCTGCTCTCGGGCGGGAATCGTTCGGGCCTGGTCGCCATCGGCAACGACGCAGTGGTCGAGTCGCTCCGCGACGGGACCGCGAAGTTCGTGCTCGTTGCGGCGGACGCGGCGGCAGCCGCCTCGCGCAACGAGGTCCAACGTGCCATGGGCGAGGGGCGGGCGGTGGTTTTCGGCGATCGCATGCGGCTCGCCGCAGCGGTCGGCAGGCGCGGCGA
>Ga0208492_1001192_pt1 | contig 17327 bp, 11 predicted proteins | sample Subbioar_CSW14AB_FD_184820 | JGI IMG/M metagenome (GOLD analysis project Ga0208492, IMG submission 184820) | Serpentinite rock and fluid subsurface biosphere microbial communities from McLaughlin Reserve, California, USA - CR12Mar_CSW14AB (SPAdes) | ecosystem: Environmental > Terrestrial > Deep... | reverse complement strand
ATCAGCGACGGCCGCGGCCGTGTGAGAACTTGGCCAAGCAGTGAGAAAACAGGCGAAAAGGCAGACATGCAAGTAAGCGAGCGCTTTTGCGGGGAATAGATCCCGGACAGCGTGAGTCCATCGACAGGCCGCACGGCGCGCCGCAATCGCTTTCAAGGAGGGATCTCCCATCCGCTGGGAAAGGGTCTGGCGGGTAGAAACATTTCGTCAAAGAGGCTTTAGGGATCTTACCACGGCGGCAGGGATGGGGCCAATTGAAACTTGGCAAAACAGGGCGATGGGAGAAGGGGTACGGTCCGTTGGCGGAAGGCATGCCCGGCACGGAAGCAAATTCCTAGCAAATAAGGAAGCGGATTCGTGCCAAGGCCGACGGAGCCAAACGCAACTCGAAGTCGTTTTTGGATCCGAATTGAGTTGGATCCGATTTTCTGATCGGAAAGAGATTTCGCACACGGGTCAAGCAATCGCGAAAGGATTCCCATGGATCTTTCCCCCTCGCGGCGCAAGGCGATCAAACAGTTGATGTGGGCGCTGACTCCTGGGATCCAGGGAATGGCCGCGGCCAAGGCGGCCGCATCACCGGCAGCGGCATCGACCAGGAATGTGAAACCGATCAAGATCGGTCAAATCGGCGTCGGCCACGCTCATGCCAACAAATTGGCGCAGTTTCGGCAATCGGCCGATTATGAGGTGGTTGGCATCGTCGAGCCCGATGAGGCGTTGCGCAAGGCGGCGCAATCGAAGGCCCCCTTTCAGGGCCTTCCCTGGATGACGCAGGAGCAACTACTCAATACGGCGGGGCTCGATGTCGTGCTCGTCGAAACGCGCGTGGCCCAACTGCTGGAAAATGCGCAGGCTTGCATTGAGGCGGGGGTTCATATCGGGATCGACAAGCCAGCAGGCGATTCGCTGCCTCGCTTCAAGCGTATTTTGTATTTGGCGGCCGCCAAGAAAAAACTCGTGCAGATGGGGTACATGTACCGCTACAACCCGGGTGTCGTGCTCTTGCGCGAATTCCTCCAAAAGGGGTGGTTGGGGGAGGTGTTCGAAGTCCATGCCGTGATGAGCAAGGTGGTTGACCCGGCAGACAGGAAAAAATTCGCGGCCTTCCCCGGCGGCATGATGTTTGAACTCGGTTGTCACGTCCTTGATCTGGTGATCGGCGTGCTGGGCAAACCGGCAAACGTGACGGGGTATCTGCGGCATCAATCGGCCCTGGCCGACGGCCTGATGGACAACACCCTGGCGGTCTTGGAATACCCTAAGGCGTTGGCGACGATCAAGGCCACGGCGCTGGAAGTGGACGGTTTTGATCGCAGGCATCTCGTGGTCTGCGGCACCGAGGGGACCGTCCATATTCAACCCCTTGACGATCCCAAAATGCGCATTTCATTGAGCAAGGCTCGGGGTGGTTACAAAAAGGGAACGCAGGAAGTGCCGCTGCCCAAGTACTCCCGCTATGTCGGCGATGCCGCCGATATGGCCCGGATCATCCGTGGAGAAAAGACGACAGACTTCCCCTACGCGCACGACCTGGCGGTGCAGGAGACCTTGCTCAAGGCTTGCCGTTTGGATGAAGAGGGAAAACCGTTAACCTGAAGTCTTGATCTCAGGGGTCACGCCAGAATTCCGCGCACAATGTTTGCTTCCAGGACGCCCGTTAGCCGTTCGCGCAGGCCGTTGTCCATGACGAACAAGCGGTCGTGACCCAGGCCGAGCAAGTGCAAAATCGTCGCGTGCCAGTCGGCCACGCTGACCTTGTTTTCCACGGCGGCCAGGCCGATCTCATCGGTGGCGCCGTGGGTGATGCCCGGCTTGATGCCGGCCCCCGCCATCCAGGTCGTGAAGGCATTTTTGTTATGGTCGCGGCCGGCCTTGCGCTCGTCCTTGTCGGGACCGAGTTGAGCAATGGGCAGGCGGCCGAATTCGCCGCCCCAGACGACCAGGGTTTCTTCCATCAAACCGCGCTGCTTCAGGTCTTTCAGTAACGCTGCAATCGGCTGGTCGGTGCGTTCGCAGGCATTCTTCATATCTGTGGCGAGGCCGGTGTGGTTGTCCCAGATCTGGGCATTGATGTAAAGCTGCACAAAGCGCACCCCGCGCTCTACCAGTCGCCGTGCGATCAGGCAGCGCCTGCCATAGGAATCGGCAATGCTCCCCGTGATTCCATACATCTCGCGCGTGGAGGTCGATTCCTTGGCAATGTCCAGCGCATCGCTGGCTGCCAACTGCATGCGCCCTGCAAGTTCATAGCTGGAGATGCGCGCATCGAGGATCGGCTGGCCGGGGCGCTTCTTGCGGTGGATCTCATCGAGGCGGGTGCGCAACTGGGTTTCCTGGTCGATGATCTCGGGCGGCCGCTGGATGTCGGGCCGCAGATTGAGCACGGGCGAACCGGTCGAACGGAAACGTGTCCCCTGAAAAAGCGGGGGTAGAAACCCCGATTGCCAGTTTTCGACGCCGTTGATCGGCAAGCCCAGGGGATCGTCGAGCACGACGTAAGCAGGTAAATTCTGATTTTCGCTGCCCAGGCCATAGATCACCCAGGAACCAAGCGTCGGCCGTCCCGGACCCATTTTTCCTGTTTGGATCAGGTAAATGGCCGGTTCGTGCGTCAGGTTGGTCGTGTGCATCGAGCGGATGAAAGCGATGTCGTCGACTTGCTTCGCAAGATAGGGCATGGCGTCGGAGACCCAGGCCCCGGACTGGCCATGGCGCGCGAACTTGAACGGGCTGCGCATGAGGGCGCCAGCGCTTTGCGGATTTTCGACTTCGCCGGCGATCTTGTCGAAGTATTTCTGGCCGTGCTTTTGATCGAGCAACGGCTTGGGATCGAACAGATCCATCTGGCTGGGGCCGCCATTCATGAACAGGTGAATGACCGATTTGGCCTTCGGCGCAAAATGGGGTTGCCTGGGCTTCAGATCGCTGGGTTCGAAGGGCGCCGCGCTTCCGTCGCCAGAGCACCTGGCCGCTTGCGCGCTCAAATGAACCAGCGCGGCTCCAAAAAGTCCGCCAGGTATGCGGCGTAAAACCTCGCGGCGATTCAGCGCCGCCGCGCTTGAGAATAAAGAGCGAAAGAGATCATTCATAAGCCGTGTTCCGGAACTTCTGGCCGGTCACTCCATCCACGTGGTAAGGAATTTCCCTTGAGCGCCTTGGCGGAGCGCTTTAGTCCACATAAAGAAATCCCGCCGAATTCACCATCGCGTGGCAGTAATCGGCCAGCGCCTTCGTGCGCGCCTGATGCGCGTCGACTTTGCCGGCCGATTGCAAGTGCGCGGTCCAAAGCCGGGTCAGCTTTTCAAGCGACTGCCGGCCCAACTCGGCTTCCTCCGCGGTGGGGTGACGGCTCAAGGCGATCTGATAAACCCCATCAATCTGTCGGCTTGGCTCAGGGCCGCAAGCTCCCTGGATGCGGGAGGCAAAGTGACCGGCCAATTCCTGAATCATGCCGTTGTTCATCAGATGCAATGCCTGCGGCGCCACGACCGAATCGCGCCGCTCCAGGCAATTGGGGTTCATCTGGGGGAAATCGAAATTCTCCAGGTGGGTGGCCACCTGTTTTCTCGCCTGGTTGACATAGATGAGCCGGCGCCAGCCGTTGGCGTTGCCCCGCGGCGTGACGAGGCCGTCGGCCCGGGCCGTGACAGGATCGGCCGGACCAAAGCGGGTTTCATTCAGTCGTCCCGCGACCAAGAGCAGGGTATCGTAAAGAGCTTCGGCGTCGAGGCGCGTCAAGGGCATACGCGAAAGCAGCCGATTATCCGGATCGAGTTGTTCGCGCTCCGCGCTGACCTGCGAGCTTTGCCGGTAGGTCGCGCTCGTCATCATGAGGCGGTGCATCGCCTTGAAGCTCCACCCCTGGCGGACGAACTCGATGGCAAGCCAGTCGAGCAGTTCGGGATGAGTCGGCGGGGTGCCGGTCTTGCCGAAGTTGCCCACCGATTTCACGATCCCCGTGCCGAAATGATGTTTCCACACCCGGTTGATGGCCACGCGCGCGGTGAGCGGGTTTTGCGGTTCCGTCAGCCAGCGGGCCAAGGCAAGACGCCTTCCCGTCTGCTTGGCCCCGGGCCACGGAGGCGTGACCACAAAGGGAGTTTTGCCATTGGTGAGCACCGAGGGAACTCCGGGACCGACCAGACGGCCGGTTGTCAGGGGATCGCCACGGCGATAGATGTAGGTGGGGGAGGGGCTGCCCCGGTCCCAGAGGGCCTGGATCCGCGGTTCGGGTCTACGGCTGGTTTCGAGCGCGCGGATCTGTGCCTCCGTCGCTTCCACTTTCTTTTTGAAGTCGGCATCGAGCGCGAGCAGGGCGGCACGATCGAACTTCAAGTTCTTTTCGTGCAACCGGGCCAATTCTCTCAGTTGCGGATCTCGTTTGTCCGCAGCGGTGTCGAGCAGGACCTGGATTTTCGCTCGTTCGAGCGGACCGAATGCCTGAAGTTTCTTCTGCACCTCTTGTTGAGCACGTTCGCGCGTCACTGTTTCTAGGCTTGCGCGCAGTCGAGCGATTTCTGTCGTGATGCGCGCTTCGTTGTCTTGCCACGATTTGCGCTCCGCATCGCTGACAAAGGGCAGGTGGCGGCCGGGAAGGAAGTCCTGGCTGACCGGGCCAATGCCAGGGCGCACTTCGGGTTTGAGCCAGTCGTGTTCGTCCAGGGCGCCCTTCAAGATGTCGACAAGGCGGTAATAGTCGCGGTGGGGAATCGGGTCGAATTTATGCGTGTGGCAGCGGGCGCATTTAAGCGTCAGCCCCATGACTCCCGAACCGAGGATGTCGATTTCGTCGGCGATCACATCGAGCCGGTCGGGCAGGTAGCCGGTGATATTCGCCCAGGTCGGATCGGGAGCCAGATGCAGAAAGGCGGTCGCGATCAGATTGTCGGCGACTTCGGGAGTGATGGGGCCCTTTTCGTAGTCGGCCAGTTCATCGCCGGCGATCTGCTCGAGCAAAAAGCGGTCATACGGTTTGTCGGCGTTGAACGCGCGGATGACATAGTCGCGGTAGCGCCAGGCGTAAGGCCTGGGCAAATCTTGCTCGCGCTTGCCCTCGCTATCGGAGTAGCCGGCGAGGTCGAGCCAGTAGCGGCCCCAGCGTTCCCCGTAACGAGGCGATGCGAGCAGGCGGTCGATCATCGCCTCGTAGGCTTGGGGGTCCTTGCTTTGCAAAAAGGCTTCAACTTCGGTCGATTCGGGGGGCAAACCGGTCAGGTCGAAATAGGCGCGCCGCATGAGCGTGGCGCGATCGGCCTCGCTTGCGAATTCAAGTCCCTGCTTTTGCAAAGCGCTCCCGATGAAGGCATCGATCGGGTTGCGCATCCGGTTGGCAAGGGAGGGAGCCAGTTTGGGAATCGTCACCGGCTTGGGGGCACGAAACGCCCAGAAATCGCGGTCTTGATCGCTCACCAGCGGATCGGGGGCCGTTGCGGCTACATCGGGTTCGATCTTGCTTTCGGGAGCACCCAGCGCGATCCAGCGGGCGATCAGATCGGCTGCCTGGGCATCGGTTGGCTTGACGCTGACTTCGACGAGGCGGTCGATCGGCGGCATTTGCCCGGCGCGGATTTTTTGCAAGAGGCGGCTTTCGTCCGGCTTGCCCGCAACGATGGCCGGCCCCGATTTGCCTCCGCGTAGCATGGCTTCGCGCGTGCGCAAATCCAGGCCGCCCTCCTGACGATGGCGGCCATGACAAACCACGCAGTGGCGCAGCATGATCGGGATGATGTCGTGTTGATTGAGCGGCTCGCCCGCGGCGGCCTTGTCCGAGGGATGGCCGTTTGCGGCTCCTGGCGCGGCAGCTTGCGCGATCCAGGCCTCCAGCGTTTGCAACTGCGCCGGCGTGAGGGGATCTTTTTTCCCCGGGGGCATTTCGCCCTGGTGAACCTTTTCGTAGACGATGCTTTTGGCGGGCTGCCCGGGGATGAACCCCGCTCCTGATTCGCCGCCCTTCAAGGTCGCTGCCACCGTGCGCAGGTCGAGGTCTCCCTTGCGGGATTTGTCGCCATGGCAACGCAGGCATTTGGCCTGAAAGATGGGCAGAATATCTCGCTCGAAGGTTGGCATTCCGGCAACAACGGGAGCCTTGTTGTTCTGGGTGCCATCAGCGAAGGAAAACGACGTCGCACCCGCTGCCAAGAGCGCGGCGACGAGAGCCGACTTCGTAGGGAAGGAGAGAGGCATGGCATCTCTGGGTAGGCAGGCTCATTATCTTAGGGACTCAATGCAGGTGAAAGGTCTTTTTTGATTCAATTTTCAACGATTATGGCGATGATGGAGACACGAACTTCCTGGAACAAGCTTCTTGAAGAGGATTTGGTCGACCGCCAAGGCCCTTGCGCTTTGGCAATGGCGGCTGAAGAAGTCGGTAGGTTTGGTAACATGCGCGAGCGCGGCTTGGCGACCCTGGGAAAAGAGCATGGCGGGAGCCAAAGAAACCAAAGATCATTTCGTTGACGGGCGAACTTTGGCTGGAAAAACCGAGGGCTTTATCCTTCGCGCCGTCCAGCGACGACGCGAGCTCCGCCAATGAGCACGACTGCCGCGATGAAGGCAACGCCAAGTCCCATCCAAAAGTTGGGATCGGTCCCGCCGAATAGTCCAAAGGCAAACCCTCCAACCGTTGCGGCAACGCCGCCGAGAATGAGCTCGCCGGGGAGTCCATAACTAGGCGGTTCCATCAACATCGAGGCCAGCCAGGCCGAAACCAGGCCGATGACCACCCACGACGCAATGCTCGCCGGGTCCATGATCACCACCGCTAACAGGTTCGTCATCATTGCGTCTCTCCTCAAGCAGAAATTCCGGCCGGGACCGACCTGCGAAGGGAATTCGGATCGGCCCTCGCGATCCGCGATGGGGCATTCAGGTCGCAAAGAGTCAGTAAGCCCCAGGAAAGGAACTTTCGACTGACGATCGAGAGCAGAAATGCCGCAAGCGCCGAATCGTCCTTTGAAACCGAGCCCGGCTTCGAGAAAAATGGTCTGAAATTTTTGCTATCAATATTTTATCGAGTAAATGGTCGGAAAAAAATCAGGCCATGTTTTATCGTGGTCTGCAGGCTGGGGTGTTCTTTGTCGAAAACTTGACTTTCACCTGGAAAATGACCTGTTTTTTCTAGAAAACAGCGTTGACAAAAAAAATTCTAAATCGAATCAGTTCTCAAAGAAAATGCCTCAATACCGTGAATCCGGCTGGTGACATTTAATTAGAGACAGTGTTTTTGGGGCGGCGGGAGGATGCCGCAACTGGGGATGCGTTCTCGATATTCCGGTCAACTGGTTTGACCGGACCATTTGGTGCAGGCATGGGGCCGACTTTCAGCTACCTTCCTTCCTTGTCCGAATGGTCCAGCGGCGGCTTGGCGGAGGCGCTTTCAGGTGGGGCCGCGCTGGCACGAAGTTGATCGACATACAGGTCGAGCAACTCCTCGGCGTCGCGATACCGAAACACCTTGGGGTCGCAGCGTAAACAAACGGTCAGGCGCCGATCGTACTGAAAGATCGAGAGCGTGGCCCGGCTGCCCGGCCGGTAGGGGGGAATGCCGGTGATGTCCTCAAGAAGGAGATTGCCGGCGCGCACCTTGCCGCCGGAGCGGGGCAGTTTGCTCGTAAAGCGCCGACTCGGATCAGAAACATTGGAAAAGATGATCGTCGCGAGCGACCACCAGGTGGGGGTCATGAACGACAGCAGTCCCGGAACGGAAGTGGCGCCAAGCATGGTTTCCAAAAAGGTGCTGCCGGCGCGTTCGTGCTTGATCCGGTTCGTTGCCTTGACCACCTTGTCCAGAAGCGGCGCGGACTGTTCGCATTCGCTGGCCGCGAAGCGCAGGAAGGAATAACCGACCATGTTCGTCGCCGGCATCGAAAGATCTTCGCTGCCGCGCAGGTCGGTCGCCATCATGATGCCCAGCCGCGCACGCGGCGAGCCGGGGCCGTGAAGCTTCTGCCAGCGCTCGATCGTCAAGAACAGATCGCGAATGAGTAGATCGTTGACCACCGCGCCCCCCGCGGCGGCGACGTTGCGCAGGCGCTGGTGCGTGTCGCGATCGAGCGACCGCGTCGCATAACCAGGAAAGGCGGGATCGGGCGTGTTGGGACTACCGGCCTTGGGAGTCGCCAGCGTGACGGGGCTGCCCCAATAGAGGCGAAGCGCATAGGCAATGGCCTTGCGCGCCCTGCTCCAGGCTGTAGGAGTTTCGCAGCCTAGCGCCCGCCGCTGGCGGCCGCGCAAAAGCAGCGGGTCAAGTTCCGACATGGCGTGCTTTTCCGGCCCTTCCACAAGGATGCCGTAGGCCGCCAAGAGTTCGCCAATGAAGCGGTAGGCGCCGATGCCATCGCTGCAGGCGTGGTGGAATTGCAAGGAGACGACGGCGCGTTCTGGACCCTGACGAATCCAGACTCGTAGACCGGGTTCTTTTGTCAGGTCGAACGATTCCTTGGGCGTGGGCCGCTCGATCGGAACTCCCTCCGTCGCCCAGTTGCAGCGGGGATAAGGGTGCTCGGTGGCGACCCAGCAGGTCTTGCCCCCTTTTGCTTGACCCAACACCGAAGTCAAAAGCGGCTGATGTTCGAGCGCCCGAACGAGCGCTTCCTCCCAGGCGGATTTGTCGATCTGTCCGGCCAGGGTCAGTTCGATGACGAAGGTCATCGGAAAACCCGGGCGATCGTCCAGCATCATGAACCGTTCCATGATGGCCAAATGCAAAGGCAAAAGCCGGCCAGCTTTCTGGGGAGGCGGCATCTCAAAACCTCAAACAAACAAACAAGGCACTCTCCCCATTGCGGGATGAATCTCTTGACCCGTTGCGGCGTCCCGCACGATTTTCGTCCGCGAGCATCCCGTAGCCAAGCCACTCAAAGACAGCGATTGGTTCCCAGGAAACAACGATCGCGGTTGGCCGCCCTCAAGCGCCAACCGCCTTGGTTTATAACCGAGAGGAACCTGCTTGCATGGCTCAAAAGGAGTGAAATGCAAGGGGGACGACGTCAAAGTTGGGATCATTCCAGTCACGAAACCTGGGCAAACTCTCGAAGTTTAGGCAACTCACCACAAGGGCACAGGGTGGGCAAACAACCCACCCTGTATTTGGCCCTAATCCATTGTTTCTGTTGCCGGCGCGAAAACCAAATCGTCCCGCCGCTTTTTCCTGAGTTCAATCATGCTATAAGCCCAGTTGTTTCGTGGCGTTGCTGCTGGCTTCTTGAAACCAGGAGGCATTGCTTTCTTTCTTGGCATCAACGCCAAAGGTGGGCACCACCTGCTTGATCCGCGCCTGGCCCTCGGGGCTCGTTAACAATTGCGGCAAGCAGGTCTGAATGACCTCCAGGCAGATGTTGACGCAAACCGAGGCTCCTGGCGAGGCTCCCAGAAGCGCCGAGATATTGCGCTCTTTGTTGGTGATGACTTCGGTGCCGTAATGGACGATGCCCGACTTGCCGTCGGTCTCCTTGATCGCCTGGACGCGAATGCCGCCGTCGACGAGTTTCCAGTCCTTGGCCTTGGCCCCGGGATAAAAGACGTGAAGGGTCGAAAGCCGGTGCGCCATGCTTTGCAGGCCCTGGCCAATCAGGTACCGGACGAGTCCCAGATTGCGGATACCGACATTGATCAGGGTCAAAATGTTGTTCGGCTTGACCGAGAGCGGCAGGTCGAAAAAGCTGCCGGTCTTGTGCAAAAACTTGGTGGTCCAGGAGCCAAACGGCCCGAAGAGCAGGGTCTTCTTGCCATCGAGAATGCGCGTGTCGAGATGGGGCACCGCCATGGTCGGCGCGGTCGCCAGCGCCTGGCCGTACACCTTGGCCTGATGCTGTTTGACAATTTCCGGGTTTTCGCAGACAAGCCACTGCCCACCGATGGGAAAGCCGCCAATCCCTTTGCTCTCGGGGATGCCCGATTTTTGCAGGAGGGGCAGGCTGCCGCCGCCGGCGCCAATGAACACGAATTTCGCTTCGTTGGTGTGGACTTTGCCGCTGTCCAAGTCCTTGACCGTGACCTTCCAGCCCCGGTCGCATTTCTGCAAATTGGTCACCCGGTGACGCCTGGCCACGCCGCAGCCGGGCTGTTTTTCGAGCCAGCCAAGCAGTTTGCGCGAAACCTCGCCAAAGTTGACATCGGTGCCGGCATCCATCTTCGTGGCCGCAATTGGTCCGGGACCACGCCCATCGAGGAGAAGAGGTGCCCAAGAGCGAATCGTGTCGGGATTGGTCGTGTACTCCATTTCCTTGAAGAAGTGGTGGGCCGACATGCCCGCATGGCGCGACTTCAAGAACTCGACCTGTTCCTGGCCGTGCACGAAGCTGATGTGGGGCACCTGGTTGATGAATTCGCGTGGGTTTTGGATCATCCCCTGAGAAACGGCATAGCCCCAAAACTGCCGCGATTGCTCGAACTGCTCGAAAATTTCGATCGCCTTGGCGACATTGACCGTGCCGTCGGCGTTGCGATGGGGGGTGTAGCTCAGTTCGCAAATGCCGGCATGGCCCGTTCCCGCGTTGTTCCAGCCATCGGAGCTCTCCCGCGCGAGTTCGGCGGTCGCCTCGTAAACCTGAATGGTCGCATTGGGATCGAGCGATTTGATGAGGCAGGCCAAATGAGAGGACATGACCCCGCTACCGATCAAGATGACTTCGGGGTTGGTGATATTGCTGGGGGCCATGAAATCTCCGCTTACGTCGCATTTCCCACCGGAGGGGGGCATATGCCTCACCCAAATCCGGCCCGTCTCGAATCTTCCGGAACTCGCGGAAATCCGGACCGAAGTTGGACCGGGAATCGAACAAGTTTTTCCATCGAAAAGGCATTTTATGGGTTCTGCCCAGACGGTCTCCATGGGTACGCCGACGGGGACGAGCCGAGAGTGAGCAGTCAAGACAAGATGAATCAGCACTCAGGCAAGTGCTAACTTTCGATACGCGAAGTCGTTCGGTTCCGGATCACCGCCTGCATTCCTTCGTTACTGCCGTTCAACTCAGGAGCCAGTGTTCCTAAATTAAAGACTCTTTCGCGTCTCTTCCCCTCTCCTCACACCCATCCACCCCCTTATGATTCCGATCGACCTTTCCGGCAAAGTTGCTGTCATAACGGGAGGAATACAGGGTCTGGGCAAGGCGACCGGGGCGATGCTGCATCGCGCCGGCTCCAAAATTGCCGCCAATTATTTCGAAGATTCGCAGGGCGTGAGCCGTGCACGCGCGGCGGAGACGGCCGCTCTTTTTGGAGACGCGGGACTGGTCCTGGCAGCGGATGTCCGGTCGCGCGAAGAAATGGCCAGGTTTTTCGAAGAGGTGAAGCGCCGCTTTGGCCGCCTGGACTATCTCATCAACAATGCGGCGATCCTCCGCGATAAGACCCTCAAGAATCTAAGCGATGCCGACTGGGAAGCCGTGATCGACACCAACCTTTCGGCCGTTTTCCGGGTCACGCAGATCGCCTTGCCCTACATGCAAGAGGGGGGCCGCATCGTCAACATCGCCTCCATCTCGGGAGTGGTTGGTTGGTTTGGCCAGGCGAACTATGCGGCGGCCAAAGCCGGTGTCGTCGCCATGACCAAGGTGCTTAGCCGCGAGCTGGCCAACCGCAAGATCAATGTCAATGCCGTGGCTCCAGGAGTCGTCCTCACCGAAATGGGCGAGTCGATCCCCGAGGCGGCCAGGAAGCAGATGCTCGAACAGATTCCGATGAAGCGATTTGGATCGCCTGAGGAAATCGCCTCGGTCATTCTCTATTTGTGCAGCGACCTTTCCTCTTATGTGACGGGTCAAACCCTTCACGTGAATGGGGGATGGTGGGGATGATCCACTCCGAAACCCCGGCAAATGAAACCGGCACGCAATCTCCGTCTTCGGGCCAGCATAGCGAGTCTCGCGGCCCGATCAAAAAAAAGCTGTGCAGTGCTCAGGAGGCCGTCGCAGCGATCCGCGACGGAACAACCCTCGCATGTGGCGGGTTTGTCGGCGCGGGGCATGCCGAGTCGCTGACACGCTCACTTGAGGCGCGGTACCTCAACGAGGGGCAACCTCGCGATCTGACCCTCGTTTATGCGGCAGGCCAGGGCGATGGCAAAACGCGAGGCCTCAATCACCTGGCCCATGCGGGACTTTTGCGACGAGTCATCGGCGGGCACTGGGGCCTATGTCCTGGCCTGGGAAAACTCGCCCTTTCTGGCGAAATCGAGGCTTATAACTTTCCCCAGGGGGTTTTGTGTCAGCTTTACCGCGACATCGCGGCGGGCCGGCCCGGATCGCTCACCCATGTTGGCATGGGCACCTTCATCGACCCGCTCAACGGCGGCGGCAAGCTAAACTCCCGCACCCGCGACGATCTGGTCGAACGGGTGACCCTGCGCGGTAAGGAATGGCTTTTTTATCACACCTTTCCCATCCATGCCGCCTTCATCCGCGCCAGCGCGGCCGACCCATTTGGCAATCTCATCACAAGCGAAGAAGCTTTAATCGGCGAAATCCTGCCCTTGGCCCAGGCCGCCCACAACCATGGCGGGCCGGTGATCGCACAGGTGCGCCGCCTTCTGGATGCGCCGCTGCCTCCGCAGCAGGTCAAGGTTCCCGGTCGACTCGTCACCCACATTGTCGTGGCTAACGAAGAGGACCACTGGCAAACCTTTGGAGAGCGGTTCGATCCCGCATTTTGTTCGCCGATGCCTTGGGAGATTCCTGACCAGGCCTCGCACTTGAATCTTCCCGTCGAGTTTGCCGGAAAAGGCACTTGCGCCGTGGTGCGCCGCATCATCGCCGAACGCGCTTGCGACGAATTACGGCCCGGCATGATCGCCAACCTGGGCATCGGCCTGCCCGAGGGCGTCGCCGTGGTCGCCAACGAGCGCGGGCTTCTTGCCGATTTAACGTTAACCGTGGAAAGCGGCCCCATCGGCGGCGTGCCCGCCTGCGGTTTAAGTTTTGGCGCATCGCGTTATCCTCAAGCGATCGTGGACCAGCCGGCGCAGTTTGATTTCTACGATGGCGGCGGGCTCGATTTCGCCGCGCTGGGCGCCGCCCAGGTCGACGAGCAGGGGAATGTCAACGTTTCGCGCTTTGGCCAGCGCTTCGCCGGAGTGGGCGGGTTTGTCAACATCTCGCAGAACGCCAAGCGCATTGTGTTTTGCGGCGCCATGATGGCCGACGGACTGGAAATCGCGATCGAAGGCGATCGACTGCGCATCATCAAGGAAGGTCGGGTCGCCAAGTTCGTCAAGCAGGTGGACCAGGTTTCGTTTGCCGCACAGGAAGCGCGCAAGGCGGGCAGCGATGCCTTGTTCGTGACCGAACGAGCGGTCTTTCGATTGCAAGCCCAAGGCATTGAATTGATCGAGGCAGCCCCCGGGATGGACATCGAACGAGATATCCTGAACCAAATGCAATTTCGACCTCACATCGGTCGTGTCTCTCCCATGAAAATTCACACAAGGGTTCGCGGATGAAACGAGTCGTCATGGTTTCGGCGAAGCGCACGCCATTCGGACGATTTCGTGGAGGCCTCGCGGCCTACTCGCCCGTCGACATGGCCGTGGCCGCCGGCGATGCGGCGATCGGGACCATCGACCGATCTCTGGTCGATCAAGTCATTCTGGGAACGGTGCTCGCGGCCGGGCAGGGGATGAATGTCGCCCGCCAGGTGGGAGTCAAGTTGAACCTACCGCTGAGTGTACCGGCCTGGTCGCTCAACATGATGTGCGGGTCGGGTTTGCAGGCAGCGCTGACCGCGGTCAGTGCGATTCGCGCGGGCGAGGCCCGGCTCATCTTGGCGGGCGGCAGCGAATCGATGTCGCAAGCACCGCTATTGGTACCCAGACCTCCCCGGGGACAGGCCCCCGATGCGACTAGCGCGGTCGATTCGATGATGCGCGACGGACTGGTCGATACTTTTAGTCAGCGCCTTATGGGCGTTCAGACGGAGGAATTGGCGCAAGCGTTTTCCATTGGCCGTGCCGAACAAGATCTCATGGCGCTGCGCAGCCAGCATCTTTATGCCAAGGCCAAGGAAGGGCGGTTTTTCGACGACTTCGTGGTGCCCATGGGAACCCTTGAAGCCGATGAGCATCCCCGTCCCGAAACCACCTGGGAGGCCCTGGCATCGCTCAAGCCCGCCTTCGACGCGGCGGGGACTGTCACGGCGGGGAATTCCTCCGGCGTCAACGATGGCGCGGCGATGATCTTGCTTGCCGAACGCGATTTCGCCAAGGCCAATGGCTGGCCCATTCTGGCGGAGTGGGTCGAGGGAATAGTCGTGGGTTGCGATCCAGCCAGAATGGGCCTGGGGCCGGTTCATGCCATCCGGAGTCTGTTCGAGCGCCTCAAGATAGGCTGGAACGACATCGATGCCCTCGAAATCAACGAGGCTTTCGCCGCGCAGACCCTCGCTTGTTTGAAGGAACTAGAACTCACCCTGGATGGTTCCTCGGATCTTTCCCAGGCAACGGCGCCCGGCGGGCGGAAAATGGCTTTCAATGCCGAAGGAGGAGCCATTGCCCTTGGGCATCCGATCGGTGCCAGCGGTGCGCGACTCCTTGGCCAACTGGCCTGGAAAATCGCACGCGGCGCCTCGCAATCGGCGATTGCCTCGCTTTGCATTGGCGGCGGCATGGGGATTGCCGCACTTCTGCGCGGACCAGATTGAGTCATGAAGTCGGTCATGGTGGCCTTGGGCAAATTCATGCGATTCCCAGAGGTCCCTGCCTGACTCTCTCTAGATTGGCAAGATGGTCGAGTTTGCAACCTGGGTTGTGTATTTTCCCTTCTTGGACGACCGGGAGGATCGGACATGGCAACATTCATTACGACGATCATTTTCACCGAACAAGGGATGAAGGAAATCGGCGACACAACGAAGCGCGCGGCCGCAGTGAAGGCGGCCGCCAAAAAGATGGGGGTAAAAGTGACCGACATCTTTTGGACGCTGGGCGACCACGATGGCGTGCTCATCCATGAAGCGCCCGACGACGAAACGGCCACCGCATTCTTGCTTCACCTGGGAACATTGGGCAGCGTGCAGACTTCCACCGTGCGGGCCTTCACCGCGGCCGAGATGGACAAGGTTTTAAGCAGGCTCAAAGAATAACCATTGGCCGATTGTCTTGGAACTGGCGGGACAAGCCGTCCTCCCATCAATTAATGCGGTTTTTTTTCCGCCTTATCGAGATCCCGGGTCGGGCTGCGCGTCAAATCGGCATGAAGAAAGCGGCTGGTCTCGGGAAAGGACACGCGAAAGTCGGCAATGTGCCGCACTTGAGCCGTGAGTCCTTTCGGGGCCGAACGAGCGGGCAGGTGGCCGCCGGCTTGCCGATCTTCAGACAAAAAGTGCAAGTGATAGCCGGCCACCAGGATCTCCTCATGGAATTTGTCGGCGGAAATATCAGGTAAACGGCGCGAAGGCTTCTGGTTCCCGAACTTCGAGAGAAAATAGAACCGGCGCAGGTGGAAGCCAGGCATAGCCTGAATGTTGGGCAGGAGCGCAAGCGATGTCAGGGTTGCCAGCCGCGCAGGAGGCGCCTCTTTGGATTCCGTCTCCCGCCACGATTCGTGAGGCGAACCTGACCCGGTTCGTCCAGCGGTTTCACCCAACGCTGGGGATTCCCGCCGAAGCCGCCTACTCGCAACTGCATGAGTCTTCGATTGTCGAACCCGGCGCCTTTTGGCGTTGTGTCTGGGATTTTTGTCAAATCACGGGCGATCCTGGCGCCATTGCGCTCGTTCGCGGCCGCGGCTTTCTCGACTGGCAGTGGTTTCCCGAAGCTCATTTGAATTACGCCGAGGCCTTGCTCAAACCCGCGCGGTTGACCGACGATTCCGCAGGTGATGCGCTCGCCTTGATCGGCCTGGACGAATCGGGCCACCGAATTGCCTTGAGCCGCCGCACTCTCGCCGAACAGGTGGCCGGGGTTGCCGGCTTTTTCCGCTCGCGAGGAATTCAGCCGGGCGACCGGATCGCCGCCGTGATCTCCAACATCCCCGAAGCGGTTGTGGCCATGCTCGCCGCCGCGGCCGTGGGCGCGATCTGGTCTTCTTGTTCGCCCGACTTCGGCGAAGATGCCATCCGCGACCGATTCGGCCAAATCGAACCGCGCATCCTTCTCACCGTGGGGCAAACTCAGTACAACCACAAGCCGGTTGCCTGCTTGCAGCGCGTCGCTCGAATCCTGCCGCAGTTGCCCTCGGTCAAGACCGTCATTGTCCTTCGCGCCGAGAATGGCGCCGGGGTCGATTTCAGGGATGGGGTCGAATCGATTTCCTGGGAAACGATCCTGACGGCCCAAGAACCCGACTGGAACTGGCCCCGATTTCCTTTCCAACATCCGCTTTGCATCCTCTACTCTTCAGGCACGACCGGCGTTCCGAAATGCATTGTTCATGGCGCCGGCGGCACGCTGTTGCAACATGCCAAGGAGCATGCCTTGCACTGCGACCTGAAGGCAGGGGACAGGCTGTTCTACTACACCACCACCGGTTGGATGATGTGGAACTGGTTAGTAGGCGCGCTCGCCTGCGACGCAGTGATCTGTCTTTACGATGGTTCGCCGCTGGCCGACGGCTGGGACACGCTCTGGAAGCTGGCGGCCGAAGTGCAATTCACCCACTTTGGCGCGAGCGCCCGTTATTTTGCCGCCATCCAAAAAGAAGGGGCGACCCCCGGCAAACGATCTCCTCTTGCCCAACTGCGCTCGGTGCTGTCCACCGGCTCGCCACTTCTGCCCGAGTCGTTCGACTGGATCTACCGTGAGGTCAAAGGCGACATCAACCTCGCTTCGATCTCGGGCGGCACCGACATCCTTTCCTGCTTCGTGCTCGGGAATCCCTGCCTTCCTGTCTACCGCGGTCAGATCCAGGCAAAGGGCCTGGGCATGGATGTGCGCATCTTCAATGAGCCGGGCAACACCGTCATCGGCCAAGCGGGCGAACTCGTCTGCACAACTCCGTTTCCCAGTATGCCGGTCTCCTTCTGGAACGATACCGATGGCCGCCGCTACCACGCCGCTTACTTCGAACGATTCGCGGGAATCTGGTGCCATGGAGACTGGGCGCTCGAAACCGAGCAAGGTGGCTTTGTCATCTATGGCCGCAGTGACGCCACGCTCAACCCAGGCGGTGTGCGCATCGGCACCGCGGAGATTTACCGACAAGTCGAGACCTTTGCCGCGATCGCTGAAAGCCTGGCGACGGCGCTTCGCGATGACGGCGATGAACGGATTGTGCTGTTCGTCAAAATGCGCCCCGCGGAACTGCTCTCCAGTGCGCTCGCCGATGCGATCAAACTTCGCCTGCGCGAGCGCTGTTCCCCAAGGCATGTCCCCTGGGCCATCGTGGCCACGCCCG
>Ga0208492_1001191_pt1 | contig 17328 bp, 15 predicted proteins | sample Subbioar_CSW14AB_FD_184820 | JGI IMG/M metagenome (GOLD analysis project Ga0208492, IMG submission 184820) | Serpentinite rock and fluid subsurface biosphere microbial communities from McLaughlin Reserve, California, USA - CR12Mar_CSW14AB (SPAdes) | ecosystem: Environmental > Terrestrial > Deep... | reverse complement strand
CTCGTCGGCATCCAGCAGCAGGCGATCATCGTCGTGGTGATGGGCCTCGAGATCCAGCCACCACAAATGCACCTCGTCGCCAGCGAGCTCCATCATGGCGCGCGCGACGGCGCCCGGCGGCGCATCAGGCCGCGGGCATTTCCTGGAAGCGACGGGTCAGACGCATGCACACGGTGTGTTCGATGGCCATGTGCACGTCTTCGACAATCTGTATGCACTCGGCGCCGACAATCACGCTGTGGGCGGCCAGATCTTTGATCTTGCCACCGGCGAAACCGGTCAGGGCGATGGTGTGACCGCCGTGGGTGCGGGCATATTCCACCGCCTTCAGCACATTCGGTGAATTGCCGCTGCCGGAGATTGCGATCAGCAGATCGCCCGGGTTCATGAAGTTGGCCAGTTGCTCGGCGAAGATATCCGAGTAGTCGCTGTCATTGCCCCACGCCGTCATCATCGGGATGGCATCGGACAGCGACAGCGCGCGCATGCGTTTGATGCCGGGAGTGATGGTGCCCTTGCCGAGATCGCAGGCGAAGTGCGATGCGGTCGCGGCACTGCCGCCGTTGCCGCAGATGAATACCTGGGCATCGCGACGCCATGCGTCGAGCAGGCTGTCGACGATGGTTTCGAGTTCGTCATGACGCAGGCGCGATAGGGCAGCCGTCAGGCGCGTGAGATAGCCGTCTATCGTGCCGAGTGCCGGGTGTTGTGCTAGTGCGTCCATGGTGATGCCTTGAAATACTGCTCAAGGATAGCCGCCCGGCCCGCCCTTGACCATCGCGTGGAGCGGTGCCATTGCACAAATTCACAAGCCCGCCGCGCGCCGCGGCCAGTGCGCCTGCGCGGCGGCCAATGCGGCCGGCGTGCCGATGTCCTCGAGGTACTCGGTGATGGCATAGCCATGCATGCGTCCGACCAGACGCGGCAGGACATGGAAACCGAAATCAAAGGGGCACGGCTGCGGCCCGTTCAATGATTCGAACAGACTCGGGCCCGCGATATAGATGCCGGCATTGGCGAGATTGGATCGGGGTTCGCGCGGCTTCTCGGTGAAATCCACCACGCGTCCGTCGGCGTCCAGCGTCAGGATGCCTTTCTCGCGCGGCGTGTCGGTGGGCGCGAGTCCTATCGTAAATTCCGCACGGCGGGTGTGGTGAAAGGCCAGCATGCGGCCCAGGTCGACGTCCGTCAGGTTATCCGCATACAGGATCCAGAACGCGCTTTCACCGGCGACGAAGTCGCGCTGGCCGGCGACCGTGCCGGCGCTGCCGAGCAGCTCGGGTTCGAACACCGTCGTCACGCGCAGCGGGCCGCGCCAGGCGGCGACGAAGGCGCGCACCATCTCCGGCAGATGATGCAGATTGACCAGCACTTCGCTGATGCCGTGACGGGCGCACAACTCGAACCAGATGCCGAGCAAGGGCTGGCCCGCGATCGGCACCAGGCATTTGGGAATGCTGTCGGTCAGCGGCTTCAGGCGCGTGCCGAGCCCGGCGGCGAGCAGAAACGCTTTCATGGGGGGGCGACGCGGCCCGCGACGCGATCATAGATCGCGAGCAGTTGTTCGAGATGCGCGCCGATGCTGTAGCGCTGTTCGACCTTGGCGCGCGCATTGCGTCCGAGCTCGGCAATCAGATCATCGTCATCGTGCAATCGCAGGATGGCGGCGCGCAATGCATCGACCGAGAAGGCCTCGAACAGCAAGCCCGTTACGCCGTCCTCGACCATGTCGGGAATGCCGCCGATGTCCGCGCCGATGACCGGCGTGCCGCAGGCCATCGCCTCGATGGCCGAGCGCGGACAGTTCTCGTACCACTCCGAGGGCACCACCACGCAACGCGCGCCGCGGATGAGTTCGATCAAGGCCTGGCCGGACTGCATGCCGACCAGTTCGACATTGCTGACGTGCTGCGCGCGCAGCAGCGCTTCGATGGCTTCCTGCATGGGACCTTCGCCGGCGATCAACAGGCGCTTGCCGGGCAGGCCGGCCGCCGCGCGCACCAAGGACATGATGCCCTTCTCTTCCGACAGGCGGCCGAGATACAGGAAGTAATCGCCCTTGTCATAACGCGGCGTGTATTGCTCGGGATGCACGAAGCTCGCGAGCGTCACCAGCTGTTGCGCCGGCACGCCGCCTTCGATGAGCTTGCGGCGGTAGAACTCGCTGGGCGTGATGAACAAATCGACATTATCGAGATAGACCCGCGTCCAGCGCGCGAGGTAGGCCTCGAGCGCGCACAACGCGCTTTTCAGGCGCGAGTCCTGCACGCAGCGGTGCACCACCGCCTGGTAGAAATCACCGCCCAGGCAGCGCTCGCAGATCTTGCCGCCGGTGCGCATCTTGTAGTTCGGGCAGGCCAGTTTCAAATCGTGCAAGGTCATCACCACCGGAACACCGTGGCGCTTCAAAACCGGCAGGATGGATGGCGAGATCTGGTGATATATGTTGTGCAGGTGGGCGAGGTGCGGGCGCGTGTCGCGCACCAGCCTTTCCATGTTGGCGCGCGCCTGATTGGAATAGAGCAGGCGCATCGCCGCGCGCGCTTCGCCGATCAGCGAGCCGTGTTCGTGATAGTCGACCTTGTCGACGAAGTATGGCGCATAGGGCGTCGGCTCATTGCGCTCGTGCTGCATGGAGAACTGCACCAGTTCCCAACCGCGCGCCGGCAGTTCGTCGAACAGATCGAACAGATAGGTTTCGGCGCCGCCCTTGCGGAAGAAATACTTATTGCCGATGAGCAGACGGCGCATGGCCGGCGCCGCGCCCGGCAGCGCCGCGTTCACGCCGGATTGGCCTTGTACCATTCGACCGTGCGCGCGATGCCTTCGCGATAACCCAGCGTCGGGCGCCAGCCGCGCGCCTCACGGATGCGCGAAGCATCGAGTGCGATACGCGAGACTTCGCCGGGCCGCACGTCGCCGAAGCGCGGTTCGATGGTCAGTCCGAGGGCGTCGCGCACCGCGTCGAAGATCATGCGGTCGCTGACCTCGAGGCCGAAGCCGAGATTGAACACACTGCCCTCATCGCCGCTGCCGACCAGCAGGCGAGTGGCGGCGGCGACATCGGACACATGCACATAGTCGCGCGACTTCGAGCCATCACCAAAGATGGTCGGCTGCTCGCCGGCCAGCATCTGGCGGGTGAAAATCGCGACCACGCCCGCTTCGCCGTGGGGATCCTGGCGCGGGCCATAGACGTTGGGATAACGCAGCGCGACATAGGCCATGCCGTACAGGCGACGATAGAGGCCGAGATACTGCTCGAAGGTGAACTTGGTCAGGCCATAGGGCGACATCGGTGCGATGGGATGGCTTTCCTCGACCGGCACATGCTCCGGTTCGCCATACACCGCGCCACCCGTGGAGGCGAACAGTATCTTCTGCACGCCGTTGTGACGCGCGCTCTCCAGCACGTTGAGCGCGCCGATGACATTGACCGAGGCATCGAAAGCCGGCTCGCGTACCGCGCGGCGCACGTCCATCTGCGCGGCCTGATGGCTGACGATATCGGGCTTCTCGCTGGCAAAAACGCCGGGCAGTTCCGGTGAACGGATGTCGAGTTCATAGAAACGCGCGCGCGGATTGAGATTGGCGCGTTTGCCGGTCGAGAGATCGTCCACCACCACCACGTCATGGCCGGCGTCGAGCAGGGTATCGACAATGTGCGAGCCGATGAATCCGGCGCCGCCGGTAACCAGGCATTTCATGCTGCTTCCTCGTCAGGTACTGAAAATGATCTTGCTGCCTTCCGCTTCCAGACGGAACGGCACTTCGCGCAGCCCTTGCAGCGCGGCGCGCACCGAGGCCTGACTGCCCCGTTCGCACAGCAACAGAATGAAACCGCCGCCGCCGGCACCGGTGATCTTGCCGCCCAGCGCGCCGGCATTGCGCGCGCGGGCGTAGATGTCGTCGATGCTGGCATTGCTGATCAGGGACGCGAGGCCGCGTTTCAACTGCCAGCCGTGATGGAGGGCACGACCGAATTCATGCAGATCGCCGCGCCCGAGTGCGTCTTCCATCACGTCGACCAGCGCCACCATTTCGCCCAGGGTCGCGGCATTGGCATCGACACGGCTCTTCTGCTCGGTCAGCACCGTACCCGCATCGCGGCCCTGGCCGCTGTAATAGAGCAACAGCGCGTCGTTGAGATTATGCAGGACTTCCGGCGCGATGCTGACCGCTCGCACGTCGACGCTGTCGTCCGTGTTGAAGGTGATGCGACTCAAACCACCGAACGCGGCGATGTACTGATCCTGCTTGCCGATGGGTTTGCCGAGCACATCGATTTCGATGGCCGAGGCCTGCGCGCCCAGCGTGTGCCTGGTCTGCGGCTGGCCGAGGTAGTGATACATGGCGTTCAGCAGCCCGACCGTCACGCTCGACGACGAGCCGAGCCCGGTGCCGGTCGAGGGCACATCGGCCATGGTCGAAATCTCGAGGCTGCCGGCGATGCCGGTCAGGCGCATGCTTTCGCGCACCAGTTCGTGCTGCAGCTCGTCAATGGTGTCGACCAGTTCGGTGCGCGAATAGCCGATGCGTATGCGTTCGTCGAAACGCCGCTGCAGGATGACATGGATGTATTTGTCGATGGCGGTCGACAGCACCGCGCCGCCATGGCGTCGATAGTAACCGGGAAAGTCACTGCCACCGCCGGCGAAACTGACACGCAGGGGCGTACGGGTGATGAGCATGGCGTATCAGTGTCCTCGAATATCCGCGAGACATTTGCGGTAGCTGGCTTCCATGCGGTCGACCACCGCATCCCAGGTGTACTCGCGCTGCACACGCTCCTGGCCGTCGCTGGCCAGCGCGTTGACGCGGGCCGGGTCCGACAGCAATTCGGCGAGACGCTCGCGCAGATGGTCGACGTCGCCACGCCGGAACGTGATGCCGCACTCGCCCATCGCCTCGCAGTTGGCGTCGATGTCGCTGGCCAGCACGCATTTGCCGAAACTCAACGCGTGCAGCAGGGAATGGGGCAGCCCCTCGACATCCGACGGCAGCACATAGAGATAGGCGTGACTGTAGAGTTCTTCGAGCAGGCGGCCGGTCACGGCACCGGTGAAGATCACATTGGCGCCGGCGGCGCTGCGCAATTCCTCGGCATAGTCTTCGCTATGACTGGCCGGCCCCGCGATCACGAGTTTGCGCGAGGTGTTGAGCCCCGCGTAAGCCGCCAGCAGATGGTGGCAACCTTTCTCCGGCACCAGGCGCCCGAGGAACAATACATATTCATTGGGGGAAAGGCCCAGCTCGCGTATCAACTGCGGCTCCTGGACTTCACCCGGCATGACGCCGGTCGGTACGTAGTCGACCTCGCGGCCATATTGCGCGGCGAAATAGGCGACCAGGCTGCGCGATATGGCCATGGTGCGATGGGGAAAATAGAGGGCGGCGAATTCCGCCGCGCGCAGGCAGCTGCGAGCGAACCAGCCCCATTTGCGCCGCTCCCAATCCAGGCCATGGACCTGTGAGAACGTCGCGCGCCCGAGCAGGCGCGGCAACCAGGCAAACACCGACGGCCCGAGCGCATGGAAATGCACGATGTCGGCATCGCTGCCGAGCACATGCAGCGTCGCCAGGAAGGTATGGGTGATGGCGTCCAGGTGCTTGGTGTTGATCGAGGGCAGATGCACGATGCGCATGCCTTTGTAACGGTCGCCGACTTCGACATAGGGCCGCACGTAGACCGTCACCTCGTGGCCGCGCGCGGCGAGGCGCGCACCGACTTCCTCGGTGAAGTTCTCGATGCCGGCCGGAAACGGGATGCCCTTGAGGCCGAGGAAGGCAATCTTGAGCGGCGGCTCGTTGGCTGTCCCGGTCACGGTATCGATGCCGGGTTTCATGGCGCGCGCAGCCGCGTGAAGGCCAGCGCCGCCAGCACGTAGATGCCTAGCGCCATCAACACCGTGGTCTGAAAGCCGAACCACAGCGCGAGCAGCACGCTGGCGAGCGAACCGATCACGGTGAACAGGCCATTCAGGGCCCAGGCCCACGCCACGGCGCCGGTCGCGCGGCCGCTGATGGCGAGGATGCCGAGCGGGAACGGCATGCCGAGACAAAAGGCCAGGGGGAAGATCAACAGCGCCGCGACCGCCGCCCGCAGCGCGAGGTCCGCGGCCAGAAAGTGATGGAACACGGCATCGTGCAGCGTCAGCAGCGCCGCGCCACAGACGAGTGTGCCGACAAAGGGCCACCACCAGCGGCGCTTGGGATCGATACCCAGCAGGCCCGAACACAGGCTGCCGATGCCGGCGCCGAACAACAACGTGAAAATCACCGTGGCATAGGTGTAGAGCGGCACGCCCACCAACTTCATGAAGATTTGCACGAACACCAGTTCGATGATGATGAAGCCGGCGCCGAGGCTCGCGAAATAGACCACCAGCGCGGCGCGATGGGCAAAGCCTTCGCGACCGACCGGCGCGAAGCGCAGCGGTACCACCACAAAGGCGATCGCGAACAGCAGCGACACCACCGCCGTGACCTGCAGATGCACGATGTCCATCGCCACATGGCCGCCGCGCATCTGCGAATTCATGATGGCGGCGATGGCGAAGCTCACGAACTGGCCGGGGTCGGGGTCGATGTGCCGCACCTCCTTGCGCAGCATGCTGAAGAACGGCCGATCGTCGGTGGTTGGGTTGAGGCGGTAGGGCGCGCGCGCCGCGAGCGTCTGGTCGAATTCGCCGCTGAAGAAGGCCGGTTCGAGAAAACCATGCTCGGGGTCGAGGGGATTCTGCACCAGGCGCACCTCGACGCCGTCGGCGATCGCCGCGGCGGCGACGTCGCCCTCGGCGACATCGTGCTCGAACATGCCACGCAAGGTGGTCTTCTCTTCGTCATTCCACGGCCGCGACATGAAGTCCCTGGCGGCCGCGACCTCCTCGGCGCTCCACGGCGTCATCTTGATGAGGATGGTCGGCAGCGTATCGGCCACGCCCTGCATCTCGAATATCATCACATGGCGCTGGAAGTCCTGGCGCCCGAGTTGCCGCCAGGCCAGTGCCGCCGTCGTGATCACGCGTGGATAGCTGTGGTGATTGACGTGCAGGATGCCGTTGGCGCTGAGCTTGGAGAAATACTCGCGATAGGCGTCGGCGGTCTGCAGGTATTCCGGCGACAGCGCGCCGGTGCCGGCCGCGATGCTGGAACTGGTCTGGTTGCTGTGGATCTGGATGATGTCGTAGATGCGCGGACTGGCGCGCAGATAGGCACGGCCCTCGTTGCTGCTGAGCGCGACGCGCGGATCCTTGAACAGCCCGCCGTTGAAGTCGGCGTAGGGCCCGAGTCCGAGTTCAACCACGGTCGGCACCAGTTCAATGGCATCGACATGGCCGGCGCCATAGAGCAGCGCGGCCTTGGTCTCCTGGCCGCCGGCGGCCCCCACCACCAGCACCTCGGCGCCGCTGTCGCGCTTGAGGTAATGGGAAACCAGCACGCCGCGATGCCAGAAATGCTGGAACACCGACATGCCGCCGCTCTCGAGCGCGCGGCGCAGGGCCGCGAAATCGCCGTCGAAGGCAAAGATGTGGCTGCTCTGATTGCCACCGTCGTAGGCGACGTGTTTGCGCCGGACCGTGCCGCCGTGGCTGTCGATGACATCGATCTTGGACACCGTATCCCAGCGGCTGAACTCGACCTCACCATGCTCGCGCGCCTCGCGCACGCCGCGCTTGTGCAGATGATCGGTGAAGTCGAAATAGCTCGGCATGTGCAGTACGGGGGCGAGCGCGATACCGAGCGCGACAAGCGCCAGCGCGGTACGCAGGCGCGCGCTGCCGGCGAACAGTGCCGCGGCCAGCAGATTCATGCTGGCTGCCAGCATCAGCAGTCCGCCGGGGCCAATCGGCGGCAACAGAGGAATCATCACCACGCACCCCAGCGCCGCACCCGACAGGTCCCAGCAATAGAGCCGCTGGATGGAACGGGCGTGGGCCGAGAACAGCAAGGTGAAGATCAGCCCCGACAGGAAGAAGGGCACCACCATCGCGAGATACATGCCGGCAAACGCCGCGAGTTGCGTGACCGGCTGGCGCGCGAGGGCGTCGTAGTCGAAAGGCAGCACGTTCAACAGCGGGCGCAGGACCAGCGTCGCCAGCGCCAGCAGGAGGCTCACGCGGCACAGATGGCGATTGACGTCTGCATCCGCCGGCAGCGGGCGCAAGGTGGCGTAGATACCCGCCAGTCCGAAGGAGAACAGCGTGCAGGCGATGACCATATAGGCCATGTTCGGCGTCAGCACGACATCGAATACCCGCGTCAGACCAAGCTCCAGCATGAGCGTCGTCATCGCGGTCAAAAACAGTGCGAACGCGACTCGGAGCGGCGGCTTGGCGACTTGCGGCATAGACGGATTCTTTGTTATGAGCGAGACAAGTACCGAGCAAGGCGCGTTGTCCGTCACGCAGCCTCCCAGCGCCATGCCGTTTTGGCAGGGCGCGCATCGAATCAGAACTGAACGGCTTCGATGATATGCAATCCGTCGGGGATAAATCCAACGCCTTGCCGTCACTGTGGGCATTGTTCACGCAAGCCATCGCGCGCGGACCTTGCCCGTCCGTTCGCCATCAGCCGACAGCGCGGAGCGCGACACATGATAGAGCGATGCCGCGGCCGTCGCCGCGGTGCAAGCGCGCCATTCTGTAAACGATTATGGCGCGTCAGCGGCGACCGCGAGCTGCCCTGATGGTCTAATGCACCACGCCTCCGTGCGCGTGCCGGGCGAGCCCCGAGGCACGGGCTTATGGCATCATCGCACTGCTTGTCCCATTGCCAGGAAAGGCACTGATTCCGCCCATGCCTCCGATGCTGCCACCGCGTATCGTTCTCGCCCTGTTCCTCACGCTCAGCGCGTCACTCGCTGCGGCCGCGCCGCCGCTGGACGCGGCGCTGGTCGAACTCGGCCGCACGCTGTTCTTCGACGCCAATCTGTCCGCCGGGCGCAACCAGTCCTGCGCCACCTGCCATGACCCGGCCCGTGGCTTTGTCGATGGTCGCGATAACGCCGTGGCGGGCGCGGTCTCGCTGGGCAGCGACGGCAAGTCGCTGGGCGATCGCAATGCGCCGACCGCGGCCTATGCGGCCCTGGTGCCGCCGTTCTCGCGTGACACGCACGGCGAGCATGTCGGTGGACTGTTTCACGACGGGCGGGCGCCCGATCTCGTCGCGCAGGCGACGCAGCCGATGCTGAACCCGCTCGAGATGCAGATGCCCGACGCGGCCTCGGTGGTGGCGCGTGTGCGCGAGAACCCAGTCTATGTGGCGGCCTTCACCGCCCGCCATGGCGCGGACCTGTTCAGTGACGAGCCGGCAGCAATGGCCGCCATCGCCGAGGCCATCGCCGCATTTGAACGCTCGCCGGCGCTGCTCGCCTTCGATTCCCGCTATGACCGTTATCTGCGCGGTGAGGTGAAACTCAGTGCCGACGAAGATCAGGGCCGTGTGCTGTTCTTCTCCACGCTGACCAATTGCACCAGTTGCCATCTGCTCGAAACCACCCGCCTCGGCGAAGGTGAGACGTTCACCAACCACCGCTATTTCAACATCGGCGTGCCGACCAATGCCGCCGTGCGGGGCGTGAACGGCCGGCCGCCCGGTCATGTCGACCGCGGTCTGCGCGACAACCCGGCGGTCAGCGACGATGCGCAAAGCGGCAAGTTCCGCGTGCCGACCCTGCGCAATGTCGCGGTCACCGCGCCTTACATGCACAACGGCGTATTCAAGGAACTCGATACCGCGATCTTCTTTTATAACCAGCACCTGGTGAAGAACGCCGGCAACGCCCTCAATCCGGAAACCGGCCGGCCCTGGGGCGCGCCCGAAGTGCCGGCCACGGTGGACCGAGACAAGCTTGGGCTCGGCCAACCGCTGGACGAGGAGCGCATCGCGCTCATCATCGCCTTCCTCAAGACCCTCACCGACCAGCGCTTTGAGCCCTTGTTGAAAAAATGACGCGGCCAAGGCACCGTTAGCACCTTGGCGAGATGGGCTGCGGGCGAGCGCGGCGTCGTTTTGCCTGTCCGCCCCCCACCCACGCCCGTCGGCCATCACAGGAGTCTGCCATGAGCAAAGTGAAGAAGTTTCGCATCAAGGTGCAAAAGAGCGCGCTGACCGATCTCAAGCGTCGCCTGAGCAATATCCGCTGGCCGGAGCGCGAGACCGTCGGGGGCTGGAGTCAGGGCATACCGCTGTCGTATATGCGCGAACTGGTCGACTACTGGCGTGACGAGTACGACTGGAACCGCTGCCAGGAGCAGTTGAACTCACTGCCGCAGTTCGTGACCGAAATCGACGGTCTGGACATTCACTTCCTGCACATACGTTCGCCCCACCGAAACGCCATCCCGATGGTCATGACCCATGGCTGGCCGGGCTCCATTCTCGAATTCATGAAAGTGATCGGCCCGCTCTCGGACCCGGAGGCCTTTGGCGGCAAGGGCGAGGACGCTTTCCATCTCGTCATTCCGACCCTGCCGGGCTTTGGCTGGTCGGGCAAGCCGGAGATGCCGGGCTGGGGCATAGAACAGATCGGACACGCCTGGGGCCAATTGATGGCGCGCCTCGGTTACAAGAAGTGGGTTGCCCAGGGCGGCGACTGGGGTTCGGCGGTGACCCATTCCATCGGCATGACCGAGACCAAGAACTGCTATGCGATGCATACCAACATGCCGCTGCTGTCGCCGAGTCCCGCTCTGATGAACGACCTCACCGACCTCGAGAAGTCGGCGCTGGCCGGCATCCAGCATTACTTCGACTGGGATTCCGGCTATTCCAAGGAACAGAGCACGCGCCCCCAGACCCTTGGCTACAGCCTGGTCGATTCGCCGGTCGGGCAGTGCGCCTGGATCATGGAGAAGTTCTGGGCGTGGACCGACAGCAATGGCCATCCGGAAAACATCCTGACCCGTGACGAACTGCTCGACAACGTCATGATGTATTGGCTGCCGGCGGCCGGCGCCTCGGCGGGGCGCATCTACTGGGAGTCGTTCAAAGTGATCCTGGCGGAGAAGCCGCCGATCAACATCCCGGTCGGTGCCAGCATCTACCCCCATGAGATCTTCCGCGCCTCGCGGCGCTGGTGCGAAGAGCGCTACACCAAGCTGATTCACTATAACGTGCTGCCCAAGGGTGGCCACTTCGCGGCTTTCGAACAGCCCGAGGTCTTCGTCGACGAAGTACGCACCTGCTTCCGCAACGTGCGTTGACCACCGCCCCGCGCATGCGGCACATGCCGTGTGCGCGGGCCTGCACCCTGCCCGTCCCGCGCCATGTGTGAACTCCTGGGCCTGTCGGCCAATGTTCCGACCGATATCTGCTTCAGCTTCAGCACGCTCATGCAGCGCGGCGGCCGCACCGGTCCGCACAAGGACGGCTGGGGCATCAGCATTTATGAAGGCCGCGGTGCGCGCTCCTTTCACGACCCGCGCCCGAGCGTGGCCTCGGAAGTGGCCGAGCTGATCCGGCGCCACGCCATCAAGAGCAAGATCATCGTCAGCCATATCCGGCGCGCCAATCGCGGCCGCGTGTGCCTGGAGAACACCCATCCCTTCAGCCGCGAACTATGGGGCCGCAGTTGGGTGTTCGCCCACAACGGCCAGTTGCGCGGCGTCAAGCGCTACCCGCTCGGCGCCTACCGCACCATCGGCAGCACCGACAGCGAGCACGCGTTCTGCTGGCTGTTGTCACGCATCCGCGAGCGTTTCCCCGACAAGCCGGCCGACGCCCGCGCGCTGTGGAAATTCATCGCTGCGCTGGCCGACGAACTGGCGACGCTCGGCACCTTCAACATGCTGCTGTCCGATGCCACTCACCTGTACGCCTATTGCAACACCCATTTGCACTGGTTGACGCGCCGCGCCCCGTTCGGCCCGGCGCGATCCATAGACACCGGCGAGCTGGTCGACTTTCAGGACTTCACCACGCCGCACGACATCGTGACCCTGGTCGCCTCGCGACCGCTGACCGACAACGAGCTCTGGCATGCAATGAGCCCGCACCGCCTGACGGTGTGGCGGGCAGGACTGGCCGTGGCCGGCGTCGCCGGCGGGCGGGTTGAAACGTAAACGATTGTCATAGGCGTGACTTTCCGCACGGTTGGTGTGCGCTGGCGCTGTTTCGTCCACACGCCAATCCGATATGGTGCCTGTCAGCGTCCCTCGATCGAGGGCTGCGAAGGATTTTTTCATCAGGAGGAAAACCATGAAGTTCCGTACCACGGCACTTGCATCCACGCTCGCCCTGCTTGGCGCGGCGTCGCTCGGCGCGCAGGCGGCCAGCGAGAATCTGCTCATCGACAACAGCACGCTGGCCACTGCCCAGGCGCTCGGCCCGCTGAGTGACGAGGGTGTGCTCAACGTCGCCGGCCTGCGCGGCACGCTGGACTTTTTCGGCACGCTGTTCGTCGACGACAACAACGCCGACTTCTACAGCTTCCACGTCGGTGCCAACCAGGTGGTGACGTTGCGCGTCGACACGCCGGAAGGCCCGGTCCGCAACGACGACCCGATGGTCGCCTTGTTTGCCGAGGATGGCACGCGGCTGGCGGTCGACGATGACGGCGGCCCGGGTTATGACGCCCTGCTGACCTTCACCGTCAACAACCCGGGCACGTTCTATGCGGCTGTGACCGGCTTTGACGACTTCGATTTCGACGGCATTGCCGATCTCTTCGAAGACGAGGGCAGCGGTAGCCCCATCCCCAACACCAACTTCTCCTACCTCCTGCAGATCTCCTCGACTGCGGTGCAGGCCCCGGTGCCGGTGCCGGCGGCGGGTTGGTTGCTGGGCTCGGCCCTGCTGGGTCTGGCGCGTCGCAAGCGCAAAGCGGCCTGACATCCAGACCGTGTTCTCGAGTGCGTGGCGCCGCGCGGCGCCACGCACTCCTTTCCCCTTCCTCTTTACCACGCAGCGGCAGTCACGCCGGCTTGCGTCCCGCATCCATTTTCAGAAACTAGGCCAGCGTCCGCAGGCTGCGCACGCTCGCGAGCAGCCCGACGGCGATGAGAGTGAAGAACGCCAGTCCCAGCGCGAAGCCATGGGTGGCGTCGTAAAGCACGCCGAGGATCAAAGGCCCGAGCATGCCGCCGATCTCGCCGGCGCCGAAGAACAGGCCTGAAGCCATGCCGGCGTTCCGCGCGCCGATGTCCGGCAATTCGACCAGGGTCAGGACCAGCACCGTGGTCAGCGTTGAACGCGCAATGCCCTGCAGGATGAGGCCGGGCAGCAACAGGCTGGGCGCAGTGAACTGCAACAGCACACTCGCGACCAGCATCGCGCCGCACAGCAAGCCGAGGATGCGAAAGCGCCGCGCCGGAATGGCGAGGCGAGGAATCGACAGCGAGCCGATGATGCCGATGAGGGTCGGGATGGCGGACCAGTAGCCGGCTTCCACCGCCGACATGCCGCCATGCACCAGCATTTCCGGCAGCCAGTTGGTCAGGGCATGGCTGATCAGGAACACGCCCACCGCCATGGCCAGCACCAGGCGCACCGCGGGCCGCGCGAGGAGGCCGAGCAGCAACTGGCCGTGCGGCGTATGGGCCGATGACTGGCGTTCATCGGCGATCGGGCGAATGCCCGGCAGTGAAGCCAACGCGAACCACAACACGCCGGACAGCGCGGCGAGTGCCGCCCACAGATGCAGAATCTTGCGCCAGTCCTGCTCGAAATACGGCAGCAGCCAGCCATGGGTCAGGGTCAAGGACACCACGCCGCCGACCGCCGGCCCGGTGATGTAGATGCCCATCGCGAGGCCGCGGCTCGGGCCTTGAAACCAGTGGGTGATGACCTTGGGCGCGCCCGCCGAGACGATGGGCCCGCCGATACCGAACAGCGCGACCGCCGCCAGCAGGCCATAGAAGGAATCGGAACAACTGCGGCCATAGGCCGAGGCGGCCACGCACAACGCACCGAGCAGCAGCGCCCAGCGCGAACCCAGCCGGTCGAGCAGGATGCCGCAGGGCAGAGCCGCGGCGATATACACCAACTGCCAGGCGCCCATGACACTGCCCATCTGGGCATGGCTCATGGCGAGGTCCTGTTCGATCAGTTTGACCAGCGGCGCGAGGCTGGTGGCGACCAGACCAAAGGTGCAGTAGATGGTCCACACGCCCAGCAACACGAGCCAGCGCATGGAAGAAGTGGCAGCCATTCTCGCGCAGCAAGGGAAAGGGAGAGCAGCGTAGCCGGCGCGTTGCGGGCCGGCAATTGCACAGGCGGGGAATGCGCGGGCTTATGCCGTCGGCCGGTGGGAATTCATTCGCCCATGCACCGCGTGGTCACACCCCCGACCCTTTGCGCGGGATGCGCAATCGGGCGCTGAGGGCGGGACGCACCTCGTCGTTCAGAACTCTCGGGATAGGCAGCCCCGCGCCTCAGTGCGTCTGATAGACATAACGCCAACCCCGCGAGCCGGTATCAAGACCGCACTTCGGGCAGGCATGCTTGTCTGCCTCAGCGGCGCCACGTTCGCGCTGCGCACCTGTGCCATGGATCGGTTCACCGCTGTTGTTGCGCGCGTCGCTCGTACGGGTCGAATTCGAATCGAGATGTTCGTTCATGGCGTGTCGCTCCTGCCCCATGGTTCGGCCTTTGGTCAGGAAGGAGGGGCAAGCGCCATGCCAATCGCTCTGCATGGGGCGCGCGAATGTGGAATCGCGCACGCTTCCCACGCTTGGCTCGCCGCGCGTGTGATGTGTTTCACACCCGACGCGTGCCGCGCGCGGCCGTGCCGTATCGGCAGTCGTGTCGAAAGCGCTGCTGCGCATGTAGAAGTGACATTTTTTGTCGCCCCCTGACGACGTTCGTCACTTTCCGGCACGCGCTTCAGCTTCGGCGCGCACGGGTTCTGGCGATGCGCGCCACGGCATACTATGGCGCGCAGACAACGATACCCGCTGCCCACCCCTACCCCGTGGAGACCGACATGAAAGGCCTGCTCGTCAGCCAGTGGACGACCTTCGATCAACTCGCGCTCGTCGAGGTGCCGCGCCCGACCCTGGGGCCGCGGGATGTGCGCATACGCATACAGGCCGCGGGCGTGAGCTTCGCGACCAGTCTCGTGGTGCAGGGCAAGTACCAGCGCAAGCCGCCTCTGCCCTTCACGCCAGGCACGGAAGTGTCGGGCATCATCGTCGAGACGGGCGCCGATGCGACGCGCTTCAAGACCGGTGACCGGGTGTGCGCGGTGCTGGATTGGGGTGGACTCGCCGAAGAAGCAGTGGCCCGCGAGGTCAGCGTGTTCGGCATTCCCGACAGCCTGTCCTTCGCCCGCGCCATCGCCTTTACCAATTCCTATGCCACGTCAGCCGCCGCGCTGACCTGGCCGCATCTGTTGAACGTCACCGCCGGCGAAACCCTGCTGGTGCATGGCGCAAGCGGCGGAGTCGGCATTGCCGCAGTCGAGATAGGCAAGATTCTCGGTGCGACGGTGATCGCGACAGCCGGCTCGCAAGCCAAGCTCACGCTGGCCCGCGCCCATGGCGCGGATCACGGCATCAACTATCGCGAGCGCGAATTCCGCGACGAGGTGCTGAGCTTGACCGACGGTCGCGGCGTCGACGCGGTCTATGACCCGGTCGGCGGCGAAGTCTTCATGCAGTCCCTGCGCTGCATGGCGCCCGAGGCGCGCATCATGCCGGTGGGCTTCGCCGGCGGCGAGATTCCGCAGATTCCGGCCAACATCCTGCTGGTCAAGAATCTCATCGTGTGCGGCCTCAACATGGGCCTTTACTATGGTTGGAGTCCAAACGACATGCGCTACGTCTACGAAGACCGCGTGCGCGCCAACATGGAGAAGCTGTTTAGCTGGTTCGTCGAGGGACGCATCAACCCGGTGGTCGACACCACCTACCCGCTGGAACGCGTGCATGAGGCCATGGACGATGTGCTGACGCGGCGCGCCATCGGTCGCATCGCGGTGGTGATGGATGAGGAGGCGAAAAGACTCGGGCAGGGTTGAGGCGCAAGCCAGGATACCGTCTTGCACAGGTGCGAATTCATACGCACATTCAACCACCGCTCCAGCGGTGATCGGCGTGCTGGCGTGCTGGCGTGCTGGCGTGCGAACGAATTCGCGCCTGCGCAACAGCGCTAGCGCGCCAGGCTCGACACCACTGCCGCGCCGCCCAGAGCCTGCATCTGCTTGAGAATCCAGCGCTGCCTGGCGCGCACATAGTCCGAAGGCGCGGTGACGCTGTAGTTGCTCGGTGCCGGCAACACCGCGGCGAGCGCCGCCGCTTCCGGGGCCGAGACGCTCTGCGCGCCATGGCCGAAGTAGCGCTGACTGGCCGCCTCGACGCCATACACGCCCGGCCCGAATTCCACCACGTTCAAATAGATTTCAAGGATGCGGCGCTTGTCGAGCGTGGTTTCCAGCAGCACGGTCAGCCATGCTTCCAGCGCCTTGCGCAGCCAGCTGCGGCCCGACCACAGATAGAGATTCTTGGCCAGCTGCTGCGACAAGGTGCTCGCACCGCGCAGGCTCGCGCCACGCTGATGGGCATCGATGGCGCTCTGCATCGCATCGAAATCAAAGCCGCGATGGCGCGCGAACTTCTGATCCTCGGCGGCTATCACGGCCACGCCGGGCCACGGCGATTGCGCACTGAGCGGCAGCCAGCGATGGTCGACGATGAAGTCTTTGTCGCCATGCATGATTGCCACCACATGGGCGGCCACCATGAATGCGCTGGTGGGCGGATTGAGCCAGCGCAGACTGGCGGTCAGCACTATCGAAAGAAGTAAGAAGCCGGCGGGCACCAGGACCAGCAGCCGCCATGGCGAACGGCGCCGACGACGCAGCGGCTGCGGACGCGCCCTGCGCTCTCCGCCGAGGCGCCGACGATGCAGGCCCTCGGGATCGGGATGAATTTCCATGGGACCTAGCTCGCCCCGCCACACTGGCGCGCGCGGGCTTTGTCGGCTGACGCTTGCGGCATAATGCCGGCTCCGATTCCTATCCAACTTCGAAGCGGCCACGGCCGCCTACCATCAGGGCCGCACAGCATGTACAAGAAAAGCAATCCCGTCACGCATCTGTGCCACAGCGACGTCGACAATATCTGGATCCGTGGCCGTAATCTGTGTGACGAACTGATCGGCAAGCTCACGTTCACCGACATGATCGTGTTCCACTTCCTCGGCAAGGAGCCGAGCGCCCTGCAGCGCGCGGCGGTCGACGCGGTGCTGGTCTGCATCATGGAACACGGCATGACGCCATCGGCGGTGGCGGCCCGCGTGACTTATCTCGGCGCGCCTGAATCACTGCAGGGTGCGGTGGCGGCCGGCCTGCTCGGTGCCGGCTCGCGCTTCGTCGGCACCGCCGCT
>Ga0208492_1001190_pt1 | contig 17331 bp, 15 predicted proteins | sample Subbioar_CSW14AB_FD_184820 | JGI IMG/M metagenome (GOLD analysis project Ga0208492, IMG submission 184820) | Serpentinite rock and fluid subsurface biosphere microbial communities from McLaughlin Reserve, California, USA - CR12Mar_CSW14AB (SPAdes) | ecosystem: Environmental > Terrestrial > Deep... | reverse complement strand
CGCACCATCGGCATGATGGACACGAACCTCGACGACAAGGTCGCCAAGTCCGAAGTCCGCGGCCGCATGTCCAAGATGCTGCTCGAAAACTGGGACAAGGTCGACGCCAACAAGGACGGCTACATCGTCGTCAGCGAAATGGGCCCCATCAACCAGATGATGAACGGCCGCATCCGCGACGCGCAAGCCCAACAGAGTGTCGGCCAGTAGGCTTCGCCTGATCTGAAAATCGAAACGGGCGGACCGCAAGGTCTGCCTGTTTTGTTTTCAACTGTCACTGACTGAAGTCACTCCCGGGTAAGCGAAGCGAATCCCGAGAGTCTCGGTTATCTCCAGTGCGGAATAGCCAGCGTTCCTCCACTGTCATTCCGGACGCGCAAAGCGCGAGCCGGAACCCAGGGGCGACAAGCACCGGCGTATGCGGCCCCTGAGTTCCGGGTCTCCGCTGCGCTTCGCCCGGAATGACAGCGACGATCGCTGAAATCCCTAAACCGGCTTCAGCCGGTGATGCACCACGCCCCACTCATTCCCGCCGGCATGCCCGAACAGCCCCGCCGTCGCGAGAAAGAACAACCGCCAGCGGTTCTCCCAGACCTTCGCGTCCGCCCCATAGACGTCCGCGAGGATCTTCCGGATCGCTTCCTTGTTGGCATCAAAATTCGCCAGCCAGTCCAGCGCCGTCCGCTCGTAATTCTTCCCGTTCCACCACCGGTCCTGCTCGCTCGTGAACAGGTCCGGAAAATTCGCTGCAAGGTCGCGGCTCGGCATCACGCCGCCGGCAAAGAAGTGGTGCGCAATCCAGTCCGCCGGATCGTTCACATTGAAGCGATACGGCGCCGTGCGATGCGCAAACACATGCATGAACATGCGCCCATCGGCCTTGATCCACTTGCGGCACTTCTCCAGCAGCGCCCGCCAGTTCGACATGTGCTCGAACATCTCGACAGACACGATCCGGTCGAATGTCTGGTCCGTGTCGAACACATTCATGTCCGCCGTGATGATCCGCAGGTTGCTGATCCCCTGCGCCTTTGCCCGCGCCTCGATATGTTCCCGCTGGCTCGCCGAGTTCGACACCGCCGTCACACGCGCACCCGGATACTTCGCCGCCATGAACAGGCTCATCGAACCCCAGCCGCATCCCAGCTCAAGAATATCCTGCCCATCCGCCAGCTGCGCATGCGCGCATGTTTCCTCGAGCGCGCGCACCTCCGCGCTCCCCAGCGTGTCGCCCGCCTCATACCGGCACGACGAATACTTGAACCGTGGCCCAAGGCAGAGCGCAAAGAACTCCGCCGGCACTTCATAGTGCTGCGCATTCGCATCCGCCGTGTGCGTGGCGATCGGATGGTTCGTCATGTCCTCCGCAAACTTGCGGGTCGCATCCTCCGGCGTATGCCGCAGGTCGCGCCGCACGCGCCCCACCAGGAACGACACCGCACTCTTCCGCACGAAGTCCGGCAGCGGCGCATTTTCGAACGCGATGATCGCCCGCGAGACAAGGCTCATGTCGAACTCCTTTTCGGCGGCAATGGAAAGAACGCGCTCACGCGCTTCTGGTAGTCGCGGAAAACATCGCCCCGGCTCTCCAGCATCACCTTCTCCAGCGCCGGCACGCCTGTGCCGAACCGCAGGACCAGGAACATCATCACCGGCGCCACCAGCGTCAGCCATGTCCACGCCACGGCCGGATCGAACGCCATCACCGGCCACGCCAGCCAGCCGACCCACTCGAAGAAATAGTTCGGATGCCGCGACCAACCCCACAGCCCCTTGTCCATCACCGCGCCACGCACGCCCGACTTGCGGAAGCGCCGCATCTGCTCATCCGCCAGCCCCTCGCCGACGATCGCCACCACGATCACCAGCACCGCCAGCGCATCGCGCAGCCCCAACTCGCTCGCGCCCGCATGCGCCGCCGCGAAGATCGACAGGCTCAGCAAAGCCGCCGCCGGCGCCTGGATCAGGCACAGCACGATCATGTTGCGCTGGAAATCGCCGCCCCACTCACGACGCAGGCCCGCATAGCGCCGGTCCTCATGCGCATCCTTCGCCACGCGCTGCGCAATGTAGACGCCCAGTCGCAGCGACCAGAACGCCGCCAGCCCAGCTACGATCCACTGCCGCTCCGCGCTCGCGGCCTCGCCCGTCCACACCGCCGCCGTCACACACGCGGCCCCCGTCCCGAACGACCAGAACGCATCCACCCAGCCGCCATTGCGCGTGCCGAACTGGACGGCCCACGCCGCCAGCATCACCACAGCCATGCCTGCAAGAATGACCAGAAACGGCGTCATCACATCCATGGCGTCTCTACGCGCGAGCCCCGCTGACGGATCAGCGCCAATCGGCTAGAAATCGCCACCCGCCCCTCCCCCGGGCCTGAACACAGGACGAAATGAGCATGGCCATCGGCCTCGAGGTTCGCGATCTCGCCAAGAGTTATGGCGGAAAGCGCGCCGTGGACGGCATCAGCTTCAACGTGAAGGCCGGCGAGCTGTACGCCCTGCTCGGCCCCAACGGCGCGGGCAAGACCACGACGCTGCGCATGATCGCCGGCCTGCTGCAGGCGGACGCGGGCGAGATAAAAGTGTTCGGCACGGATGCCCGCCGCGATCCCATCGGCGCGAAGAGGACCATCGCATGGCTGCCCGACGAGCCCTTGCTCTATGACAAGCTCACCGCGTGGGAGTATCTCGAATTCGTCGCCGGCCTCTGGGGCGTCGATCCCGCCGCCGCCCGCGCCGATGCCGAGCGCCTGCTCAAACTCCTCGGCCTGTGGGACAACCGCAATGACCGCTGCGAGACCTTCTCGCGCGGCATGAAGCAGAAGGCCGTCCTCGCCGGCGCGCTGATCCACAAGCCGCAACTGATGATGCTCGACGAGCCGCTCACTGGCCTCGACGCCGGCGCATCCCGCCTGGTGAAAGACATGATCCGCGAGCGTGTGGACGATGGCGACGCCGTCATCCTTACCACCCACATCCTCGAAGTCGCCGAGCGCATGGCCGACCGCATCGGCATCATCAAGGACGGCAAGCTGCTCATCGAAGGCAGCCTCGAAGAACTCCGCACGCAAGCCGGCGCGCAGGGCCAGTCGCTGGAAGACGTCTTCCTCTCGCTTACGTCGCAGACGAAAGTCGCCGCGCAATGAACAGCCGCCCCGGCAGCATCCTCTGGCTGATGCAGCACGAGCTGCGCCTGTTCTGGCGGCGCGGCAAGAAGCGCGCGCTCTCCGGCCTCGTGATGGCCGGCATCCTGCTCACGGTCTGGATGCTGTTCAGCTTCCTGATCTTCTCGCGCGTCGGCCCGCTCATCCCCCCGCCACCCTTCGTCACCGGGCCGGGCGACGGCTTCGCGCTCATGATCGTCACGATCGCACTTGCCTTCATGGCCTCGGTGATGACATCCGGCGCCATCCTCGCCGCCGTCGATGCCATCTACACCCGCAACGACCTCGACCTCCTCCTGTCCTCGCCCGTTTCCCCCTGGCGCGTGCTCGTCGTGCGCTCGTCCGCCATCGCCATCGGCGCGCTGCCCATCTATGCGGGCCTGCTGGGTCCGCCCTTGCTCTGGATGGCGATCTTCTCCTCGCCGCTCTGGCTGTCCTCAATCTTCGTGCTCGTCACCATGGCCTTCGCCGCCACGGGCCTTGCCCTACTGATCGTCACCGGCCTCTTCCGTCTCATCGGCCCCCGCAGCACACGCGTGCTGGCCCAGATCCTCAGCGCCGTCGCTGGCGCCGCGATCTTCCTCGGCTTTCAGTATTTCAACATCTCTTCGCGCGACACCTCGTTCTCGAGCGCAGAGATGCAGGCGACGATCACCGGGCTCGACATAGATCCCAACGCCTTCTGGCTCTTCCCCGCCCGCGCCTTCACCGGCGAGATCACCTCCACCGTGCTCTGGCTCGCCCTCGTCGCCGTGCTGTTCCCCCTCGGCGTCTACATCTTCAGCCGCAGCTATGTGTCGGATGCAGCCGCCGCCTCCGCCATGGGCCGGAAGAAGCGCGCCAGCGACGTCCGCGTGGCCGAGGTGCGCGGCGGCCTCATGCAATCCGTCATCCGCAAGGAGTTCCGCCTGATCAGCCGCGATCCGCTGCTTCTCTCGCAGATCGGCCTGCAGCTGCTCTACCTGCTTCCGCTCGGCTTCATCCTCGTCCGACCCGACAGCGGCATGCAACTCACCCCGGCCGCCTTCGCCCCCGCCCTCTCCCTGCTGGCCTCCATGCTCGCCGGCAGCCTGATCTGGATCACCGTCTCCGCAGAAGACGCGCCCGACCTCCTCGCCTCCGCGCCTGTCTCGCCCCGGATGGTCGATCGCGCCAAGCTCACCGCCGCCATCACGCCCGTGCTCCTGCTGATGGTGATCCCGCTGGCTGCGCTTCTCGCGCGCGATCTCTGGGCCGGCGCATGGGCCACCGCCGGCGTCACCTGCGCCGCCTTCGCCGCCGCCCTCATCGGACTCTGGCGCCGGAATCCCGGCTCACGCCGCGACTTCGTGCGCCGCCGCGCGAAAGCGTCCGTCCTTGTCGGGCTGGGCCAGGCGATCGTCACACTCGGCATCACCGGCACGGTCGGCCTCGGCGCCTACGGCTATCCGTGGCTGGCCATCATCCCCGCCATCCTCGCGATGGCGTTGCTGGGCGCGTTGTACAAGCCGACGCCCAGCTTTGCCTCTGCTGACTAGACCTTGATCGCCTGCGCCGGCAGGTCGGCGAACTTGCGGCCGTCCTTCGCCATGTCGCGCAGCAGGTTGGAGACCTTGATCTCCGGCACCACTTTCGCAACGCGCTCGACAACCTCCAGCACGCGCTTCGCGCCTACCTTGTCGCCGAGGAACATCGGCCCGCCCTTGTCCTGCGGGAAGCCGTAGCCGTTGAGCCACGTCACATCGATGTCGCCCGCGCGCTGCGCCATGCCTTCTTCAAGGATCGCCGCGCCCTCGTTGATCATCGAGAAGATGCATTCCTCGAGGATTTCCTCGTGGCTGACCGTGCGCGCAGCAACGCCCGACTTGGCCTGGTACTCCTTCACGATCGCTTCGACTTCCGGCGACGGCGTGCCGTTCCGGGCGGCGTCATAGTCATAGTATCCGGCGCCCGACTTCTGGCCCCGGCGCGGCGTGCGTTCGCAGATCATGTCGCGCAGCGGGTTCGCCGTCTTCGCGCCCGGCTTCCAGCCAATGTCGAGACCGGCGAGGTCGCTCATCTGATACGGCCCCATCTTGAAACCGAACTTGTTGAACGCCGCATCGATGTCCCACGGCATCGCGCCGGCCTGCAGCAGGTAACCCGCCGCCTGGCCGCGGCGCGCCAGCATGCGGTTGCCGATGAAGCCGGGGCACACGCCGGCCAGCGCCGCGACCTTGCCGATCTTCTTCGCGAGATCCATCGACGTCGCCACCACCGCATCAGACGTGTGACGCGCACGCACGATCTCCAGCAGCTTCATCACGTTGGCCGGCGAGAAGAAGTGCAGGCCGATCACGTCCTGCGGGCGCTTCGTAACCGACGCGATCTCGTTGATGTCGAGATAGGATGTGTTGGTCGCGAGGATCGCGCCCGGCTTCGCGATCTTGTCGAGGTCGGCGAAGATTTCCTTCTTGATCGCCATGTCCTCGAAGATCGCCTCGATGATCAGGTCGCAATCGGCGAGGTCCGCGCGGTTGAGCGTGCCTTTCAGCAGGCCCATGCGGATACCGACTTCTTCCTGCGGGAAGCGGCCTTTGTCGGCCGAGTTCTGGTAGTTCTTCTGGATCACGCCGAGCCCGCGATCGAGCGCCGCCTGCTGCACTTCCACGATCGTCACCGCGATGCCGACGTTCGCGAAGTTCATCGAGATGCCGCCGCCCATCGTGCCGGCGCCCAGCACGCCGACCTTCTTGATCTGCTTCAGCTCGGTTCCCGCCGCCAGCCCCTGGACGCCCCACGAGGCCTTGGTCGCGGCCGAGATGTAGGCCGAGATTTCGTCGGCAGTTCCGGCGGGGGCGGTCAGGCTGGTCATGGGGTGTTCCTCGACTTCTGCGGCGCGGCATTCCCGCGTCCGGTTTCGTGAAAAAGCGCGTGTTTCCGTGCCGCGACGACAGGCTGCCGTCAACTGAAAGGGTTAATTCGCCCCGCGCGACAGGTCTCCGACAGGGCGGGCACAGTCCTGCGACATTCCGCCTGCAGATTGCCGCTGGGGCATATACTTGCTTGTCAGCCAACTAATATGTTGCATTCTTCCATGACCTTCCGACGGACCCCCGGCAAGGACGACACGCTCGAAGCGCCCGAATCGCATCGCCAGACCCAGGCGGAGCGTCGGGAGACGGCCGAACGCGCGATCCTCGAAGCTGCAAAGCTCATCGTCGCCGAGAAGGGCCTCGAAGAGCTGAGCATGAACGAAGTCGGCGAGGCCGCCGGCTACTCACGCGCCCTGCCCGCCCACTATTTCGGATCGAAGAGCGCGCTCATCCACGCGCTCGCGGACCACATCCTCGCCGGCTATGCCGAGCGCATGCGCTCGGGCTCAACCCCGAGCCAGGGCCTCGAGATGCTGCTCGATGTGATCCGCTTCTGCATCGACGACGCGATCCAGAACCCGGAAAACGTCCGCGCCTACCAGACCATCCTGATCAACGGCCTCACGCGTCCCGAGTTGAAGCCGCTCGTTGATCGCATGATCCAGCAATCGATCGACGACATCGCCGGCCTTCTCATCCGAGCCCAGGAGCTCGGGGAGGTCCGCGCCAACGCCGACCCTTACGCCGAAGCTTCCATCATTATCGCATCCATGCGTGGAGTTATGTTCCAGTGGCTGATCAATCCCGATCACGTTTCCCTGTTGCGCGTGCGCGACAGCCTGGTGACGAACGTCCGGACTACGCTCAAGGCCTGAGCGAGCCCGCCGCTCGCAGCCTTGAATACTGGGCGTCGGTCCGCGGCGACCAGCCCGCGCTGTTCGAGGGAACAGCGTCGCTGACCTATCGCGACTGGAACGAATACGCCGACATGCTCGCCGATGGTTTCGCCAGCCGTGGCCTCGGCCATGACGATGTCATCGCCGTGCGCTGCCGCAACCGCATGGAATGGGCCGTCATCGCGCTCGCCTGCGCCAAGATCGAAGCACGGCTGCTCACCCTCGACGCCGACCTGCCGCCCCGCATCGTGCGCGAACGCCTGATCGCAAGCCGCGCCGCCGCCATCATCATCGGCGATACCGCGCCGCTGCGCATCAACCAGGCGCTTGAGGGCCTGTCCTTCCGCCTGCGCTCCAGCATGGACGGCGCCTTCCCCGGCTTCTTCAATTTCTGGGACCTCTTCCCGCCCGTCGCCCAGCCGCGCTTCGGCCGCACGCAACCGTCCATGCTCGCATGGACCGCCGGCCCGCAGGCGCTCGCCGTCGCCCTGCCGCGCCGCCGCACAGCGCCCGCCGCCGTCTCTCGCCCACCCTCGCCCGATGAGGGCGTCTCGTTGATCACCGTGCCGCTTCACCGCACCTGGGGCAGCGGCCAGTTCTGGACCGCGCTCTCCGCCGGACGCGCAATCGCCCTCATGCGCCGCTTCGATTCTGCCGAAGGCCTGAACGTCATCGCACAACGCCGCGTGACGCACTGGTGCGCGCTGCCGGAAACCTTCGCCGAATTTCACCGCCTCGGCGCCGAGGCCATCCGCGCCTCCGACGTGTCCTCGCTGCGTGACGTCGTCGTCGGCGGCGCGCCCGTGCCGATGGTGCTGCGCGCCTGGCTGGTTGACGTGTTCGGCCCCGTGGTCAGCGAAGCCTATGGCTCCACCGAAACCGGCGTGATCTCCTCCCTGCCCGCCGCCAGCTTCCCCGCCAAGCGCGGCAGCAGCGGCCGTCCGGTCCGTGGCGTCGCCGTCGAAATCCGTGACGCCGGTGGCCAGGCCCTCCCGCCGGGCGCGGTCGGCGAGGTCTGGGCCCGCACACAGCGTACGCTGGAATGCGAGATCGGCGGCAACACCCGCCTGCCGCGCCGCGACGCCGATGGCTTCGTTGCCACCGGAGACGCGGGCCTCATCGACTCCGACGGCTTCCTTTACCTGAAGGGCCGCTCGACGGATCAGCGCGCCGCCGGATAGCCACGCCCGCCGCGATAGGCTTAGATACTCCCATCAGGCGTCAGACCTGACGGGAGAAAACGACATGATCCGGGTAGCATCCATCGCGCTTGCCGCGATGACCCTTGCCGCGTGCGGCGACCAGGCTCCGGCGCCCGCCGCCGCGCCAACACCAGCTCCAGTCGCCGAAGCCGCCCCGCCGCCGCAGAAGGACCCGCTCCTCTCCGCCGTCGGCATCGGCGTCAGCGACCTCGCGAAGTCCACCGACTTCTACGTCAACGTCATGGGGATGGAGAAAATCCGCTCCTACCATCTCGACTACATGGACGAGGAAGTCCTCGGCTATCCCGATGCCGAAAGCTACATCGTGCTGATGCACTGGACCGATGGCTCGCCGCGCAACTATCGCGACCTGCCGATCAAGATCGTCACCCGCGTGAAGGATCCGGTCGCCCTAGCCGCGAAGATCAAGGCCGCCGGCTACGAGGTCACCCGCGAGCCGCAAGCCAGCGCACAGGTCGGCGGCGCCATCGTCGGCTTCGCGAAAGACCCCGACGGCTACATGCTGGAACTCCTCCCGCACCGCCAGCCCACGCCTCCTGCCAACTGAGGATCACATGCGCCTGTCCAGACCCCGCATCACGCCGCTCTCGGACTCCGAGTTCACGCCAGAACAGGTCGAGCGCCTGGAAAAATCCCGCGCGAAGGATGGCTCCATCCTCAACATCTTCCGCACCCTTGTGCGCTCGCCAGACGCCTTCCGCGCCTTCTCCTGGTGGGGCGGCTACATCATGTCCCGCAACTCGCTCACGCCGCGCGATCGCGAGATCGCCATCCTGCGCGTCGGCTGGCTCTGCAAGTCGGGCTATGAGTGGACGCAACACCATCGCATCGGCCTGCAGTCCGGCCTCAACGCCGCCGAGATCGAGCGCATCAAGCACAGCGCCGGCGCCGATGGCTGGACGCCCGCCGAGAAAGCCCTGCTCGCCGCGTGCGACGATCTCAACCGCGGCCACTTCGTCACAAACCCGGTCTGGGCCGACCTGACGAAACACTACTCCGAACGCCAGTGCATGGATCTCGTCTTCACCGTCGGCCAGTACACGCAGGTCTCGATGATCCTCAACACCTTCGGCATCCAGGTCGAAGACGGCCAGACCGTCGATCCCGACCTCAAGGCGTAACCAATGACCGGCCGCCTCGCAGACAAGACCGCCATCATCGTCGGCGCCGGACAGACGCCGGGCGAGACCATCGGCAATGGCCGCGCCATGGCCCTGCTCTTCGCCCGCGAAGGCGCCCACGTCCTCTGCGTCGACCGCCGCCTCGACAGCGCCGAGGAAACCGTCCGCATGATCGCCGATGAAGGCGGCAAAGCCTCGGCCTTCGATGCCGACATCACCAAGTCCCCGGATTGTGCCGCCATCGCGCGCGAGGCCGTGGTCCGCCTCAAGCGCATCGACATCCTCGTCAACAATGTCGGCACCGGCCGGGGCGATGCTCCGCCCCACGCCATCGAGGAAGATGCGTGGGACCGCATCATGGACATCAACCTCAAGTCGATGGCGATGACGATCCGCCACGTCCTGCCGGTGATGCGCCAGCAGAAGTCCGGCGCGATCCTCAACATCTCCTCGCTCGCCGCCATCGCCGGCCACCACATGGTCACCTACGAGGTTTCGAAAAGCGCCGTAAACCGCCTCACCACGGTGGTCGCCTCTGGCAACGCCAAGCACGGCGTCCGCTGCAACGTCATCATGCCCGGCCTGCTCGACACGCCCATGGCCATCACCGGCATCGCCGCCGCCAGCGGCAAATCGCCCGAGACGCTCCGGGCGGAACGCAATGCCCGCGTTCCCATGGGCAGGATGGGTGACGCGTGGGATACCGCCTACGCCGCCCTTTTCCTCTGCTCGGACGAAGCCCGCTTCATCACCGGGGCAATTCTGCCCGTGGACGGTGGAACCTCGGTGACAATCGGCTGATTGAAGACTGACGGAGTCTCAATTGACGCCGGGCGCCAAATGTTAAGGCGGTCAAAAACCCATTTCGGGTTCCATTCGCCGCAGTGGTATACAGCCCTGTAGCAAGCATTTACTAAACGATTTGAACGATGATCCTTAGCGGTGTGGGTCGCGATCTAAGTGCCAATGTTCAAGAAACCTGGCCCTGACAAACTGGATCCCCTTGCGCAGCGCATGCGCAAGATCGCGGACGTGTCGCACGAAGAGACCACCTACAAGGCAGCGACAACCAACGCCAAACGCTCTGATCGGAAGTCCACCTTCAAGGCCGCCACCCTCACCCTGATCTCGGGCGAACGCATCGACGTCGTGGTGAAGAACGTCAGCGAGACCGGCGCCCGCATCGAATTCCTGCGCGACATCAGCCTGCCCGACCGCGTCTTGCTATCGGAGCCGACGCTGCGCCTGCGCCTTTGGGCCTATGTTGCCTGGCAGGAGCGCGGCAAGGCCGGCCTGGAATTCGTGAAGACCTGACCCAGAGACCTGACAGCCGGCAGGGGCTTGCGACCTCAAGCCATATCGACGTGCCCGCAGCCGCGCCTGATCCTGCCGCCATGAACACCCAGCCGGACGACATCGTTCAGACCGCCAGCCGCGACACTTGGCAGGCCGTCCGCCGAGGCCTCAGCCTGCGCTGTCCCGCTTGCGGCAAGGGCAAGGTGCTCTCCGGCTTCCTCCGCCCTGCTTCCAGCTGCACCAGCTGCGGCGAAGATCTCGTCCCCCTCCGCGCTGACGACGGCCCGGCCTGGGCCACCATCCTCATCATCGGCCACATCGTGTCGCCGATGTTCTTCGTCTTCGCCACACAGGACGCGCAGACCAGCCTGATCGCCTTCTTCGTCGTCGCAGCCCTGGTGATCGGCCTCGCCGCGCTTCTCCTGCCGCGCATGAAGGGCCTCTTCATGGCCCTCATCTGGTCCACCAGCGCCGGCGAAGTCGTCCCCGAGACGGATTGATCTCTGGACCGCCGGGCCCCCGCCCGGCAGCGCGCCGCGTAGCGGCGCGATCGCCGCAACGCCAACAAGCCCCAGAAAACAATCAGGCCGGGCGGCAAGGCGTCCGCCTCGTCACCCGGCCCACTTGTTTCTATACCCGGGAGCCTACTCCGCCGGCGTATGCGGCGAGGCGGGCGGCGGCGCATCGTGCTTGCCGTTGAGCAGGACCATATCTTCCGCCGTCGGCTTGGTCGTGAGGCGCGCCGCCAGCGGGTTGATGAACCGCTCGACGCTGCTCACCAGCGAATAGACCACCGGCGCAAGAACCAGCGTCAGTACTGTCGATGAGAACAGTCCGCCGATCACCGCGATGGCCATCGAGGTGCGGAAGCCCGCGCCCTCGCCCAGGCCCAGCGCCGTCGGCAGCATGCCGGCCGACATGGCGACCGTGGTCATCACGATCGGGCGCGCCCGCTCGCGGCAGGCATCGAACAGCGCGTCATAGACGCTGTTCCCGCGCTGCTCCGACTCGATGGCGAACTCCACCAGCAGGATCGCGTTCTTGGCTGCGATGCCGAGCAGCAGCACGATCCCGATCATCACGGGCATGTCGATCGCCTTGCCGAAGATCAGCAACGCCACGAAGGCCCCGGTGAACGACAGCGGCAGCGAGAACATGATGACCATCGGCTTGAACACCGATTTGAACAGCAGCACCATCACCGAATAGATCAGCGCAATGCCCGACAGTAGCGCGACGATGATGCCGCGGAACATGTCGTTCATCGCCTGTTCCTGGCCCACGCGGGCGCGGGTGACGACAGCGTCTCCGGCTTTCTCGGCGGTCAGGATTTCCTTCATCGTCTTGGTGCCATCGACGGCCCGCGTTGCATCGCCCGAGGTGACGCCCGGCGCGAAGTCGGCCTGCACGGCCGCCATGCGCTTGCGATCAAGACGCTGAATCACGCCCGGGCCCGCCTCGTAGGAGATGTCGGCCACGGCGCTCAGCGTCGTTGATCCACCGCTCAGCGTCGGCACGCGCAGCTGCCCCATCTGCGCCAGGTCCTGCCGCACTTCGTTCGGCAGGCGGACACGGATCGCCAGGCGGCGCTCGCCCTCGGAGAATTTCGGCGTGTTGGCCTCGATGTCGCCGGCCGTCGCGATACGCGCAACCTGCGCAATCGCATCCGTCGACACGTTCAGCCGCGCTGCTTCCGCCGCACGCGGACGGATGATCAGCTCAGGTCCCGGCGGATCCGGCGAGAGGCGCGGATTGCGGATGACCTTGTCGAGGTCCTTCATTTCGTTGAGCAGCGCGAGCTGCGCCTTGTCCAGCGCCGCGCCATCCTCGCTGGTCAGCAGGATGTTGACGTCCGAACCGGTCGGCCCGCCGCCGCTCATCAGCGCCGTGACACGGATGTCCGCGATCTGCGCCAGCTGCGGGCGGATATGCTGCTTGAGCTCCTCGGTGTGCATCTTGTGATGATCCTTCATCACAAGGATCGCCGAGCCAGACGTCATGCCTGAACCGCCGCCGCCGCCATTGGCCGCCGCAGCCTGGCCGCCGGAGCCGCCGGAGCCGATCGAGATGAACACGTCCTGGGTATCTGGCTGCTTGACCAGTAGCTCGCTCAGCTCGGTTGCCGAGCGTTCCATCTGTTCGCGCGTCGATCCCGGCGGGGCCGAGATGTCGAACATGATGTAGCCAGGGTCTTCCGTCGGGATAAAGCCGGACGGCAACGCCGCGACAGAGGCAAGACCGCTGAACACGGTGATGCCGCCGATCAGCGACGCGATCAGCCTGTGCTTCAGCGCCCAGCGCAGCGTGGCTTCGTAGAAGCCCGGCAGCTTGCGCGCATCGAGGTGCGCCTTGCTCGGCTTCAGGAAGTACGCCGCCATCAGGGGCGATACAAATCGCGCCACCAGTAGCGAGAATACCACCGCCACGGCGACGGTAATGCCGAACTCGATGAAGAACTGACCGGGCATGCCGCCCATGAACGAGGTCGGCAGGAACACCACGACGATCGCCGCCGTGGTCGCCAGCACGGCGAGACCGATGGCGTCGGCCCCCTCCATGGCGGCACGGAAGGGCGTGTACCCTGCCAGGGTTCGCTTCTGTATGTTCTCGATCTCCACGATCGCATCGTCGACAAGGATGCCGATAACGAGCGTCAGGGCGAGCAGCGTCACCACGTTCAGCGAGAAGCCGAACCACGAGATCACCCAGAAGGTCGGGATCAGCGACAGCGGCATGGCCAGCGCGGCAATGACGGTCGCCCGCCAGTCGCGCAGGAACAGGAACACCACCAGCGCCGCGAGGATCATGCCCTCGATCAGCACGTCCTGCGTGGCGTGGAAGTTGGCCTTGGTGTCGTCGGTGATCGAGAAGATCTTGGTGATCTTCAGCCCCGGATTGGCCTTCTGCAGCCGTTCGATCGCCGCATAGGCCCCGTTCTCGACGTCCACTTCGGACGCCGTATCAACCTTGATGATGTTGAAGCCGACAACCGGGCGGCCATTGAGACGCGCAAACGCACGGATCTCCGCCGAGCCGTCGCCCACATCGGCGACATCCGACAGGCGCACATAACTTTGCCCGCCACGCAGCGGGATCGACAGGTTGGCCAGTTCAGAAACTGTCGCCGTCTCGCCGATCACGCGCGTGGTGACTTCCGAACCGCCCACCTGGGTCACGCCGCCGCCATAGTTGCGGTAGGAGCGTTGCAGCGCGTTGTTCACATCCGCCGCCGTGACGCCGATCGCATCCATGCGGATCGGGTCCAGCGTGACGTTGATCTCGCGATTGACGCCGCCCACACGGGCCACCTGCCCCACGCCCTGGACCGACTGCAGGTCACGCGCAATCGTATCATCGATGAACCATGACAGGTCCGTCTCCGACATCGTCGGATGCGAAACGGCGAACGTCATCAGCGCCCCGCCGGTGAAATCCAGCGAGTTGATCAGCGGCGGCTGGATCGAGGTCGGCAACTGGTTGCGGATCTGGTTCACCCGCTGCTCGACATCGTCCTTCGCCTTCTGAAGATCAGTGCCGATCTGGAACTGGATGATCGTCGTCGACACGCCCAGCGTGACGCTCGATTGCAGCAGCTCGATGTTCGGCAGGCTGGCGATCGAGTTCTCGACGATCCGCGTGACCTGGTTCTCGAGTTCGGTCGGCGCTGCGCCCTCCTGCACGATGGTCGCGACGACCATCGGGAAGGCGATGTTCGGGAACTGCTTGATCGGCAGGCGCGTGTACGAATAGAGACCCGCCACCATGAGCAGCGTGAAGGCGACCACAACCGGGATGGGGTTGCGGATCGCCCAGCTTGAAATCGGCAGGTTCATGTTACTGGGCTCCCGGCGCGGCCGCGGCAGGCGCCGCACCGTCCTCGAAGGGCTTGATCACATCGCCGTCCAGCGAGAACGAAGCGCCGACCGCCAGCACGCGCGACCCCGCTGGCGGACCTTCCACCAGCTGCACGTAATCGCCCGCGCGCTCGCCCAGCTTCACCGGAACCTGCTTCACGCGATTGTCGTCGCCAACCAGCATCAGCGAGGGACCACCTGCCTGGTAGCGCACGGCGCTGGCCAGCACGCTCACCACGCCGTTGGCGGCGCTGTTGAAGCGCGTCTGGGCAAAGCTGCCCGGGCGCAGGGCCTTGTTGTACGGCAGCGCAATGCGCGCCCGGCCGAGGCTGGTGTTGGCGTCAACACGCGGCGACACGAAACGCACCTTGCCCTGCAGGGTCTCGCCCGTCGTCAGCGTCACCGCCGCGCCCGTGCCTTCCTTGATCAGGCCGAGCTTGGCGTCCGGCAGTTCGGCGTCGACCTCGATCAGGCCATCGCGCGCAATGCGGAAATACGGCGCCGCCGTCGCCGGCGAGGAAATGTCGCCCGGACGGATCGTCCGCTGCAGCACCGAGCCCGCCACCGGCGCGCGCAGTGTCATGCGCGACTGGCGCACCTTCATCTCATTGACGGCGGCTTGCGCGGCCATCCACGAGGCTTCCGCGCCGGCGGATTCCGCCCGGCGTTGTTCCAGCAATTCCTTCGAGAAGGCGCCTTCCTTCTCCAGCATCGCCGCGCGCTCGAACTGGTTCTTCTTGAAATCCCAGTTGGCTTTCTGCGTCGCCAGCGTGGCTTCCGCCTGCGCGATCTGCGCCTGCAGCAGCGTGTCATCCAGCTTGGCCATCGGCTGGCCCTGCTTCACCCAGTCGCCCTCATCGACGTAAACCGCCGCGACGCGATAGCCCGACAGTTCGGTGCCGACAGCCGCTTCCTCGCGCACGACGAGGCGGCCCGTGGCCACCACTTCGTCGGCCATGTCGCGGTTCTCGATCCGCGTGATGCGCATCGCCTGCGTCAGGTCGTTCGACGCGGCGACGGTCGCTTCGGCGGCAGCGGCCTCCTCGGCCGGGGCCGGCTTCTGGCCGCAGGCGGCAAGGCCGAGCCACAGGACGCCGGCGCCCGTGATGACGGCGGCAGAGGCGATCTTGGTGCGCTTGTGCATGTTTTTCTGTCCTGGCGCGGTCGGGGAGGTCTTGGCGTATCTGGTCATGTCTAGGACGGTTCCGGAGAACCATTTGCGACGGGTGATCGGCAAATAATCGAGCAATCCGCGTTGGCGGGACCCTGACTCAGCCTCATCAGCCAGCCCAACGGGCTCGGCCGGCGAAAAATCGCGCGCAGCAGACCAGTCGCCTGTCAAAACAGGCGATGAGCGGTCGCCGGCTGGGGTCTCATCGGGGAGGTCCATCTGCCCAACTCGGAAACTCTGGCGTTTCCCTATCTCATTCTGTTATAGACTGCAAACATGGTGATCGCGTTAAGTCGATCACGTTTAGACTATTTTAGGTCGACTTAGACTGGAGTTCGCATGCAGGCGCCGACGGAACCTGCGGAAGTCGTTTCGCCCCGTGAGCGAATTCTGGCTGCCGCCCGCAAGATCTTCCTCGATAGCCCGCCCGAGCACGCCACCATGGACGCCGTCGCGCAGGAAGCGGGGATGTCCAAGAAGACCATCTACCGCGAATTCAAGAGCCAGGTCGAACTCCTGGGCGCCCTTCTCCTCGAGAACGTCGCCGACATGGGCGCGTTTCCCGCGCCCCAGCCCGACGAAGACATCGAGCTTGAACTCTACGGCGTCCTCACCCGCATGGTGACGCACTTCACCAGCCCGCGTTCGATGGCGCTGGCCCGCCTGATGATCTCGGAAGTCAGGCGCTATCCCGAGCTGATGAACGCCGCGAAGCCGAAGGGCTTCCCGCGCGAACTGCTCGCCAACTGGCTCGCCTCCCCCGCCGTCCGCGCCCGCTTCACCATCGAGGACCCGGACGATGCCGCCGCCATGCTCTTCGGCATGGTGATGCAGGACTCCGGCTTCCGCCTCATCGTCGACAGCCACGCCACGATGCCTCCCCACCAGATCGAGACCCGCGCAAGACGCGCCGTCCAGATCTTCCTCCGCGGCGTCCGCAAGGGCGGCTGATCTCCGGACCGCCGGGCCCCTGCCCGGCAGTCGCGGCAAAGCCGCGAGTGTTCGATCCAACCACCCTCTGCCATTACGGCCGCAGCGAAGCGAAGAGCGGGAATGACAACCGTTGAACTCCCGAGAATGCCGGAAACTCGCTGTACAAATCCGAGGGAAACAGAATCGCGAAGCCTCGTGATTTCAAAGCTCTCGTCCTGAAAAATGAGGGAAACAGGACTTTGGATTCAATGGCATCACGCGCGGCCGTATAGTGCCGCGCATGACACGAGCACGATCACACACGTGGGCAGTCGGAATCTCTCCGCTCATCCAGCCTTTGCTGGAGGCGGTGCTGTGTGTGGTCATGAGCCTCGTGCAAGGCGTCGCGGCGACGTTCGGGATGCGCAGGTGGATCGGACAGCGTGATTGGCACGCGCAGTCCGGCACACAAGCTCTGCCCCAGACGAAGCCCGACATTCAAAGTCAGGACCCCACCACCCCCACGGAGTCACTCTCGGCCCTGTGCCGAGAGTCCCTGTTGGCAAACCCGAGGGGACTCGCAAACGATCCCCTCGAAACCCTCAACCGGGATTCTCGGGACAGGCCCGAGAATGACACCGGTGAGGTTGAAGCACCTGCAGGTGCACTGGAAGCGTGCCCCTTGGCACGCGTTCCCGGCGAATGCCGGGATCCAGCCAGCGCGCAACGCGCGCTCGTCACACGCACAATCCTCTCAGCTGTCATTCCAGCCGAAGCGCGCCAGCGCCTAGAGCTGGAACCCAGGAGCCACGCGCGCAGACGCCTGCGCCTGCCGCCCTTGGCTTCCGGCTC
>Ga0208492_1001188_pt1 | contig 17347 bp, 17 predicted proteins | sample Subbioar_CSW14AB_FD_184820 | JGI IMG/M metagenome (GOLD analysis project Ga0208492, IMG submission 184820) | Serpentinite rock and fluid subsurface biosphere microbial communities from McLaughlin Reserve, California, USA - CR12Mar_CSW14AB (SPAdes) | ecosystem: Environmental > Terrestrial > Deep... | reverse complement strand
CTTCATCGGCTCGCCCGCCATGAACCTGTTCCCGGCGGAGATCGCCGAGGGCGGCGTCCGCTTCGGCACCAAGGTCGTCGGCGTCCAGGCCGGCTCGCTGGCCAAGGCCCACGGCTCGGAGGTCACCATCGGCGTCCGCCCGGAGGACATCATCGTGTCGCCCGCCGACGGCCAGGGCCTCCAGGTCGTCGTCGACCTCGTCGAGGAGCTCGGCGCCGACGGCTACCTGTACGGCCACTCGGAGATCGAGGGCAAGCGCACCGACATCGTCGCGCGCGTCGACGGCCGCGTCCACCCGCACGCGGGCGAGACGGTCGTCCTGGCGCCGCGTCCGGACCACGTGCACGCGTTCGACCTCGAGACCGGCGAGCGCCTGACGCCCGCGGTCCACGCGGACTGACCCCTCGCGATCCCGGCGGCGCGGGCGGATCCTCGGATCCGTCCGCGCCGTCCCGCTTTCCCGCCCCCGTCCCCGTCCCCTGGAGAACCGTGTCGGAGTCCCTGCACATCACGGCGGCCGAGTTCGACCCGCAGCTGCTCACCCTGCCCTGGAGCACGCGCCTCGAGGACTGGCCCGCCAGCGCGATCGTCAAGCTGCCCAAGGGCATCTCGCGCCACGTGGTGCGGTTCAGCGAGCTGTCGGGGCATGTCGTGGCGGTCAAGGAGACCACCGCGGCCATGGCCCAGCGCGAGTACGAGATGCTCGGGAGCCTGCACCGGCTGGATGTGCCGTGCGTGCGCCGCGTCGCCGTCATCGCGGGCCGTGCGACCGAGGACGGCACTCCCCTGCCGGCCGCGCTCGTGACCGCGCACCTGCAGTTCTCCATGCCCTACCGCGCGCTGTTCACGCACGCGCTGCGCCCGGACACCGCGACGCGCCTGGTGGATGCGCTCGCGCTGCTGCTCGTGAGGCTGCACAACGTGGGCTTCTACTGGGGCGACGTGTCGCTGTCGAACACGCTGTTCCGCCGCGACGCCGGCGCGTTCGCGGCGTATCTCGTGGACGCCGAGACGGGCGAGCTGCACGAGAACGGGCTGACGGACGGTCAGCGGGAGCACGACCTGGACCTCGCCCGCACCAACATCGCGGGCGAGATCATGGACCTCGCCGCCAGCGGCCGCCTCGAGGGCGGCGTCGACCCGGTCGCGGTCGCCGACGGCATCGTGTCGGCGTACCGCGCGCTGTGGCGGGCGCTGCACGAGCAGCAGACCTTCTCGGTCAGCGAGGCGTGGCGGATCACCGAGCGGGTGCGCCACCTCAACGAGCTGGGCTTCGACATCGACGAGATGGCCATCCAGACCACCGGCGACGGTACGCGCGTGTCCATCCAGCCGAAGGTCGTGGACGCCGGCCACCACACGCGGCGGCTCATCCGCCTCACGGGCCTCGACGTCGAAGAGAACCAGGCGCGCCGCCTGCTCAACGACCTCGACGAGTTCCGCGTGCGCTCCGGGCGCTCGGAGGACGAGGAGGAGCTCGCCGCGCACGAGTGGCTGACCGAGGCCTTCGAGCCGGTCGTGCGGGCCATCCCGTTCGAGCTGCGCGCCAAGCTGGAGCCCGCCGAGGTCTACCACCAGGTGCTCGAGCACCGGTGGTTCCTGGAGGAGAAGCGCGAGGCCTCCGTGCCCCTCGCGGAGGTCCTGACGAGCTACATCGGCGACGTGCTGCGCCACCGCCGCGACGAGGCCACGATCATGGGGCCGCTGACCGAGACGCTCACGGCACCCACGGGGACCCTGTCGCCGGAACGCGACTGGCGCGACCTCGTCTGAGGCCGCGCCAGTGGCGAGGTCGGATCAGTAGCCGACCGTGAAGTTCGTGCGGCGGTGGCGCGGGTTCTCGATCTCGTCGACGACCGCGATCGCGAAGTCGTCGCCCGAGATGTAGGACTGGCCGTCCTCGCCCGTCACGAGCACCTCGCCGCCCGTGCGGTACGAGCCGGTGCGCTCGCCGGGCGCGAAGCCGCCGAAGCCCGCGGCCGGGTGCACGAAGAACCAGTCGAGGCCCTCGTCCGACGCCTTCAGGTCGTCGAGCACGCCGATCATCTCGAGCGCCTCGGGCTTGAACTCGTCGGGGAAGGATCCCGCGTCGACCAGACGGGGGCCGCCCTCGGCCACCAGGCTGCCGCCCGCGCCGCCGATCACGCCGAGGCGGGTGCCCTCCGGCAGAGCCTCCGCGAGCTGCGCGATGCCCCCGCGCACGCGCCCCTCCATGTCGCCGCGCGGCGCCACGGTCACGACGACCGCGTCCACGCCGACGAGCTCCGCGGCGAGGCTGGTGGCGTCGAGCAGCGAGCCCTCGAGGTAGGTCACCCCCGGGACGCGGGTCGACGGCACCTTGCGGGCGACCGAGACGACGGTGTGGCCGCGCTCCGCGGCCTCCTTCACGATGTGGCCGCCGGCGTAGCCGGCGCCTCCGATGACGGCGATGCGGGCCATGGGCTCCCTTTCCTCGGGGTGGATGTTCCGAGCACTGCAACCGGGTGGATGGATCCGTGATTCCCGGCCGCTCCGGAGACTACTCCTGCGCCGCCCGGACGGTGGCGATCTGGTAGAGCGCGACCGACGCGGCGATGCCGGCGTTGAGCGACTCGGTCGCCGACGAGATCGGGATCGAGACGATCTGGTCGCAGGTCTCGGTGACCAGGCGCGACAGCCCCTTGCCCTCGCTGCCGACGACCACCACGACCGGGCGGTCGGCGAGCGCGAGCTGCGGAAGCGACACGTCGCCGCCGCCGTCGAGCCCGAGCACGAACACGCCCTGCTTCTTGAAGTCCTTCAGCATGGACGTGAGGTTCGTCGCCATCGCGACCGGGATGCGGGCGGCCGCGCCGGCACTGGTCTTCCAGGCGCCGGAGTTCATGCCCGCCGAGCGGCGCTGCGGGATGATCACGCCCTGGCCGCCGAACGCGGCGGTCGAGCGGACGATCGCGCCCAGGTTGCGCGAGTCGGTGACCCCGTCCAGCGCCACGAGCAGCGGCGTCCGACCGCTCTCGATGATCTCCTCGAGCAGATCCTGCGGGTGCGCGTACTCGTACGGGGGCACCTTGAGCGCGACGCCCTGGTGAACGCCGTCGAAGCCCGCCATGCGGTCGAGCTCGGGGCGCGTCACCTCGAGCATCGGGATCTCGCGGTTCTTGGCGATCGCGAGCATCTCCTTGACGCGGTCGTCCATCTCCACGCGCTGGGCGATGTAGAAGGCCGTCGCGGGGATCTTGGCACGCAGCGCCTCGAGCACCGAGTTGCGGCCGGTGACGAACTCGATGTCGCTGTCCCCCTTGGCGCGCGGCGCGCGCGTGGGCTTCTGCGTCTGGCCGCGCTTCGCGGCGAGACGCTCCGCGGCCTGCTTGCGCTTGTGGGCCACGTGATAGACGCGGTCCTCGGCCTTCGGGGTGGGCCCCTTGCCCTCGAGCGCCTTGCGGCTGTGACCGCCGGTGCCCTTGACGGGGCCCTTCTTCTTCCCGCGGCTTGCGCCGGGGCGGCCAGGCTTAACCATTGATACTCCAGACTGTTCCGTCAGTTGTGTCTTCGAGGGCGACGCCCGCGGCCGCGAACAGGTCGCGGATGCGGTCGGCGCTCGCCCAGTCCTTGGATGCGCGGGCCTCGGCGCGCTGCGAGATCAGCGCGTCGACGAGCGCCGCGAGCGCGGCGTCCGACCGCGACGCGCCCTGCTCCGCCGCGACCGCGTCGAGGCCGAGCACGCGGACCATGGCGGCCACGCCGTCATAGGCGGCGCGCAGGGCGTCGCGGTCGCCCGCGTCGAGGGCCGTGTTCCCGGCCCGCACGACGTCGTGCACCACGGCGAGCGCCTGGGGGATCCCGAGGTCGTCGTCCATGGCGGCGCCGAACGCCTCGGGGACGTCGGCGGCGGCATCCGGGTCTCCCAGCGTGCGCGCGGCGCGCTCGAGGAAGCCCGTGATGCGCTCGAGGGCCGAGGCGGCCTCGTCGAGCGCGCGATCCGAGATGTCGAGGTTCGAGCGGTAGTGGGCGGCGGCCAGCGCGTAGCGGATGACGGGCGCGGGACGCCGCTCGAGCAGGTCGGCCGCGAGCGTGAAGTTGCCGAGCGACTTCGACATCTTCTGGCCCTCGACCGTGACGAGCCCGTTGTGCACCCAGAAGCGCGCGAACGCGTCGCCCGCGGCGGTCGACTGGGCGATCTCGTTCTCGTGGTGCGGGAAGCGCAGGTCGAGGCCGCCGCCGTGGATGTCGAACTCGGGTCCGAGGTACCGGCGGGACATCGCGGAGCACTCGATGTGCCAGCCGGGGCGGCCCGGGCCCCACGGGGAGTCCCACGTGGCATCCGCGGGCTCGTCGGGCTTGGCGCCCTTCCACAGGGCGAAGTCACGCGGGTCGCGCTTGCCGCGCGGATCCGCGTCGGCGGCCGGCTCCATGGCGTCGAGCGACTGGCGCGTGAGCGAGCCGTACTCCGGCCACGAGCGCACGTCGAAGTACACGTCGCCCGCCGAGGCGTACGCGTGTCCGCGCTCGATCAGTCGCGCGATGATCTCCTGCATCTGCGGGATGGACGCGGTCGCGCGCGGCTCGTACGCGGGAGGGAGGATGCCGATCGCGGCATATGCCGCGGAGAACTCCTGCTCGATGCGGTACGCCAGGGCCCACCAGGGCTCGTCGGGCGTCGCGTTGTCGAGGACCTTGTCGTCGATGTCGGTGACGTTGCGGACGAGCGTGACGCGGCCGAAGCGGTGCGCGAGCCAGCGCCGCAGCAGATCGAACGCGAGCGCTCCGCGGAGGTGACCGACGTGCGGGCCCGACTGCACGGTGGGGCCGCACACGTACATCGTCACGTTCCCGGGGATGAGCGGGACGAAGTCGCGCAGGGCCTGGGCGCGGGAGTCGTAGATGCGGACGGTCACGCGTCAAGCCTAGGACGTGCGGGATGGGAAACCCCCGGTGTCGCGGCGACCTCGTGGCGCGGGGAGCGGTCTCACATGGGACAGAATCGAGAGCGTGCCCTCCCCCGCATCCGGACCCGCCGTGATCGCCGTGCTCGTGGCGGCCCTGCTGTTCGGCACCACGGGCACCGCGCAGGCCCTGGGCCCGGACGACACCACCCCCTTCTCGGTCGGGGTGATGCGCCTCCTGATCGGCGGCACGGCGCTCGCGCTCGTCACCGCGATCGCGGCGCGACGCCGCCGTGCGCGCCGGCCGGATGCGCCCCGTCCCCGGCTGACCCCGGGGGCCGTGGCGCTCATGGCCGCCACCGCCGTGTCGCTGTTCGTGTACCAGCCGCTGTTCTTCCTCGGCACGTCGCTCAACGGCGTCGCCGTCAGCACGGTCATCGCCCTGGGATCGGCACCCGTCCTCGCGGGCCTGCTCGAGTGGGCGCTGACCCGCAAGGCGCCGGGCCTGCTGTGGGGCTCCGCCACGGCGCTGTCGACGCTCGGCGTCGCCCTCCTCGGCTTCGGCGGCAGCGCGGGCGGCTCCGCGGACGCGGTCGGCATCGCCACCGCGCTCGGGGCGGGGGCGTCGTTCGCCGTGATCGCCGTCGCGCAGCGCCGGCTGCTCGACGCCGGATGGCATCCGCTCACGGTGGTCGGGGCGATGGGCGGCGGCTCCGCCGCGATCGCGCTGGTCGCGCTGCCGTTCACGGATGTCGCCTGGCTGACGGCTCCCGCCGGCGCGGGCATGGCGCTGTGGCTCGGCCTCGCCACCATCACGGTCGCCTACGGGCTGTTCACGTGGGGGCTGGGCGGCCTGAAGGCCGCGACCGCCGCGACGCTCACCCTGGGCGAGCCGCTGACCGCGAGCATCCTGGGCGTCGCGGTGCTGGCCGAGCGCCTCGCCCCGCTCTCGGTGGTCGGACTGGTGGTGCTGGGCGCCGGGCTGGCGCTGCTGGCGTGGGGCTCGCGCGCACCGCGCGATCCCGAGCCGTTCGCGGTGGAGGGCTGATGTCCGCCGGCATCGAGATCCGGATCGACGATCTGTCGGGAGAGCCGACGCGCGCGCTGATCGCGCACCATCACGCGCAGATGCACGCCAACACGCCGGCCGAGAGCGTCCACGCCCTGGATCTCGATGCCCTGTGCTCCCCGGACGTCACGGTCTGGAGCGCGTGGATCGACGAGCGGATCGCCGGCATCGCCGCCCTCAAGCGCCTGCGGGACGCGCACGGCGCGCCGTCGGACCGCGGCGAGCTCAAGTCGTTCCGCACGGCCGACGCGTTCCTCGGATGCGGCGTGGCCCGGGCGCTCCTGCGCCACATCGTGGCGGAGGCGCGCGCCGGCGGCCTGTCCTCGCTGTGGCTCGAGACCGGCAGCGACGACGGGTTCATCCCCGCGCGCCGCCTGTACGCGGCGGAGGGCTTCGTGGAGTGCGGTCCTTTCGACGGCTACGCCGAGGACCCGCTGTCCACATTCATGACGCGCACGCTCTGACGCGCGACTCGTCCGGACGGGCCGCTCAGGCGGGGACGCGCGTGGAGTCGCGCACGCGCAGCTCCGGCACGAGCGCCACATGCTGCACGCCGCCCGCCTCCGAGCCGCGCGCGACCCGGTTCGCCAGAAGCGCGAACGCCCGGCGTCCGACCTGCTCCTTCTGCGGGACCACGGCCGTGAGCGCCGGCTGGGCCAGCTCCGCGCTGATGTCGTCGTAGCAGACCACCGACAGCCGGTCGGGGACGCGGCGCCCGAAGGCCTCGAGGCGCCCGAGCAGCCGCATCGCGAGCTGGTCGTTGTGGATCAGGAGGCCGGTGGCGCCGCGCTCGATCAGCGACGCGACCTCGGCGTCGAGGGCGGACAGGTCGGCGAGGTTCTCGTACGCCTCCCCCACCGACTCCACGCCGCAGTGCGCGATCGCGTCGCGGTAGCCGTCGGCGACGAGGGGCGTGTTCGGGCGTCAGGCGCGTGCCGGCCTCGGCGGCCGCGGCCCGGATCCCGTCGATGACCGCGCCGAAGTAGTACTCGGCGTGCGGCATCACGAGACCGTACGTGCCGCCGGGGCGGCGATCCGCTGCACGCTGCTCCACGCGCGAGACGCCGCCGTGCGAGCGGCGCACGCGCCCCTCGGACGCAGTTCGCCGGCTCGACCTGGTCGGTGCCGCTCGACATGGGCGTGCTGTCCTTCTTCTACCGCGCCGACCTGTTCGAGCAGTACGGCGTCGAGGTCCCCACCACGTGGGACGAGTACGTCGCCGCCGCGGAGGCCGTCAAGGCCGCCGACCCGAACGTCCGCATCGGCGCGACCACGCTGGGCGACCCGTCCCTGTACGCCGCGCTTGCGTGGCAGCACGGCGCCACCTGGGCCTCGGTCGAGGGCGACGCTTGGAAGATCGACATCGACAGCGCCGAGACCGCCGAGAGAAGCACACCGAGCGCGACGCCGCCGATGCCGCGCAGGTGCTCCGCGAACGCGCTGCGGATCACGGGCGTCGCCGACCGCATCGCGGTGTACGCCGACGGGCGCCTGGTCGGCGCGGGCGCCGGCACCGAGCTCTCCGTGGACCTGCCCGAGATCCCGGCCGGCTCCGCCGTGCGCATCGATCTGGTCGTGGACTCGCTCGGCCGCGTCAACTACGGACCGATGGCCGGCGAGCGCAAGGGCATCACCGGCCAGGTCATGCACGAGCGCCAGCTGGTTCACGGCTTCACGAGCCGGACCGCGCGCCTGGACGACCTGCACGCGCTCGCGCCATGGGAGGACGAGGACGCCGCCGCGCTCGACGCGGTCGCGCCGCTCGCGTTCACGGGCTCCTTCGCCGCGCGGCGCCGCGGCGACGCGCGCCTCGCGATCGACGGCGTCGACCGGGGCGTCGCGTTCGTGAACGGCTTCTGCCTGGGGCGGTTCGACATCGCCGGACCGCAGACGAGCCTGTACGTGCCGTGGCCCATCGTGGCCGAGGGCGACAACGCCGTCACGGTGGTGTCGTTCGACCCGCGCTCGGCCGAGGCGCCCGCCCCCGCGGCGCGCCTGGTGCAGGGCACGGGCTTCGAGCCGCGCGCCTGACGCGCTCACGCGAGAGGGGCGTCGGACCATCCGGTCCGGCGCCCGTCTCGCGTTCCCGGGTTCGGTGTCAGGCGGGCTGGATGAGCGCCACCGCGAAGGCCTGCACGCCCTCCCCCGCGCCCGTGAAGCCGAGCCCGTCGGTCGTCGTGGCCGAGAGCGAGACGGGGGCGCCTCCGAGAGCAGCCGACAGCGCCGCCTCGGCCTCCGCGCGCCGCGGCGCCAGCTTGGGTCGGTTCGACTGGATCTGGACGGCCACGTTGGCGATGGACCATCCGGCCTCCCCCAGCAGCGCGCGGGTGCGGGCGAGGAACGCGTCGGCGTGGGCGCCCGCGAACTCGGGGCGGGACGTGCCGAAGTGCGTGCCGATGTCGCCCAGCCCGGCGGCCGACAGCAGCGCGTCGACGATCGCGTGCGCGACGGCGTCGCCGTCCGAGTGGCCCGACAGCGCCGGCTCCCCCGGCCACTCGAGGCCGGCGAGCCACAGCGCACCCTCGCCTCCGAACGCGTGGACGTCCGTGCCGACGCCGACGCGCGGGCCGGAGGGACGCGGGCCCAGCCCGGTCTCGACGGGTGCGACGGGCGCGGCGATCGCGCGGGCGCGGTCGAGATCCGCGGGGGTCGTGATCTTGAACCCGTGCGCGTCGCCGTCGACGATCGCGACGCGATGCCCCGCCGCGGCCACCAGCGCCGCGTCGTCCGTGTACTCCTGCGAGGCCACCGCATAGGCGGTCTCGAGCACGTCGCGCCGGAAGCCCTGCGGGGTCTGGGCGGCCGCCAGCTGCGCCCGGTCGACGGCCTCGACGATGCGGTCGCCGTCCACGCGCTTGATCGTGTCGACCACCGGCAGCGCCGGCACCACGCCCCATCCGGTGCGGTCGACCGCGTCGATCACGCGCGCGAACACCTCAGGGGGCGTCAGGGCCCGCGCGGCGTCGTGGATCAGCACGACCTCGACAGACGGCCACAGCGCGTGCAGACCGGCCGCCACGGAGGCCTGGCGGGTCGCGCCGCCCGTGACGACAGACACCAGCTCGGATCGGTCGCCGGCGGCCTCGCGGGCGTCGGTGAGCGCCTCGCCCTCGCGCCCCGCGGGCGCGACCACGACGACCTGAGCCGCCGGTGCGGCGAACACGCACCGCAGCGCGTGGCGCAGGATGGTGTGCTCGTCGAGGCCGACGAACGCCTTGGGGACGTCCAGCCCGAGGCGGGTGCCGGAGCCGGCGGCGACGACGACGACCGCGATCCGCGGCGTGGGAGTGAGAGTCACGCTCCAACGCTAACGGGCGCCGCCTCCCGAGGGGAGCGGCGCCCGTTGAGCGTGTGGGATTACGAGGCGAGGACTTCGTCGAGAACCGACGCGGCCTTCTCCTCATCGGTCTTCTCCGCGAGCGCGAGCTCGGAGATCAGGATCTGACGGGCCTTCGCGAGCATGCGCTTCTCGCCCGCCGACAGACCGCGGTCCTGGTCGCGGCGCCACAGGTCGCGCACGACCTCGCTGACCTTGATCACGTCACCCGAGGCGAGCTTCTCGAGATTCGCCTTGTAGCGGCGCGACCAGTTGGTCGGCTCCTCGGTGAAGGGGGCGCGCAGGACCTCGAAGACCTTGTCGAGCCCGTCCTGGCCGATGACGTCCCGAACGCCGACCAGGTCGACGTTCTCCGCAGGCACCTCGATCACGAGATCGCCCTGGGTGACGTTCAGCTTGAGGTAGACCTTCTCCTCGCCCTTGATGACGCGGGTCTTGACTTCGGTGATCGTGGCCGCACCGTGATGGGGGTAGACGACCGTCTCGCCAACCTCGAAAAGCATAGAATTGTGTCCTTTCGGCGTCTTCAAGGATACCACAGTCGGCCATGCACTAAGGTTCGCCGACCCTTATCGGCCGCAGCGACACGCCGTTTCCCGCCAGTCCGCCGCGCCTCCTCCGCCGCCGGGGACCCGGGCATCGGGCGCACGCGCGCGACCCCCTAGAATGGCACGCAGGGCCCGCAGCTCGGCGGGGTCCGCTCGACCTGGAGGTTCCGTGAACTCCCGCATCCTCGCGTCCCTCGCCCTCGGCGTCATCGCACTGGGCACCACCGGCTGCGCATCGATGACGCATCAGGCCACGACCATCGTCTACTCGGCCTCGGACGGCGTGAACGTCGAGGAGAGCGAGGGCGCCGCGATCGAGGTCCGCAACGCGGTCATCGTCGCCGACGATCACGGCACGGACGGCAACCTCGTCGCCGCGCTCGTGAACACCACCGACACCTCCGCCACGCTCAACATCGAGTTCGACGGCGGCACCGCGACGGTCCGCGTCCCGGCGGGCGAGGTCGTCAGCCTCGGCGCCGGCACCGAGGAGCCGCTGCTGCTCGAGGGCATCGACACCAAGCCGGGCGCCACGCTCCCCGTCTACTTCCAGTCGGGCGACGCCGAGGGCGTCCTGACCGAGGTGCCCGTCCTCGACGGCTGCCTCGAGCACTTCGCCGACCTCGTGCCGGGCGGCGAGCACAGCGATTGCTCGCACCTCGAGCACGCCGAGGGCGAGGGCGAAGAGGGCGGCCACTGACCGCCGCTCCCCCGGACATGCGGAAAGGCCGCGAGGATCTCGGATCCTCGCGGCCTTTCCCGTTCCCTCATCCCTCGAAGCGGTAGCCGAGGCCGCGGACCGTGACGAGCATGACGGGCTCGCTCGGCACCTGCTCGATGCGCGAGCGGATCCGCTTGATGTGCACGTCGAGCGTCTTGGTGTCGCCGAAGTAGTCGCTGCCCCACACCCGGTCGATCAGCTGGCCGCGCGTGAGCACCCGGCCGGCGTTGCGCATCAGCACCTCGAGCAGCTCGAACTCCTTGAGCGGCATGTTGATCTGCTGGCCGTCGACGGCGACCGTGTGGCGGTCGACGTCGAGCGTGACCCGCCCGCCCTCCAGGACGCGCTCGTCCAGCTCGGCCTCCGCGTCGGCCGTGCGGCGCAGGACCGCCCGCATGCGCGCCAGCAGCTCGCGGGCCGAGTAGGGCTTGGTGACGTAGTCGTCCGCACCCAGCTCCAGGCCCACGACGATGTCGACCTCGGAGTCCTTCGCCGTGAGCATGATGATCGGCACGTTGGAGGTGGTCCGCACCTGGCGGCACACCTCCGTGCCGGGCATGCCGGGCAGCATCAGGTCGAGCAGCAGAAGATCGGCGCCGCGCTCGCGGTACGCGGCGAGCGCCGCCGGACCGTCCTCCGCGATCTCGACCTCGTAGCCCTCGCGACGGAGCAGGTAGGCGAGGGGTTCGGCGAGGTCGGGCTCGTCCTCGACCAGGAGCACACGCGCCATCAGCGGCCTTTCTTCGCGACGGCGCCGACGACGGGGGTCGCGGGCTTCCGCCTTCTGTTCTTGTCGGGTGATTCGATGACCGGCGCCTCGCTGAGCGGGAGGCGCACGGTGAAGGTGGATCCGCGGCCGGGCTGCGACCAGAGGCGGACCTCGCCGCCGTGCCGCGACACGGCGTGCTTGACGATCGACAGCCCCAGGCCCGAGCCGCCGGTGCGGCGCGAGCGGGCTTGGTCGGCCCGGTAGAAGCGCTCGAACACGCGGTGCTGGTCGGCCTCCGCGATGCCGATGCCCTGGTCGGTGACGGCGATCTCGACCACGTCGCCCACCGCGCGCACCCCCACGCCCACGCGGGATCCGCCGGGCGAGTACGCGATCGCGTTGGCGATGAGGTTGCCGATCGCCTCCTTCAGGATCTGCGCGTCGCCGCGGACGTAGAGGCCCCGGTCGCCGCCCCGCACGAGCTCGACGTCCGCCGATCCGGCCTGCACGACGTGGGCCTCGACCGCGGCGGTCACGACCTCGTCGATCGCGACGTCGCCGACCTCGGTCAGCTCGTCGGCGGCCTGCAGGCGCGAGAGGTTCATGATGCGCCCCGTCAGCCGGCCGAGGCGGTCTGCCTCGGCCGAGAGGCGCGCCGTGAACGACCGCACCTGGGCGGCGTCGTCCGCGGCCAGCTCGATCGCCTCGGCGAGAAGGGAGATGGCGCCCACGGGCGTCTTGAGCTCGTGGCTCGTGTTGGCGATGAAGTCGTGACGCATCTGCTCGAGCCGCTCCTGCTCGGACAGGTCGCGCACGATCAGGAGCGTGTGGCGCTCGCCGATCCGGCTCGCGCGGGCCGACACGAGCCGCGTGTCCGAGGCCAGCCGGCCCCTGGTGAGGCGCAGGTTCTCGGTCTGCGTGCCGCCGGAGCGCGCGGACTTCACGAGCTCGCGCAGGCCGGGGTTCTCGAGCGGGGCGCCCGGCTCGATCCCCAGCCACGGCGCCGACGGCGACGTGGCGACGACCTGCCCCGACGCGTCGACGACCGCTGCGGCGTCGTCCATGGCGTCCAGCACGGACGTGACGCCCTCGGGCATCCTGCCGTCCGCGAGCCGTGCCGCACGCTCGCGCGCGCGCAGGGCCGCGAAGACGATGAGGCACGCCCCTGCGCCGATGACCGCCCCCGAGGTCAGGGCGAGCAGCGCGAGCTGCGTCGTGTCCATGCCTCAAGAGTAAAGTCATGGCGAACACCGTTCCGGACGGATCCCGCTCACGATGCGGGCCATCGCCGGACTGTTCACCGTTGCGGCACCGGTCGTTCACCTACGCTGAGGACAATCTCATCCAAGCGTGCTCAGCCGCGGCCCCCGCGTGCCGCCGCCTCGCGACACACGAAAGGTCCCCGATGCGCGAAGTCTTCCATCAGTCACTCGAGGACGTGCAGGCGCGCCTCGTCGAGATCGCGGAGCTGGTCACGATCGCGATCGACAAGGCCACCCGCTCGTTCGCCACCAGCGACGTCTCCCTCGCCGAGGAGGTCATCGCCGACGACCGCCTGATCGACGAGCTGGCCCTGGCCCTCGACGAGCACGCGATCGAGATCCTCGCGATGCAGCAGCCGGTCGCCCGCGACCTGCGCATCGTCGTCACCGCGCTGCGCGTCAGCGCGTCACTCGAGCGCATGGGCGACCTCGCCGAGCACATCGCCCAGCTGGCGCGCACGCGCTACCCCGAGCGCGCCATCCCCAAGGGCTTCAAGGGCACCTTCACGCGCATGGGCGAGCTCGACGTGCAGATCGCCCGCACGCTCACGGAGCTGCTGCGCACGTTCGACCTGACGCTCGCGGACCAGATCCGCAACAGCGACGACGACGTGGACGAGCTGCACGCCAGCGTGTTCGAGAAGGTGCTCAGCGACACGTGGCAGGGCGAGGTCGGCGCGACCGTCGACGCGACCCTCGCGAGCCGCTACCACGAGCGCTTCGCCGACCACGCGGTCTCGATCGCCAAGAAGGTCATCTACCTCAGCACGGGCGACTGGAGCGGCGCGGAGCACCCCGCGCACCCCGCGCACCCCGCCGCCTGAGCGGACCCCCGCACGACGGAAGCCCCGCCCGGATCATCCGGGCGGGGCTTCTTGTCTCCGTGCACGCGTCAGGCCTTCTTGCCCTGCGACGCCACGGCGGCGGCGCCGGCGGCGGCGGCCTCGGGGTCGAGGTAGCGGCTCGGGCCGGTCGGCTTCATGTCGTCGTCGAGCTCGTACACCAGCGGGATGCCGGTCGGGATGTTGAGGGCCGCGATGTCGTCGTCGCTGATGCCGTCGAGGTGCTTCACGAGGCCGCGCAGCGAGTTGCCGTGGGCGACGACGATGACCGTCTTGCCGGCCTGGAGGTCGGGGACGATCTCGTTCTCCCAGTAGGGCAGCATCCGGTCGATCACGATCTTGAGCGACTCGGTGCCGGGGATCTCGCCGTCGATGCCGACGTAGCGGGGGTCGTTCGTCTGGGCGTACTCGTCCTCCGGGTCGATCACGGGCGGCGGCACGTCGAACGAGCGGCGCCACTCCATGAACTTCTCCTCGCCGAACTGCTCGAGAGTCTGGGCCTTGTCCTTGCCCTGCAGCGCGCCGTAGTGGCGCTCGTTGAGGCGCCACGAGCGCTTCACCGGGATCCACAGCCGGTCGGCGTGGTCGAGCGCGATGTTCGCGGTCTGGATAGCGCGGCTGAGCACGGACGTGTGCACCACGTCGGGGAGCAAGCCCTGCTCCTTGAGCAGCTCGCCGCCGCGCTTGGCCTCGGCCTGGCCGAGTTCGGTCAGCCGGACGTCGACCCATCCGGTGAAGAGGTTGAGCTCGTTCCACTCGCTCTGGCCGTGTCGCAGCAGGATCAGGGTATGTGCCATGCGCCCCATGCTATCGGCGGCAGAATCGAAGCATGACCCCGCGCCCGCCCGCCGCCCCCGAGGGACGCCCGACGCGCGGCACGACGGGCACCAACCGGCTGCGTCGCGTGGACCGCTGGATCGCTCACCTGGCGGAGTTCCGCCGCGCGCCCGACCCGCTCGTGGTCGACCTCGGCTACGGCGCGAACGGCGTGACGACCCTCGAGCTCGAGGCGCGGCTGCGTCGCGTGCGGGGCGACGTCGACGTGCACGGCCTGGAGATCGACCCCGACCGCGTGGCGCGCGCCTCGGAGCAGCTCGAGGCGACGCGGCGGGGCGCGACCGTCTTCTCGCCGGATGCGCGGGTGTCGTTCGCGCGCGGCGGCTTCGAGGTGCCCCTGCCGGACGGCCGCCGTCCGGCGGTGATCCGCGCCTTCAACGTGCTGCGGCAGTACGAGGAGCGGGACGTGCCGGGGGCGTGGGAGCGGATGACCGCGCGCCTCGCGCCGGGCGGCGTGCTCGTCGAGGGGACCTGCGACGAGATCGGCCGACTGTGCAGCTGGATCGACGTGGACGCGGCGGGCGCCGCCGTGCGCTTCACGATCTCGCTCCGGCTCGCGGACCTCGAGCGCCCCGGGGTCGTCGCCGAGCGCCTGCCGAAGGCCCTCATCCACCGCAACGTGCCGGGCGAGCGGATCCACGGCCTGCTCGCGGCCCTGGACCGCGAGTGGGACCGGGCCGCCGCCCTCGCCCCGTTCGGCCCCACGCAGCGCTGGATGGCCGCCGTGGCCGCGCTGCGCGCCTCCGGCGTCCCGGTGCTCGGCGGGCGCTCGCGCTGGCGCCTGGGCGAGCTCACCGTCCCGTGGGACGTGGTGCGCCCGGGCTGACCCTGTGCCCATTCGAGGGGGCGCGGGGATCAGATGCGCGGGATGGCGGCGCGGGCCTCGCCGGGCGGCAGGCCCGTCGCGACCAGGAGGTCGACCACCAGGGGGCGCATGGCCGAGACCAGCGCCTGCTCGCCGAGACCGGCTCCCGGCAGCATGGCGGCGGGGTCCAGACGACGGGCGATCGACAGGAGCGCCTCGCGGGCGATGGGCTCCTGCGAGATGTCGTCGATCGAGGCCGCCACGAGCGTCGCCGCCCGCGCCACCTCCCCCATCGCCTCGGCCGGCACCGGCAGCGGGCGGCCGTCGTCCGTGACGTACACGATGCGGCGGCCGACCACGCGCAGGTTGCGCATCGCGAGATCCATGGCCTGCAGGATGCGCGCGTGCCGCTCCAGCTCGGCGCGCCGGCCGCGCAGGAACGGCGAGATGCGGGAGATCGCGCGGCCCGACTCCAGCGACGTCCGCCACGCGTCCAGCGGAGCCTGCAGAGCGCGGGCCTTCTCGAGGCCGCGCTCGGCCCGCAGCCGGTCGCCGCGGCGCAGCGCCGACACGAGCCGCGCCGCGGCGGCGTCGAAGCCCGCGAAGAAGGCGCGCGCGTCGCGCAGCACTGCGGTCACGGGATTGCGCGGCAGCAGCGCCGTCACCGCGATCGCCATGACGCCGCCGAACGCTCCGTCGGCCAGGCGCGCGAACGGCACGGGCCCGAGCGGCAGGATCATCGCGATGGCCGCCTGGATCGCCGCCGCGATCGCGAACTGGGGCGAGGCGGACAGGAAGCGCGCGACCAGCATCGTGACGGCGAGCGTCACGGCGAGCTGCCACCAGCCGGACCCGACCACGAGGCGCAGAGCCTCCGAGATCAGGATGCCCGTCAGCATGCCGATCACGGTCTCGAGCACGCGCCCGGGCCGCGCGTCGCGCGCGAGCCCGAGGCTCGAGATCGACACGGTGGCCGCCAGCATGGGCGCCTCGTGGCCGAGCACCAGATGCGCGAGCAGGAACGCGGCGGTCGCCGCGAGCACGATCTGCGCGATCGCGATCCACGACTCCCGCAGCCTCGCCAGGCCTGGCTTCGGGGAGAACCGGCTGCGCCAGGTGACCGGGATGGCCTGCGTGATCGGCTGCGAGTCGGACATTCGGCGCGGCGTCCTACTCGGCGGGAGCGGGCTTCGCGGGATCCTGCGCGAGCGGGCGCCGCGACAGCCGGGTCAGGCGGGGCACGGCGGCCGTCGCGCCGGCGTCGGCCGGCACGATGACCTCCTGCGCGGCGGCGATGCGCGCGCCGTCCGAGCGGATCTCGAGCACGGCGTCACCGGGGACCCGGCGCGCCAGCACCGCGAGCGCGACGGGACCGAGCTCGTGGTGCAGCGCGCTGCTCGTGACGTGGCCGACCTCGGAGGGCTCCCCCTCCGAGCCCGCGAGCAGCACGGGCGTGCCGGGCTCGGGCAGCACGCTGTCGCTCCCGTCGAGGTGCAGCAGCGTGAGCCGGCGCGGCGGGTGGCCGAGGTTGTGCACCTTGGCGACGGTCTCCTGCCCGCGGTAGCAGCCCTTGTTCAGGTGGACCGCGCTGCGCAGCCAGTCGAACTCGTGCGGGATCGCGCGCTCGTCCACCTCGCGGCTCCAGCGCGGGCGCCACGCCTCGATCCGGAGGGCCTCTGCGGCCAGCAGCCCCGCGAGCTCCGCGTCGGCGAGCTGCGGGAGCGCGGTGCGCTCCACGATCGCCTCGATCCAGACGTATCCGGCCGCGGGATGGGAGGCGGGGGCGGCGTACTGCCATCCGCCCGCGGCGACCTCGCGCCAGGGGTCGCCCCACACCAGCGGGAGCTCGTGCGGGCGGTGCGCCACGAGCGCGACGCGCTTCTCGGCGTCGCCGAGCTCCATGAAGCCGAGTACCGCGAGGTCGTCGCGCACCCGCACCTCGACCTGCGCGCGGAAGCGCATCATGGTGAGCCACCGGGCGAGACCCGCGGCGTCGCCGGCGTCGGCGAGGAGCCAGGTCGAGGCGCCGTCGTCGAGCACGCCCGCGGCGTGCTCGACGCGCCCCTGCGGGTCCAGCACGAGCAGCTCGGTGCCGCGCCCGCGCTCGAGACCGGCGAGCGCCTGCGACGTGATCGAGTCGAGCCACGTCAGCCGGTCGGGGCCGGCGACCTCGATGACCGCGCGGTCGTCGCGGGGCGCGATCGCGTGCCCCGACGCGAGCCGGCGCTGCTCGCGCATCGGGTCGCCGAAGTGGGCGATGCCGTCGTCCGAGAGGACGGCGCCGGCACGGTCCGCGAAGAACGGCCGCTCGGTCATCACGAGACCTTCGCGAGGCGGGCCGACGCGTGCGAGCCG
>Ga0208492_1001187_pt1 | contig 17358 bp, 15 predicted proteins | sample Subbioar_CSW14AB_FD_184820 | JGI IMG/M metagenome (GOLD analysis project Ga0208492, IMG submission 184820) | Serpentinite rock and fluid subsurface biosphere microbial communities from McLaughlin Reserve, California, USA - CR12Mar_CSW14AB (SPAdes) | ecosystem: Environmental > Terrestrial > Deep... | reverse complement strand
GGCGACGCGCGCCGGTGCGACTCGCCCAATACCGATGAACCCGACCGTATCCTTGCGACGACGGAACGCGACCGCTAGTAATCGACGGTGCTGATGCATTCGCGAGGAGCTCGAAGCGCTCCTCCCTCGGATCCGCGACACGGCCGCGTCGGCCAACTCCGGCTGAACTGAAGCTACGTGCGGAAGCGACGACGTGCGATGACCTTCTCGTTGCCGTCGCCGTCGACGGCTTTGACCTCGAGGATGTGACCACAAGCCTTCGGCGGCAGCGCGCTCACGTCGATCGTCCCTCCGAAGCCGACCTTGCTCTTGCTGCACGCCGGATACCCGGGCCACACGCCGCAGACATCCGGCCGGTCCGCGCCGTACGTCAGGATCACCGGCGCGCCGCCGTCGACCGTGGCCGACACGCCACTGACCGATCGGTTGTCGAGCGCCCAGCCCTGCAACGAGACGACGCCGGAGACCTTCGCTTCTGCAACCGGGAAGTCCAAGGAACCAAAGGGCGGCAGATGGGTATCGAGCCACTTCGTCTCTGCGACGACGTCCTTGATACCACCGAGAATCAAATACGACCGTGCATTGACGACGGCCTTGGGTCGAATGGGAAACGAATAGAGCCCCCGGAAGTTGTTGAACTTGGTCGGGTTCGCCAGCTTGTCCCACGCCTGGAACTGGCTCATGCCACTCTCGTAGAACAAGGCCACGCCGTAATCAGCGGCGGTGTTCTGGAGGGATGCCCACCCACCCGGGCTCGGGAAGTTCTGATGGCGAAAGCCGTGGATGTCGGTCGACCAACCCGACGTGATCTCCTTTGCACTCGAGTCGAACAGTCGGAGCAAGTCAGGCGTGCCGTTCTTCCCGAATGCGGCATACACCGTCGGGAACTCGTGCACGGTCGCGGGGTGATCGATGCTCCCGAGATTACGCACGGAGTAGCTGAGCTCCACCACGTTCGGGCGCACGAAGCGAACCCGCTGGGTGAGCTCGACGTCCGACACGCGCTTGTCGGTCGACGGACTGCTGCACGACTCCTTGCAGTCGGTGCGATCCCAGTTGGGATTCCACTGCAACATGGCCGTGCGCAGCGAGATCTCGCCGCTGGTCAGGGAGACGCTCGAGTAACCCGATCCCATGTTGCAGCGATTGCCGCCCTGGACAGGATTCCACCCCATGTACACCATGGTTTCAGGACACTTGGTCGACGAGGTCTTGCAGGACGCGTCGTAGGCGCAGCCTTGCACCTGGCGATCGGGGCGATCGTAGAGCGCGATTTGGACCTCTCGCCCCGTATCGGCGCCATCGATGGTGTTGGTGGTGTTCATCCCCACCGAGCCCGTGTGTTGGCCGAAGAAGACGATCGAACCGCCCCAGTCTCGCCGCAGTCCGAGCTTCCGATTGCCTGCCTGGTTGTAGACGTAGTCGTCGTTGAATCCGTCCTTCTTGGTCGATTCCGTGAGACTGCTCGTCGATTCCGGCGGCAGCGGCGAGTCGTCGATCGGGGCGAGCTCGGGACAGCCGCCGTCCGTGGCGCTGGTGTCCGGCGTGGATCCGCTGTCGGGTCCCGAGCCGCCGCTGTCGACGGCGGTGGCATCGTCTGCGGTCGCGGTCTCATCGATGGTCGCGGTGTCGTCGACTGTCACGGCGGTGTCGGTCGAACCATCCGCCTGGGCGACCCCACCGGCATCGATTCCACCGGTGCAGGCGGTGAGCAGTGCGAGCACCACCGGTGAGATCCGCATTCCCGTCGGGCCCGCGCTGGCAGTCATCGAGGAAGAGTCACTGATGCCGTCTCAGCAGAAACTTACATCGTCTTTCGGCCGTCAGCGTGCCCCACATGCGCCGTACGGGCGGGAATTGTTCGACCCAGGTGAAGTGACCGCCGAACAGATGATGTAAGAACCGCACTGTGCACGGTTGACTACGGTCCTCCGCCAAGGGGGTCACGACCAATGCATGCCGAAGGCGCGCTGACACCGATTGAGGATCGGATACTGCGCATGGACCGGCTCGCCGAGCTCGGCCGACTGGCTGGCGGGATGGCGCACCAGATCCGCAATCCGCTCGGCGTCATCGCCAACGCGAGCCACCTGCTCGCGAAGCTCACCCTGCACGACGCAACGGCGAGCGAGGTCGTGCAGATCATTCAAGACGAGGTCCGACGCGCCAACCGGATCGTCGCCGATCTCCTCGACTGCGCACGTCTGCGCAAGCCACTGCGACGAGCCGTCCCGGTGGACGACCTGGTGACCCGCGCGCTCGAGGCGCAGCAGGTCCCGACGAGGGTGCAGATCGTCCGCGACGTGCCGGCCCTGCCCGAGGTCTCGGTCGACGACGCGCAGGTCGAGGGTGCGCTCGGCAACCTGATCCAGAACGCGATCGAGTCGATGCCGAACGGTGGGACCCTCACGGTCGCTGCGCGGTGCCAAGGAGACGACGTCGTGATCAGCGTCGAAGACACCGGCGTTGGCATCGCAACCGAGGTGCTCGGGCGCCTGTTCGAGCCATTGGTCACCACCAAACCCTCCGGGACGGGGCTCGGTCTCAGCACAGCGCGCGCGTTCATCGAAAACCAGGGCGGTGCGATCGCCTGCAGCACCGGCATGACCGGCACGCGGTTCGACGTGCGCCTGCCGTGCTCGGCAGAGAGCGAACGTCGCGCGGTCGCATGACGGAGCCGCGATGAGCGCGTATCGCCGGTTGCATCGGTTGGTTCCGCTCTGGGGCGGAACCGACGTGGAGGTGTTCAAGGCACGCCTCGAGGGGCCTCTCGGTCTCGAGAGGCTCGTCCTCGCGAAGCGCACCAACAAGCTCGGCACGCACCGCGAGGAGTCCGCGCAGTCGTTGCTCCGCGAGGCCCGAACCTACGCACGGCTCGATCACCCAGCCCTACCGCGCCTCGTCGATTTCTACCCGGAGGAGGGTCGACTGGTCCTGCTCACCGCCTGGATCGAGCGAGCTCCCCTCGAGTCGTTGCTGACCGCGGTGCGTGCGCGTGGCGGACGACTCCCGCACGCGGTGGCCTTCCAGCTCGGGACGCAGCTGTTCGCGGCGCTCGCCGCCGCCCATGGCGCGCGTGATCCGATGACCGGTGAGCCCGAGCCCGTGGTGCATGGGGGCGTCTCGCCCAAGACGATCATGATCGGCGCCCGCGGACAGCTGCTCCTCGGCGACTTCGAGCACGGGCGCACGTTGTCCTCACCCGACATGACTCCGAGCGGGCCGCTCGGCGGGCACGAGGCCTACCGTGCCCCGGAACAGGTGCGAGGCGAGCCCGCGTCCGCGCGCAGCGACATCTACAGCGCCTGCCTCGTTCTTCGCGAGCTGCTGCTCGGGGAGCCGGCGTTCCACGGCGACGAGAGCGACTACGCGGGATGGCTCGGCCGGATCGCACACCCGAAGCTCGCGGACATCGGCCTGCTCATGCCCGATCTCGATCCTTCGGTTCGGTGGCTCCTCGGAATCGGGCTCGGCGTAGACCCCGAGACGCGCAACGTGACGGCGTTGACGGCCGCGCAGCTGCTGTCCCCGTTGGCGGCAGCCGGAGGCGGCTTGCCCATCCTGCGGACACTGGTGAAGCGACTCGAGTTGTCGGGCGAAGAACCGATGTATGGTCCGGGACCGATCACCTCCAGAACGATCGGGCCGATTGACCGTCACAAACCAGCGATCGACCAGGCACGGCTGACGCCGGAGCCGACCGTTCGTGAAGTCGGCTCTCGACGAACGCTCCCGAGCATGCGGAAGCGACGACGGTTCGACCGGCTGGTCGCGCTGACGGTGCTCGCGACCTGTCTGGGTGTGGGTGCGTTCATCCTTGCCGGGCGGCTGCGCGCGCCCATCGTCGTGGCGGCCCGGACGACACTCGGTCCGCTCGCGTCGATCGTGCCTACCCCGAGTGTCGCGACCAGCACCCCGGCGCCGAGCGCCTCGAGCACGCCACCGAGGAGGCTCGAGCTGGTCTCCGGGACGCTCGTCACGTCGGAGGAGACCCGTCTGCTCGCGGCGACTGGCTTGGAAGGGGTGTTCCACCGTTGCTTCGGCAACGACGCTCAGCCGCAGAGTGGAGCCTCCCTGCGCTCGCGGTGCACCGGAGGCCCGACCCTCACCATTCTGATCGTCAAACCTCTACGGGGACCGAGTCGCCGGATTGCGGCGTACACGGAGATCCCCTTCGAGGCCCCGGGCTGGGGACGAGACCCGCACGCATTCCTCTTCTCGCTCGACCGCGGGCGCCCCTTTCCCGTGAAGGAGCCGTCGTACGCAACCGACAACAGGAACGTGACGTTCGGTCCGAGCTTCGGTGCAGGACACGATCTGCACATCGAAGGCTCGCTGGCGAAGGGATGGTGCGGCCCACAGAGCTACCTCACCCGCGCGGAAGCACGCGACGTCCTCGGCGGCGCCGGGCCGTTCCGGGTCGAACGAATCGAGGTGTTCGTTGCGCGCACGCCGAAGCGATAGAGCACCACGAGATGCACGTCGACGAGCGAAGACTTACACGATGGACAGAGCATGGAAGATTGCCGAGGTAGGATGCTGCTTCGAGCATGGCCTCATCTCCCACCGAAGCGGCGCCCGTCTTCCCGCAGCCCGTCCGCTTCTTCGCAGGCCGCAGGGTGGAGCTCGATCGAATCGTCGCCCACGTCGACCAGGAAGTCCTGTTCTTCATCTACGGCGTCGGAGGGATCGGCAAGAGTGAGCTCGCCTATGCATTGATGCGCGAGCTGCGTGCCCGCCCTCGATGGACCGACGCAACTCCTCTGCTCGTCGAAATCCGGCCAGATACGACCGCAGCCCGCGTTCTCGCGCAGTTGCTCTCCATCCTCGGTGCCCCCGCACCACGTCGGGGCCAGCCCACCGAGCAGGCGCACCTCTCGGAGCAACTCGCACAGCTCGCGCATGCGCTCGAGGAGAAGCCGTATCTGCTCTTCATCGACGACGCCCACCATCTGCCGACGGAGGAAGTGGCACAGGCGCTCGGGTACCTCTCGCGACGCGTCCAACGAAGTCGCGTGTTGGTCGCCTCACGTCGTGAGATCCACCTCGCGAAGGACGCGCCACCGCCCGTCGTCACCACGCTCGGTCCGCTGGATCGAGGTGCCGCCGAAGAGATGATGACGGCGCTCGCCGAACGCCTGCAGCTCCCGCGGCCCGAGCCGAGCTCGATGCTGCGGATCACCCACGGCAGTCCGTTCCACATCCACCGGATGCTGGCCCGGCACGCTCCCAAGACCGGCTCGCTCGAGGAGTCGTTTGCGGAGCTCGGGGCATTGGCTGGTCGGCTCCTCCGCGTCGCGTCGATCGCCCAATACCGCCCCGCGGTCGAGATGATCCGCAAGACCTGGTCAGAGAACGAGGCGCTCGATGGGGCGCTCGACGATCTGACCCGCAGGTTCCTCCTCGAGGTCAAAGACGGTCTGCTCGTGGTGCACGACCTCGTCCGCGAAGCGCTGCTCGGCGCCCTCTCCACAGAGGAGATCTCCGCCGCCCACCAAGACGCGGCGAACCTCTGCATCCAAGCCCTCGACCAGGGCCTGACCACGTCGCTGCTCCTGTCGGTCGATGCGCTGAACCATTGCATCGCCGCACACCGGTTCGAGGAGGCTTGGCGGATCGTCGAGCGTTGGCATTCCGCGCTGGCCGCAGCGGGAAGCGAGCACCTGCTGCTCGCACCGCTCGATCAGCTGAGGGCAGCGCTCCCCGCACGGCGGAATGCCATCGATCTGCTGATCGCTCGCTGCCTCGTGCGCGCCTCCCTCTTCGACGAGGCGACGCGGGTGCTCTCGCGCGTTGGAGACGAGCTCGAAGACGCCGAGGCCGCTCGATACTGCGTGCTCGCCGGCGAGATCGCTCAACGCCGCGGAGAGCTCGAACGCGCAGAAGAGCTCTTCGAACGCGCGGCAGAGCGTGCACCGCACGAGAACACTCGGTTCCAAGCGCGGCTACGGGCCGCGACGGCCGCCACCCTCGCCGCAGATGGTGACCGCACCCGACGCCTGCTCGATTCGGCGCTCGCCGAGTTGACCGCCCCCACCGCGCGTCAGCTGGCACGTCTGGGCTGGGCGCGCACCGTGGGCTTCATGTTCGACGAGCAGTACGAACGGGCGGCCGAAGAGGCGCGGCGCACCCGGCGAGAGATGCCCGAGAGCGGGCTCGATGACCTGGTCAACCAGTTGGCGATGCTCGAGACCCTCGCCTGCGTCGAGCACGAAGACATGGAGGGCGCTCGCGCGGCCGCCCGACGGATCGATGCGGCCGGCCTTCGGCTGCGTGTCGCGTCGATGTATCGCGCAATCGTGAACCACGCCGACGCCTACGCGCCCGAGGCCAGCACGGAGCTGCTCGAGGCGCACGAGTACCTGCGCACGCACGGCGACACGATCCACGGATACCTCGCCGGATATCACGGCGCCAAAGCGCTCGCGGAGATCGGCCGTCTCGGCGAGGCGCAGGCCCTCTCGGAACGGACCGCAGAGCTCGCGGAACGCGCGGGACTCCGCGGTCCCGCCGCCCGCTCTCGGGCCCAACAAGCCTTGCTCGCCAACGAGGCCCTGCAGAGCGCGAACGGCCATCGGTTCGCCGATCAGGCGCTCGCGAGCAGCGCCATCGGCCCACGGGCACGCGCAAGGGCACATCTCGCCCACGCGCAGGCCTACACCATCGAGGGCGACATCCCGCAGGCCCAGGAGCACATCGAGCTCGCACGCGCGGCTGTCTCCGCACCGGAGCTCGCGGCCGCTCGAGCGGCCATCGACATCGAGCACGCCGCGGTCGATCTGGTCGGTGGCAACCTCGATCGCGCCGTCGAGAATGCGGAGCGCGCCATCGAGTTCTACCGAGGACGCTCGCGGCATTTCGAGGCGGCGAAGGCGCGGATGGTGCTCTCGGCCGCGTACATCGCGCGCGGCAGGCGCACGGACTGGCTCATCGCCGAGCGCACCATCGCACAGGCACGGGAGCTCGCCGATCTCGCGAAGCTCCGCTCGCTCCAGGTCGGGTGCGCGATCCTCTCGGCTGCGATCGCCAGGCACACCAATCAGGATCGCGCCGCGCTCCAGCTGCTCGGCGACGCACTCTGCCAACTCGATCCGGAGCGGGGCAGCGTCTACGCGGGGACGTTGATGGCGGCGATCGACGGCGGCATCGCCGCACGCATGACCCCAGGCGTCGGCGCCCTGCTCGCCCACCTGGGCTTCGCCGAAGCCGTCGATTGTTACCTCGTCGATCGACAGGGACGCCGCGCAGCGACGAAGGAAGACGCGATGCGCGAGAAGCAGCTGAGGGACCTGTTCGTCGACGAGAGCCGCGCCGTGATCTTCGGCCGACGCGGCGAGGTGGAGGTCCAAGGTCGGCCGCTGCTCTGCACCATGCTGGCCGCGTTCATCCAGGGCCGCGGCGAGCCGCTCTCGGCCGACACGCTCTACATGAGGGTCTGGGGCGTGCGCGAATACCACCCGCTGCGTCACCGCAACGCGCTCTACGTCACGCTCAACCGTTTGCGTGCCTGCCTGCACGAAGTGTTTCCCGAACGTGATGTCATCGAGCGCGCAGGCAGCGGGTGGCGCCTGGCCGACGACGTCGACGCGTGCGTGGCGGTGGCCGTCCGCGCTTCTCCTTCGCCGGCAAAGCCTTAGCCATCCGATCGAAAGCCTCCGCCGAGCGCTTGGTAGACGGTGTCAGAGCATCACGCCGACGCCCATGAAGAAGAAGGGCGAGATGCCGAGCATGCCGACCGTCCCCGCCTGCCCTTCCCACCTCTGATGACGCTCAATCCGATTGTCGAATTGGCAGATCCGGATCAACCCAATGTCGTCGAGCTGATCGGGCTCGGCGATGTCGAGCGGGATCGACATCGCGGTGCGTTCGAGCTGGGAGCGAACGGTTGCGTAACGAGCGACGCAATGTCGCAGCGTCGCGTCGACCCCGACGCACCTTCGCGCACCGAGATCCTCGGTTTCCCTGGAGATCGCGCGGTGCTGGCTTCGGCCCCGGAGTTGCTAATGGGGTCGACATGCGTTCTTCCCTTCTCATCCTCACGTGCGCGCTCGCCGGTTGCGGGGGCATCGTCGAAGCCGGCCCGAGCGCGCTCGCGACCGACGGCGGCAGCGAGACCTCCACCAGCGAACCTTCCGCCGTCGCGAGGCCCTCCGAGTGCTCCTTCGAGACGACGCCCCCCGGCGCAGTCGACAGCGGCGACTGCTCGCTCGCCGGCACGTGGGACTCGCAGGCGGGCGTCGGCGGCCCGTGGGAGAAGACAGCCGGAACGTTCGCGTTCGACGGCAAGGGGCACTTCATCGGCGGCGCGCTCGGCGCGGACGTATGCGGGGCCCCGACGATCACCGGCACCTATCGGCTCGCCGGCCGCAGCTTCGAGATCCTCACCAGCACCGGCATGGGCTGCTCATACGCCGCCGGCTGGGCGATCGCGTTCAGCGGCGACTGCAAGAGCGCCAAGCTCACCATGAAGTACGACAACTGCACCGGCGCGCGGCACTCGATCGAGTACGACACCTGGTTGACGAAGAAGTAGCTACGTTGGTGGGCGTGCGTCACGCGGTCGCCTTCGCCCTGGCCCTGGGCTGTGCCCACGCGCAGCCCGTCGCGCCACCGACGGCCCCACCGTCGAACGACGTCTCGTTGACGAGGCCGGTGCGCTACGAAGGTCTCGACTATCGACGCCTGCGACTTCGATTCGTCGATGCCGAGCACCTGCGTGCGGGCGCAATCGCCCACGAGCTCCAGATCGTTCACGGCCGCGTGGACGGCGACCTGCTCCATTACGACGAGCTGGTGGTGCTCGGGTGGTACTTCGACCACGGGTATGTCGCGGCCAAGGTCGCGAGCACGGCCATCGGCGCGGGCGACACCCTGACGGTCACGTTCACCGTCGTCGAGGGATCGGTGTACCGCGTCCGCTCGCTCGAGGTGCTCGAGGGCGGAGCGCCGGCGCTCGGGTGGAAGCCGCCGCTCCAAGCCGGCGACGTGTTCAGCCGCATCGCGCTCGCGCGCGCGCTCGATCGGGTGCGGCGCACCTATCGCGATCTCGGGTATGCATACATGACCGCCGCCCCCGAGACCTCGATCGACACGACCCGGAACGAGCTCACCATCCGCGTCCCGGTCGAGCGGGGACCCGTCGTGACCTTCGAGACCATCGACGTCGTGGGGCTCCACACCATCGCGCTCCCAACGGTGCTCGCCCAGCTCCTGGTCGCTCCCGGCGACCGGTACCACGAGACCAAGCTCGAGGACTCGAAGAAGCGGCTCCTCGAAACGGCCTGGTTCACCCGCGTCGATCTCGCGACCCATCAAGGCAGCACGCCCGACAAGATTCGCCTCTCGGTCGAGGTCGACGAGCGCCCCTCGTCGTCCCCGGGCGTGATTACCGTGCGTTGACACGCTCACGGCTGAGGTTTCATGGCCTCCGTCATAGTCACCGCGTGGCGATGCTCGCGGCGATCGACTTGGAGGGAGGAAGTGCCGGCGTGCCACCTGCACGCCGGCCGATCGGCGCCAACATCCTTCAGCACGCGAAGCGTCTGCTCACCGACCGGCGCCGACACTTACCCGAAAGTCGCGCACCGATCGCGACTACGGGCGCCTGGCCGGGCCGTAGGATGCGGCCTCGCGGTCGCCGCTCGCTGTTGCGAGCCGTTCCTCCCCAGCCCGGAGGGCTTCGTCTTGCTGTCGGTGCCCCGGACTTCAGTCCGGGGGCAATTCTTCGACGGCTCCTGAGCTCTCGAGGCGATCAGCCGCCTGCGCTGACTGCGAAGCCGTCGCAGCGGCTGGCGAGCACGCGCGCCCGGCGCTCCTCCAGCCACGCGAGCCACTGGTCGAGGCCCTTGCCCTTGGTGGCGGCGACCTCGATCAAGCGAGGCTCGGGCATCACCCGCGCGAGGGCGTCGCGAATGGCGTCGACGGAGACGTCGTCGAGATACGGCAGCAGGTCGGTCTTGGTGAGGACGACCAGGTCGGCGTTCTTGAACATCACCGGATACTTGAGCGGCTTGTCCACACCCTCCGTCACGGCGAGCGCGACGACGTTCGCTGCCTGACCGAGATCGTAGATCGCGGGACAGACCAGGTTTCCGACGTTCTCGATGAAGAAGAACTCGCACGCGTGCACGGCGGCGCCTACGGGCGTTCCGTGCAGGGACTCGTCGACCATCTTCGCGTCGAGGTGACACGCCGTTCCCGTGGTGATGGCGGCCGAGGGTATGCCCACGCGTCCCAGCCGATCGGCGTCGTTCGAGGTAGCGAGATCTCCGCTCACCGCGGCGAGCCTCCGCCTGCCCCCGAACGCACGCGCGGTCGCCTCGAGGAGCGCCGTCTTGCCCGAGCCCGGCGAGCCCATGAGGTTGATCGCGGTGACGCCATCCTCGAAGAAGTGCGCGCGGAGGTTCGCTGCGTCGAGATCGTTCTGCGAGAGCAGCGACGTGTGCACGTCGACCGAGACCAGGTTGGTGTCGCCGCAGCCGCATACGTCACACATCGGGGACCTCCAATTCGAGGCGATCGAGGAAGACGTCTCCCCCCTTGGCCAGGCGCGCACGACCACCGCAGGGGCACTGGAGCAGCTCGCCGCGTGCCATCGGCGCACTGCACGACGCGCAGGTCCACATGGCCTCCTCGAAGACGAGCTCGATGCTCGCCTTCGCACACTGACGCATCTCGCGATAGCTCTCGAACGCGGTCTCGAGCAGCTTCGGCTCGACGCCCGCGAGCTCGCCGACGCGCACGAAGACCTTGTGCACCGTCGCGTCCGGATGAGGGGCCGCCGAGCGCTCGATCTGATCGAACAGCGCCATGACCAACGAGACCTCGTGCATGGCTAGCAGATCCTCGGGAGGGGCTCGCCGTCACGCTCGAACAGGCGCCGCATGCCGAACCCGGTGTCGAGGAGCACGGCACCCCGCGGGTCGTCGACGACGCGCCCGATGCAGGTCGCCCGCGCACCGAGCGGGTGTGCACGGAGCGCTGCGAGCACGGCGTCGAGGGCGTCGGCGCGAACGCCGATCAACGCTTTGCCTTCGTTGGCCACCCCGAGCGGATCGATGCCGAGCAGATCGGCGGCCGCGCGCGCCGCCTCGCTGTACGGCAGGCTCGACTCGTCGAGGACGATACCGAGATCGGCCTTCTCGGCCATCTCCGCGAGCGCGCTGACGACTCCGCCACGCGTCGGGTCCTTCATCGCATGGACTGCGTCGCCGCCCGCGAGCATCGCCGCACGGACGAGCAGGTTGAGCGGAGCGACGTCCGAGACCAGGGCGCCCTCGAGTCCGAGCTTGTGACGTGCGCTCATGACCGCGAGGCCGTGGTCGCCGATGGTGCCGGTGATGACGACGGCGTCGCCGAGCTGCAGCCCGCCGTCGCGCACGACGCGGTCGGCCACACCGAGGCCGCTGGTGCTCATCACCAGCCCGTCGACCTCGCCCTTGCCCATCACCTTGGTGTCCCCGGTGAGCACCGCGGCGTTCGCCTCGCGACAGGCGATCTGCATCGACGCTTTGACGCGACGGAGGAGCTCGACGGGAAACCCTTCTTCGAGAATGACGCTCGAGGTGAGAGCGAGCACCTCCGTCGCCCCCATCATGGCGAGGTCGTTGACCACGCCCGAGACGGCGAGTCGGCCGATGTCGCCGCCGGGGAAGAAGATCGGCTTGATCACGTGCGCGTCGGTGGTCACCACCAGGAACCGATCGCCCCAGGGAATCGCCGCGCCGTCGTCCATCAGGGCGGCCTCGCCCTCCACACCGTCCATGAACACGGACTCGATGAGTGCGCGCATCGCGCGGCCGCCGGCCCCGTGCTTCATGCCGATGGATTCGTCCGAGAACGGCAGCTTCATCGTCGCCCCTCGATTCCGTGCTCGAACCAGATGCGACACGCGCCCTCGGTGCTCACCATGCACGCACCGATCGGCGCGTCGGGCCGACACGCCTTGCCGAAATGCTGACAGTCGGACGGCTCGGCGAGCCCCGACATGATCCCGCCGCAGCGACACTCCGAGGCGGCAGCGCGCTCCTCGACCTCCGGCGCGGCGGCGAGCTCGACGCCGAACCGCGAGCGCGCGTCCCATCGCTCGAACTCCTTGCGGAGCACGAGGTTGCCTGATGGAACATGGGCGATCCCACGCCAGTCGCCGTCGCCCATCTCGAACACAGCGTGCATCGCGGCGAGCGCCTTCTTGTTTCCCTCGCGGGTGACGCAGCGGGGGAACGCGTTGACCACCTCGTGTTTGCCGTCGACCACCTGCTCGGTGAGCAGGACCAGCGCCGAGAGGATGTCGAGCGGCTCGAACCCGCCAATCACCACGGGAATGCGATATCGCTCTACGAAGGGCTCGAAGAGGCCGTATCCGGTGATCGTCGCCGCGTGACCGGCCGCGAGATACCCCTCGATTCTCGATTCCGGCGTCTGCGCGACGACCTCCATCGCCGCAGGAACCCATTTGTGGGCCGACAGGACGACCAGGTTGTCCGAAGGATTGTCCAAGAGCAGCGCCGCGGTCGCCACCGCCGTCGTCTCGAACCCCGTGGCAAAGAACAGGACCGGCTCCTTCGATTCCCGCGCGATCTGCGCGACCTGGTTGGCGCCGTACACGACCTCCACGCGCGCCCCTGCCGCGCGTGCGTCGTCGAGGGACATGGCGCGGCCAGGCACGCGCAGCATGTCGCCGTAGGTGAGGACCCTCACCCCCTGCGAGGCGAGCGCGATGCACGCGTCGATCTCGGGTGCGTCGGTGACGCACACCGGACAGCCGGGCCCCATCTGCACGCGCAGGTCGCGGGGAAAGCTCGCGCGCATGCCGTAGCGCGCCATCGCCTGCTCGTGGCTGCCGCACACGTGCATCACCGAGATCTCGCGGCCCGCGCGCTCCATCGCGTGCTGGAGACGCGCGCGCAACGCCTTGCCCACGGCGACGTCGCGGAACTCCAGGCGGGTCTTCACTGCGTTCATCAGGCCCCCTCGGTGCGGGGCCGCGGCACGACGCCTTCGAGATCTTCCGCGGAGAGCTCCTCGAAGAATGCGAGCGTGTTGTCGATCTCTTCAGGGGGGATGCGGCGAATCGCGAAGCCGACGTGCACGAGCACGTAGTCACCCACGACCACGGGCTCGTCGACGATGTGGAGCGCGACCTCGCGGCGCACGCCCCAGAAGTCGACGACGCCGACCATGTCGTCGATCGAGACGATCTTTCCCGGAATCCCAAGGCACATCAGGTCAACCCCTCCCCGCCACGGCGAGAACCCCGGCCCACGCTTGTCCGAGCGAGATGCCACCGTCGTTCACCGGTACCTCGCGCGCAATCGAGACCAGCCCGCCGAGCGCGTCGGACACGCCCCGCTCGAGCAGTCTGTTCTGGAACGAGCCGCCGGTGAGCACCACCGCCCGTGCTCCCGTCGCGGTCTTCAGGGTCGACACGACCGCTGCGGTTGCCTCGACGATGGTCTGATGGAACCGCGCCGCGATGGTGCGCACCGGCACGCCCGCGAGGCGGTCGAGGACCGCGGCGCGAACGGTCGGCCGCAAGTCGATCTCTTGATCGGCGAAGACGTCGCGCGTGCTCGAGAACGCCGTGGGGAGGGCCACCGGATACGCCTCTGCAAGCTCCCCGCGCGCGGCCTCTTCGAGGGCGATGGCCACTTGTCCTTCGAAGGTCGCGCGCGGCATGTCGAGCACGAGCGCGCCGAACGCGTCGAACCAGCGGCCCATGCCTCGGGCCGGCACGGTGCTCACGCCAGTGACCAGCATGCGACCGATGGTCGCGCGCGCGTCGTCCGTGATGTCGGCGAACACGGGCAACCGCGGCGCGATCCGCTCGGCCTCGGGCCCGAACGCGTCGTGCAGCGCGGCGACCCCGAGCCGCCACACCTCGCGAATCGCTCGTTCGCCGCCGGGCAGTTGGATGGCGCGGAAGCTCGACGGACGCGACCAGGAGAGACCGTCGACGCGAAGGATCTCCGCTCCCCACGCCGTTCCATCCGGTCCCCAACCGGTGCCGTCGTAGGCGACGCCGAGGACCGGACCCTCGAGGTGCAGCTCCGCGACGGCGGCGAGCACGTGCGCCACGTGGTGCTGCACGCCGACGTGCAGCCGCGCCTTGCGCTCACTTGCATAATGTGTCGATGCGTAGTGCGGATGGAGGTCGTGAGCGACGACCTCGGCACGCAGACCGAGCAGCCGCTCGAAGCCCTCGACGTCCGCGCGGAAGGCGCGCTCGCTCTCGTAGGTGTCGAGGTCCCCGAGGTGCGGCGTGACGTAGGCGCGGTCTCCGAGCACGAGGCACGCGGTGTTCTTCAGGTGCCCGCCGACCGCGAGGACGGGCTCGGGCGAGGCGAAGGGCAGCGGAATCGAGTCCGGCGCAAACCCGCGCGCACGGCGGATGATCCGGGTCGTTCCGCGCACACTCGAGACCACCGAGTCTTCCACGCGACGGACGATCGGCCGATTGTGCAGCAGGAGCGCGTCGACGATACCGGTGAGCGTGCGCCGCGCGTCGCCGTGCGAGATCGCGATCGGCTCGCCGCTCATGTTCCCCGAGGTCATCACCAACGGACGCCCGGCCTTCTCGAGCAGCATCCGGTGGAGCGGCGTGTACGGCAGAAAGAGGCCGATGCGCGACGAGAGCCCGACGACCTCGCGAGCGATGATCGAATCGCGGGCGGGCAGAAGGACGATCGGTCGCGCGGCGGACACGAGCACCTTGCGCGCCTCGTCGTCGAGCTCGGCGAGCGTCTCGGCTTCGGCGAGGGAGGCGACCATGACCGCGAACGGCTTGTCGTCGCGGTGCTTGCGCCTCCTTAGCTCGTGCACCACCTCGCCGCTGGTCGCGTCGCACGCGAGGTGGAACCCGCCGAGCCCCTGGATGCCGACGATGCCTCCCGCGCGCAAGCGGTCCGCGACGGCAGCGACGGGATCGGCGACGGCGATGGTCGCGAGCGCGGGTGTGCTCAGCCAGAGCTTCGGGCCGCACTGCGGACATGCGATCGCCTGCGCATGGAACCGTCGATCCTCGAGATCGCCGTACTCCCGCGCGCAGTCTGGACACAGCGCGAACGGCGCCATCGACGTGTGGGCGCGGTCGTAGGGGAGCGCCTCGACCAGCGAGAAGCGCGGTCCGCACTCGGTGCAGCTGGTGAACGCGTACGCATGATGGCGGTCGTGGGCGTCGGCCACCTCGGCGAAGCACGCGTCGCAGGTGGCGAGGTCGGCCGGCACGGTGAGGAGCTTCTCGCCCTCGCCCTCGCTCGGCCCGATGACGAACGCTTCGGGCGCGTTCCCTTCCAGAACGGAGGCCCGAACCGCCCTCACGCGCGACGCATGCGGTGCGCGCTCGTGCAAAGCACGCACGAGCTCGTCGACCAGGGCTTCCGGCCCGAACGCGTCGATCGTCACCCCCCGGGGCGTATTGATCACCCGCCCCCGGAGTCCGATGGCGCAAGCCGTGCGGTAGACCCAGGGTCGGAATCCGACGCCCTGCACGGTGCCTTCGACTTCGATTCGACGTCCGGTGCTCACAACGCGGCAATCTCATCCACGACCCGTGCCATCAGCGCCGGGAGTAGACCCTTCACAGACGAACGATCTGTTTGCCCAGGTTCTCGCCGTGGAGGAGACCAATCAGCGCCCGCGGAGCCTGCTCGAGGCCCTCGACCACGGTCTCGTGGTACCGCAGTTTTCCCTGTCGAACGAGCGCCGCGAGCTCCGAGAGGGCGCTCGGCCACACGTCGAGGTGGTCGGTGATGATGAATCCCTGCACTCGCACCCGCTGGGTGAGGAGCATCGGGTAATTGCGCAGTCCCGCGCCCGCACCGTCGTATTCGGATATCAGGCCACAGAGCGGGATTCGCGCAAATGGAGCGAGGCGCGCGAGCACCGCGTCCATCACCGGGCCGCCGACGTTCTCGAACGAGACGTCGACGCCATTCGGCGTCGCCTCGCGGAGTCGATCGACGAACGCAGGATCGCGATAGTCGACGCACGCGTCGAACCCGAGGTCTTCGACCACGTGGGCGCACTTGCGCGCGCCGCCCGCGATTCCCACCGCGCGGCAGCCGCGGAGCTTCGCGAGCTGACCGACGACGGAGCCCACGGCGCCTGCGGCGGCGGAGACCACGACCGTCTCACCCGCCTTGGGGGCACCGATCGTGTGGAGACCGTAGTGGGCGGTGACGCCCGGCATGCCGACCACGCCGAGGTACAGCGACGCCGGCGAGAGGCTCGGATCGATCTTCCTCAGCCCGGAGCCGTCGCTCAGAGCGAGGGTCTGCCATCCGAGCGAGCCAACCACCCAGTCGCCCGGAGCGAAGCGCTGGTTGCGGGACTCGACGACTTCGCCGACCGCGCCGCCGATCATCACCGCGCCGAGCTCCACCTTGGGCGCGTACGAGGGCCCGTCGTCGAGGCGACGACGCATGTACGGATCCACGGAGAGGAAGCGGACCGCGATCGCCACCTGCCCCTCGGAGAGCGGGGGGAGCTCGCGCTCGACGAGTGAGAAGCACTCCGGCACGAGCGCGCCCTCGGGGCGCTTTCGAAGAATCATCTGCTGGGTGCGGGACACGTCCGGCAGTAGAGCATCGGACGCTGCGATGCGCCGCACGCTCGCCGCGCTCGCGCCGTTCTTCGTGCTGGGGCTCCAGTTCGCGGCGTGCAGCGGCTCTCGCGTACCCACGCCCGAGTACCGCGAGCACCCTCGCGCTGCGCAGGAAGCCGTTTGTGTGCCCTACCCGCCGCCCCCGGCCAAACCCGAGGTGCTCGGTGAGCCCCCGGGCGAACGCTTCGTGTGGGTCGATGGCGACTGGATGTGGAAGTCGCTCGGCCCTCCCACCTCGACCACGGGCAAGTGGACCTGGCAGCCCGGCGCTTGGGTGCAGGCGCCGTATGGCGCGACCTATTCGCGCTCGACGCTGGTGCGCCTGCCGGGCGGCGCGCTTGCGTGGTATCCGCCGCACTGGCACCTCCCCGCGCACTACGCCGTGATGGTCGACGCGACCGCGCCCTTGGCCTCGAACGGCATGCCCCTTTCGTGCCCGACCCCGGAACCGGACATCGCAGCGCGGCCGCTCGAAGACGTCGGTGCCGAGGTGCGCGTGGGTCCCGCGCTGCTCTACGCCGCAGATGCGCCGTCTGCGCCGCCGAAGGTCATCGTCGACGCAGTCATCCCGACCGACGCCAAGCAGACGCCCGTGCTCATCCAGCCGCCCGAGTGAAGAGCTGTCGGAAAATCCCCCCGGACTGAAGTCCGGGGCACCGACAGCGGACCTCAAGTCCTTCGGACTCACCGACTCGCTGGGCTGGTCCGAGGTTGTCGCCGCAAACTGAATTTCGTGTCGCACGTGCGGAAAATCG
>Ga0208492_1001186_pt1 | contig 17367 bp, 13 predicted proteins | sample Subbioar_CSW14AB_FD_184820 | JGI IMG/M metagenome (GOLD analysis project Ga0208492, IMG submission 184820) | Serpentinite rock and fluid subsurface biosphere microbial communities from McLaughlin Reserve, California, USA - CR12Mar_CSW14AB (SPAdes) | ecosystem: Environmental > Terrestrial > Deep... | reverse complement strand
ACCGGCGTAGCTGAGCGACCCCCCCGGCGCGAGTTCCACCTCACGCGCCACCGCCTGCTGCAGGTCGCGCACCACGCTGACCAGGGAGCGACCGTGCGCATCGATATACACCCAGCCCGAAGGCCGTGCGTTCTCACTCTTGATGGCCGGCGGGCCGCTACTCACTTCGATGTCCGCGACGCTGCCCAGCGTCAGACGCTGACCATCGGGCGCGCTGAAGGGCAGCGTGCGCAGGCCTTCCACGCTGTCGCGCAGTTCACGCGGGTAACGCAGGTTGATGGGATAGCGCGCGCGCCCATCGATGACTTCGCCGATGTTCTCGCCACCGATGAGTTGCGTGACGACGGTCTGCACGTCGGCGACATTGAGACCATAGCGCGCCGCGTCGCCGCGTCGAATGTGGACATCGATATAACGCCCGCCGGTGGCGCGTTCCGCCACCGCCGAAGTCACGCCCGGCACGCGCTGCGCGGTGCGCGCAACCGCCTGGCTGACCCTGTCGATGGTGTCGAGATCGCCGGCCGCGACTTTGACACCTATCGGACTCTTGATGCCGGTCGCGAGCATGTCGATGCGCGTGCGGATGGGTGCCGCCCACAGATTGGCCAGCCCTGGCACCTGCACTGCACGGTCGAGTTCCACGATCAGTTTTTCCGGCGTCATGCCCGCACGCCACTGTTCGCGCGGCTTGAGCTTGATATTGGTCTCGAACATTTCCAGTGGCGCGGGATCGGTGGCGGTCTCGGCGCGTCCCGCCTTGCCGAACACATGCTCGACTTCCGGCACCGAGGCGATGAGGCGGTTGGTCCGCTGCAGCAGCGCGCTGGCCGCCGCCGGCGACAGGCCCGGCAACGTGGTCGGCATGTAGAGCAGATCGCCTTCATCCAGTGTCGGCATGAATTCCGCACCGAGGCGGGTGATGGGATAGATGCAACTCGCGAGCGCCAGCAAGGCCACCAGCAAGGTGGTGCGCGGCCAGCGCAATACACCATTGAGCAAAGGCAGGTAGACCGCAATCAGAAAGCGATTGAGCGGATTGCTGCGTTCGCGCGCGATATGCCCGCCCATCGCGAAGCTCATGAGCACCGGCACCAGGGTCACGGACAAGCCCGCCGCCGCCGCCATGGCATAGGTCTTGGTGAACGCCAGCGGCCCGAACAGACGCCCTTCCTGCGCCTCGAGCGCGAACACCGGCGTGAAGGACAGCGTGATGATCAACAGACTCCAGAACAGCGCCGGCCCGACTTCGATGGCGGCGGCGCCGATCAACTGCACCCGTTCCGCTGCAGCGAGCGTGCCACCGGGATGGGCGTCCTGCCATTGTTCGAGACGGCGATGGGCGTTCTCGACCATCACGATCGCGGCATCGACCATCGCGCCTATCGCGATCGCGATGCCACCGAGCGACATGATGTTGGCGTTGATACCGCGGCTGTGCATGATGATGAAGGCGCACAGCACACCGAGCGGCAGAGTCACGATGGCGACCAGCGCCGAGCGCAGATGCATGAGAAACAACCAGGTGACGAGCGCCACCACCAGCAGTTCCTCGCCGAGCTTGCTGGTGAGATTGGCGATGGCGCGTTCAATCAACAGCGAGCGATCGTAGACCGTCACGATTTCCACACCCTTGGGCAGGCTGGGCGTGATCTCGGCGAGTTTGCGTTTGACCGCGGCGATGGTGGTGCTGGCATTGCGGCCGGCGCGCAGCAGCACCACACCGCCGACCGTTTCGCCCTGCCCATCCAGTTCAGCGATGCCACGACGCGGCTCGGGGCCGAGTTCGACATGCGCGACATCGCCCAACACCAGGGGCGTGCCGTCACGCCCGAGACCGAGCGGAATGGCGGCGAAATCCGCGAGGGTGCGCAGATAGCCGCTGGCGCGCACCATGTATTCGGCCTCGGCCAGTTCCAGCACGCCGCCACCGGCCTCCTGGTTGGCGGCGCGCACGGCCCGGGTCACCTGCTCGGTGCTCACACCGCGCGCGATGAGACGTTCAGGGTCGAGCTGGATCTGGTACTGGCGCACCATGCCGCCGATGCTCGCCACTTCCGAGACATCGGGCAGCGCCTTCAATTCGAAACGCAGGAACCAGTCCTGCAGCGCGCGCAGTTCCGAGAGATCGTGCGTGCCGCTGCGATCGACGAGGGCATACTGGTAAATCCACCCCACGCCGCTCGCATCGGGGCCCAGCACCGGTGTCACGCCGGCCGGCAGGCGCCCTTGCAGTTGATTGAGGGTTTCGAGCACCCGCGCGCGCGCCCAGTACAGATCCGTGCCATCGGCGAACACCACGTAGACGAAGGAATCACCAAAGGACGAAAAGCCGCGCACGCTCTTCGCGCCCGGCACCGCCAGCAAGGTGGTGGTGAGCGGATAGGTCACCTGGTCTTCAACGATGCGCGGCGCCTGACCGGGCCAGGTGGTGCGCACGATGACCTGCACATCGGACAGATCCGGCAGCGCGTCTATCGGCGTTGCGCGCAAGGACACCAGACCCCATAGCGCCAGGCCGACACTCGCGAGCAGTACCAGCAGGCGTCGTTCCAGTGACCAGGCGATGATGCGCGCGATCATCGCGGCACCTCCATCGCCGGCGCCGGCGCCGGCGCGAAGCCTTTGAGGCTGGCCTCGGCGTCGAGCAGGAATTGCGCCGCGGCGGCGACGGTGTCACCGGCTTCGAGGCCGCGCAGGATCTCGACCTGACCGTCGGCTTCACGCCCGAGCTGCACCGCCACCGGGGAGTAACGCCCGCCCTCGTCAACGCGAATGACGCGATCCTGCTCGCCGCCGCGTATCACCGCCGCGCTCGGCACCAGCACGCGCGCTTCGCCGGGCAACACGGCGACATGCACGCGCGCCGTCAGTCCTGGCCGCAGGCGTCCATCGCCGTTGGCGAAACTGACCCGCAGGCGCACGCTGCGCGTGACGCTGTCGGCAGCCGGCAGGATGCTGGCGATCTGGCCGGTGAACGTCGCGCCGGGATAGGCGGCGAGTTCGGCGCGCACCGCGGCGCCGGCGACGAGATCCGCGGCGCGGTTTTCGGGCACGGCCACTTCCAGCCACACCGGATCGCTGCCGTTGACGATGGCCAGCGTGCTGCCCGCCGACACGCTCATGCCACTGCGCACATCGAGACTCGTGATGACCCCCGCGAGCGGACTGCGCAGCGTCACGACGGGCTGCACCGCGCGCTTGTGTTCGACCTCGGCTATCAAGGTCCCGGACATGCCGAGCAAGCGCAGACGTGAACGCGCCGCATCCACCAGACGCGCGTCGCCGAGCGCCAGCACGCCGAGGAATTCCTGCTGTGCGCCGGCCCAACTCGGAATCAGCATATCGGCGAGGGGCGCGCCGCGCGCCACGGACTCGCCCGGTGCGCGGTCATAGACGCGTTCGACGAAACCGTCGGCGCGCGCCTGCACCGTCGCGACATCGCGCTGGTTGTACTGAAACTCGCCGACCGCCTCGATGCCGAGCGTCAGATGTCCGAGTTGCGCGTCCACCGTGCGCAAGCCGAGGTTCTGCGTGATACGCGCATCGATGGCCACGCCGCCGTCGTGCGCGGCTGCCTCGGGCTCCGCGTAACGCGGCACCAGATCCATATCCATGAAGGGCGAGCGCCCCGGCTTGTCGAAATGCTGCTCGGGCTTCATGGGGTCGTACCAGTACAAGACCTTGCGCTCGGCGGGCGCGGGTGCGGGTGCGGGCTGTTCGTCATGCGCAGCATGGGCATCGTCCTCGACACTGACGGCGTGGGGCGGATGGAGGCGCGCATAGCCGAGGCCGAGCCCGGCCCCCATGGCCAGCAGCAGGCCAGCGAGCAGCACGCGTGTGAGCGTGCGATTGCCTTGTTCAGTCATGTTCGCCGCCCTCGTAACGGAAATAGAGTTGCGCGGCAGCGATGGTGCTCGCGGCCTCGAGATCCAATGCTTCGAAACGGAACTCCGCCAGGGCGCGGCGCGCATCCAGCGGTTCCACCAGGCTGCCGCTGCCGGCGGCATAGGCGCGATAGGTCAGGTCGAGCGCCTGCCGCGCCAGCGGCAGCCGTTGATCAAGCATGCGACTGCGCTGGCTTTGCAGACGCTCGTAGTCGGCGATATCGCGTTCGAGCTCCGCTTCGTGGGCACGCAACATGGCGATGCGTTCATCGTCGATGGCGGCGACGTCCTCGGCGCGCGCGGCGATCATCGGGTCCTGCCGGCGCGCGCTGAAGAAGGGCAGATCGACCGACACTTCGGCCGACACCATCTCGCCATAGCGCGGGCCACGATGCTGATAGGCGATTTCGACATTCCAGTCGGGGTGCTTGCCGGCCTCGGCCTCGCGCAACGCGGCACCGGCCGCGGCGCGGCGCGCGTCGAAGATGCGCAGGTCGGGATGCTGCTCGAGATGCGCGCGCAGGTGTTCGGTGTCGATGCTGAAACGCGGCAACTCGGCAGCCGGCGCGACGATTGCCGCGGCGCCGAGCAGGCGGCCGAGTTCGGCGTGGGCAGCGCGCTGCGCGGCCAGCAGGTCGTCGCGCTGGTCGGCGAGTGCCAGCGCCTCGCGGGCCGGCAACAGGGTTTCGGCCGTCGTCGCCGTGCCGGCCGCATAGCGCGCCGCGACGCTCTTCTCCAGCAGCGCGTTCTCCGCCACGAGTTCTGTCTGCAAGGCGAGACGCGCGGCGCTGAAGTAGGTCGTCAGCCACGCCACCGCTGCTTCGCGCCGGACTTTCAGACGCTCGATGCGAAGAGTGAACCCGGCGTCGTCGATGGCGGCATCGGCCTGCGCGACACGCGCCTGGCGCTTGCCGGCATTGGGCAGTTCCTGACTGACGCCCACCCGTTGCATGGTCATGAAGTCGCGACCGAGGGACCAGTCGTCGTCTCCCGTTACCGGCAGGTTGTCGAGGCCCATCACCAGTTTCGGATCGGGCAATTGACCGGCGGCGATGGCCGCATGGCGGGCCGCGGCATCGCGTGCACCGGCCGCGGCCAGCGTCGGCGCGGCGTGCTCGGCGCGGGCCAGGGCCTGCTCGAACGACAGCGCGACGGTGTCCGCCGCCGTGGCGATGCACGGCAGCGCGGCCCAGCACAGGGCCAGCAATAGAATTCTCATGATGCACAAACTCCACGGATGCCGTGCGGCAGGCACGGCGGCGACGGCCCCCGCCACGGCGGGCGGCCGAACCTCAGCGCGGAATCAGAGCGGGCGGGGCGGTCGCCACAGACTGGCGACGCGATGACTCAAGAGCAAATCAGCGGGTTCGAAATGCAGGCTGGCGGCCACTTGATGGGCGCGCAGTGGCGCCGGGGCCATGGCCAGTGAAGTCGATAGGTCATCACACATCGCGCAATGGCCTTCCTTCTCACAGTCGGATTGCGCGGCATGGCTCATGGCCTTGCAATGCGCTGCCCTCGTCAGCGGCCCATGCGGGCTCTTGGCATGCATCTGCATCGCGCAGGCAGGCTGCGCTTCGCGTACGAAACTCGCCAGCCCCACACAGGGCAGCGTCGCGAGCAACAGCGCGATGATCAGCATCTTGAGACGGCGGCGATGGAACATGGGATGCGGTCGAACTCCGGCGCGCAAACGGATGACTTTGTTTCGTCCCATGAGCCTAGTCGCTTTAGGCGCGCGCTGCCAATGACATCGATCAACCCGGCTTGAGTAGGCAGGGGGCGCCCTCTATCATCCGGCGACCCGCGCAACGAGGCCCATCATGTCCGCATCCACGCTTTCGCCACTCGCCCACTTGCTCGCGGGTCGCGCCGACGCGCCCGCCATCGGCGCGCCCGGTCGTACATCATTGTGCTACGCAGACCTCCATCGTCAGCTCGCGACGGTCGCCGAGGATCTCGCGCGGGCCGGCATCGGCCCCACCGACCGCGTCGCCATCGTGCTGCCCAATGGACCGGCCATGGCGAGTTGCTTCGTGGCGGTGGCGAGTGCGACCACCGCCGCGCCGCTCAACCCCGCGTATCGCGACGCCGAGTTCCAGTTCTATCTGGACGACCTCGCGCCCAAGGCCATGATCCTCGCGGCGGGCGACGCGAGTCCGGCGCGCGATGTCGCGAGTCGCGCCGGCATCCACATCATCGAACTCGTGGAGGACGCCAAGCAGCCGGCCGGCCAGTTCCAACTCGATGTGCAGCCGCGGGGCAGCGCGGGTGCGCAACGCGTGCCAGTCGACGATGACATCGCCCTCGTCCTGCACACCTCCGGCACCACCTCGCGGCCCAAGATCGTGCCGCTGTCGCAGGCCAATCTGTGCGCCTCGGCGCGCCATATTCCACGCACCCTGGCGCTGACGGCGGCCGACCACTGTCTCAACATCATGCCGCTGTTCCATATCCACGGCCTGATAGCCGCGGTGCTGTCCTCGCTCGCGAGCGGCGGACGCGTGACCTGCACCCCGGGCTTCAGCGCCACCGCCTTCTTCGGCTGGCTCGATGCCGCACGGCCCAGCTGGTATACCGCCGTGCCGACCATGCATCAGGTGATCCTCGATCGCGCCGAGCGCAATCGCGACATCATTGCCCGCAGTCCGCTGCGCTTCATCCGCTCGTCTTCTTCGTCCCTGCCGCCGCCGGTGATGGCGCGCCTCGAGGACGTGTTCGGCTGTCCGGTGCTGGAGTCCTACGGCATGACCGAGGCCGCCCATCAGATGACTTCCAATCCGCTGCCGCCGGCGCCGCGCAAGGCCGGTGCGGTCGGTCTGCCGGCCGGGCCGGAGGTGCGCACCCTCGATGCCGAGGGCCGCTTCTGCGCGGCCGGCGTCGAAGGTGAAATCGTCATCCGCGGGGCGAACGTGACGCAAGGTTATGCCAACAACCCCGCAGCCAATGCCAGCGCCTTTGCGCCCGATCCCGATGGCGGCAAGCCGTGGTTTCGCACCGGCGACCTCGGCATCATCGACGCCGATGGCTATCTCGCCATCAGCGGCCGCATCAAGGAAATCATCAACCGCGGCGGTGAGAAGATCGCGCCGCGTGAAGTGGACGATGTGTTGACCGCCCATGCCGAAGTGAAGCAGGCGGTGACCTTCGCCATCAGCCACCCCAAGCTCGGCGAAGACGTCGCCGCGGCGGTCGTGCTGCGCGAAGGCGCGAGCGTCAACGAACGTGATCTGCGGGATTTCGCCGCCACGCAGTTGGCGCCCTTCAAGGTGCCGGCGCGCATTCTGTTCGTCGACGAGATCCCCAAGGGCAATACCGGCAAGCTGACGCGCATCGGCTTGGCCAAACTGCTGGGCCTGGAATGACACACGGCAGGCGGCCATGAAACTCGCGGTCTATGGCGCCGGCGCGATCGGCGGCCTGCTCGGCGCGCGTCTCGCGGCAAGTGGCGTGGACGTCTCGCTGGTCGCGCGCGGTGCGCAGCGCGCGGCCATCCTCGCGCAAGGTCTCACGCTGAAAAGCGCGGCCGGCGATGTGAACGTGCGCCTGCCCTGCGTCGAGGACCCGGCTGAACTCGGACCACAGGATTATGTGCTGGTCGCCTTGAAAGCCCATTCGGTGCCGGCCGTGGTCGCACGCCTGCCGGCCTTGTTCGCGGAACACACGGCGGTGATCTGGGCGGTCAATGGCCTGCCCTGGTGGTACTTCCATGCGCTCGATGGACCCTACCGCGATCATCGCATCGCGAGTGTCGATGCCGATGGCGCGCAGTGGCGCGTGATCGAACCGCGTCGCGTGATCGGCTGCGTGGTCTATCCGGCCTGCGAGGTGGTGGCGCCCGGGGTGATTCAACACATCGAGGGCGATCGCTTCACCTTGGGCGAACCCTCGGGCGAGAAGACCGCGCGCGTCACGGCGCTGTCCGATGCGCTGCGCACGGCCGGCTTCAAGGCGCCGGTGCGCCGCGAGATCCGCGATGAGTTGTGGATCAAGCTGTGGGGCAATTTGAGCTTCAATCCGATCAGCGCGCTGACCGGGGCCACCCTCGACGTGATCTGCGCCGAGCCCGGCACCCGCGCGGTGGCGCGCGCCATGATGCTCGAAGGCCAGGCGGTGGCCGAAGCGCTGGGTGTGAAATTCCCTATCGATGTCGACAAGCGCATCGCCGGCGCAGCCGCGGTCGGCGCGCACAAGACCTCGATGCTGCAGGACCTGGAACGGGGACGAAAACTCGAGACCGACGCGCTGGTGGCGGCCGTGGCGGAACTCGGCCGCCTGGTCGGCATCGCGACGCCGACCATCGACACGGTGCTGGCACTGGTCGAATCGCGCGCGCGTCAGGCGGGGTGCGCCTGACGAGGGACATGGCGCGCCCTTGAATGAGCCGATCTTCTGTGGGTCAGACTTCAGTCTGACGATTCAAAGCGGGGGATCACGGGCCTGCCGCGTCAGACTGAAGGCTGACCCACAAGGACAGCATGATCGAAAACCGATAGCGGGCACTGCGGTCTCTCAGCGCCTGAATCCTGTTGGTGCGAATTCATTCGCACATTCAATGGCGCCGCTTGGCGTCTCGGATGGCAATCAATGTGCGAATGAATTCGCACCTGCCGAGAACAGACGAACAGATCCCCCGTCAGCTCACGTTGGCAGTCATGTCCTGATCGACCAGCAGCGTACCGAGACCCGAGGTATAGGTGTCGTAGCTGTGGCCGTGCTCGGTTTCGGTTTCACCGACCTGCAACACCCAACCCTGGCCGGTGGATGTCACGCTGTCGCCGGCATTCCCGGTCAGGAACAAGGTATTGGTGGTCGGGGACAACGCGAGCACATCGGACAGGTTCAGCGTCACGCTGTTGTCGCCAGTGCCGGTGAGGTTGATTTCCTCGATGCCGGTGATGAGGCCATCGCCGATCCCGGACAGATCGAGATGCACACCGCTGCCGTCGATGACCAGGGTGTCCTCGCCCGCGCCGCCGTCGATGCGGCTGTCATCGGCGTCGAAGTACAGACGGTCGTCACCGGCCGCGCCATGCAGTTGGTCCGAACCACTGCCGCCGCGCAGATCGTCATCGCCCGCGCCACCGTTCAAGCGATCGTCGCCCGCTTCACCGTTCAGGCGATCATGGCCGGCGCCACCGACCAGCCGGTTGTCGCCGCTATTGCCGGTCAGGATATTGTTTCCGCCGTTGCCATTGCCGTTCAGATCGGCCGTGCCACTCAGGCTCAGGCGCTCCTGATGATTTCCAAGTCCGTATGACACTGAACTGACCACGCGGTCGATGCCGGTGTCGCTCAGGCCCTTGCTGATCTCGTCGAGGCGATCGATGACATAGGTGTCGTTGCCCCGCCCGCCTTCCAGGTGATCGCGACCACTGCCACCATTGATCTGATCGTCTCCGCTACCGCCCGACAGACGATCGCGACCGCTGCCGCCGAACAGACGGTCATCGCCAATGCCGCCGATCAGGGAATCGTCGCCGAGGCCGCCCTTGAGGAGATCGTCACCCGCCCCCCCATCAAGGTCATCATCGCCGCTATTGCCGTTGATGACATCGCGGCCCGCGGCGCCGTGTATGCTGTCGTCACTGGATTTGCCACTGATGTTGTCGTCGTCGGCGCTGCCGTCGCGGCGGCTCGCGAGTGAGTCGATTCGTCTCTTCATTGCTTCTCGTCCTTAAATTGAATGCTGACGGGTCGGCTGTTGGCCGCCCGTGCCATCAGGCGAACAATAAGGCGTCGCTTGCCCGGTCGAAGTGACCGGCGTCACTCCACCTGACGATGCGCGGCACGGAAATGTCGACGCCCCCGCAATCTGACAATCGGGACACAATTGCTTGCACCCATTGAAGGGACCGGTGATCCACCGGTCTCTCACTCCATGGATGGCGGGGTTCACTTCGCGGGTTCATGCCAAGCGCAGCGAAAGGCGACATATCGTGTGACGCGGTCGTGGCTTTTGGCACGAGCGTTTCAGCGCGGCGCGGCAGGCGCCTCGAACAACAGACGGATGCCGAGCAAGGTGTAGCGCGACTCGGGTGGGTTCCAGTTGCGGAAGCCGCAGCGCGCATACAGCGCCCAGCTATGCCAGGCGCCGCCGCGCCGGACATAGCGCAAGCCGCTGCGCGGGCCCTGTGGATCGGCCAGGGGTGAATGGGCATAGGTCTCGGCGCCGTACCAGTCGCCCACCCATTCCCAGACATTGCCGAGCATGTCGTAAACGCCAAAGGCATTGGGCGCGAAGCGGCCGACCGGGGAAGTGAAGGCATAGCCGTCATGTTCCTCGAGCGCCCACTCCCGCCAGCGCGGCCAGTTGACCGCCGCGTCGGCGTCAAAGGTATTGGCGATGGCGGGCAGGCCGTGCAGGTCGTCGCCATTGGGAAACGTGGTGTCGCTGCCGGCACGGCAGGCGTACTCCCATTCGGCTTCGGTCGGCAGGCGATAGACGCGGCCCTCCTTGGTGCTCAACCAGCGCGCCATCGCCACCGCATCGTTCCAGCTGACGTTGACCACCGGTTCGTCGTCGCCCTGTTTGAAACCGGGATCTATCCAGGAATACTTCGGGTCGCGGCCTTCAAAGGCGTCGCCGCGCTCGGTCTTGTCCGGGTCGTAGTCGGGGTTGTAGCCATAGCCGCCGGTGCCGTCGGCAATCGACTCCGGCACATGGCCGGACTGTTCGATGAAACGGCGGAACTGCGCGACCGTCACCTCGTGCTGACCAAGGTAGAAATCGCGCGTGATGCGCACACGATGGGCGGGTGCCTCGTCGTCTATCTTGCGCAGTCTCGGCAGATCGTAATCGGGAAAGCGCCGGGCGAGATCTTCCGGCGTGGCGTCGCTGCCCATGGTGAATTCACCGGCGGGAATGCGCACGAATTTCATGCCCAGGGAATTTTCCACCACCTCGGGCGCGGCCTGCGCGACGCCGGCCAACAGTAATGCGCTGCCCACCCACAGGGTGGACATCATGTTCTTGAGAGTCATCGAATTGCTCCGCGGGACAGGCGCGACACGGTGTCGCGCGACTTCATCGTCGAATCGGGAATAGCGCCATATAGCGTTCCGCGAGTCGCAGCGTGCCCTCGGTATAGGGCAGGCCCAGCTCGCGCGCCAGATCGGTTTCGGCATGGGATCCTATCCACGCCAGAATGGCCATGCGTCGCAACATGAGGAAGGTCGGGATCTCGGCTTCCTCTTCCCGCGACAGCGCTGCCACCGTGCGGTAACCGGCGACCCAGGCGGCGAGCACACTGTCGAGATCCTCGCGCTCCTCCATGAAGCTGACGGCGGTCGCGACATCGTACAGGTACCAGCCGAGTCCCGCGTCGTCGAAATCGATGACCCGCGTGTCGTCGGGCGTGACCAGCAGATTGGCCAGCCGCAGGTCGGCATGGATGAGACCGAAACGCGCATCGTCCATGCCGAAGGCTTCGAGACGCATGCCGATGCGGTCCACCAGCTGTTCGAGCAGATCGATCGCGGCGGCATCGAGACCAGGGCCATCGCGCCAATCGCCCCAGTTGCCTCGCCTGCCGACCGCGCCTTCGAAATCCCACACCAGTCGTTCGAAATAATCCGGTCGCTGCCAGGCCCGCGCATGCTGATGCATGCGCGCCGCGATGGCCCCCAGCCGCTTGAACGGTTCGATGAGGGAATCGGCGGCTGGCTCTTCGCCTTCGATAAAGGCGAACATCACCACATGCCGTTGTTCGTCCAGGGTGGGACTGGCGATGGTCTGGATGAGTTCGCCATCGAGCGCCGCGATCGCCTGGGGTGTTTCGACGCCGGCCTCGATCTTGAGGGCCTTCATCCATGCCAGCTCGGTGCGTATCGCGTCGAGGCTGTGATAGCCGGTGCGGTGCACGCGCAGGATGAGTGGCGCGGACCGCGTCGGGCAGTCGATGCGATAGGTGGCGTTCTCGGAGATATTGAGCAGCTTCAAACGGGCCTGCGGCGCAAGGCCCCACAGGGGCAGAGCACGCGCCGCGCAATCGGCGAGGTGGGCGCTGCGTTGGTCTTCGTTCAGGCTTTCGAATAGCGTGGGCATGGCGGACAGTGCTTCTCCCCGGTCCGTGGAACAGCGCGCCCGATTAAATCATTCCGGCGCGGATATTTCATCGGTTATCCTGCCGTGAACGGGAGTGACGGTTAAGCTGCAAGGGGAAGTGGGATGCTGACTTCGATCGCGGGGCGCGCTGTTGTCGTGACGGGCGCGAGCAAGGGCATAGGCAAGGGCATCGCGCGGGTCTTTGCGCGCCATGGTGCGCGAGTGATGGTGGTGTCGCGCACCCTCGCCGAGGCGCAGGCCTGCGCGGCGGAACTCGGCAACGGCGCCCGCGCCTGCGCGGCCGATGTCAGCGACTGGGCCGCGTGTCAGGCCATGGCGGCGGCCACCGTCGAGGCCTTTGGCGGCATCGACATCCTGTGCGCCAACGCCGGCGTGTTTCCCCAGACCAAGATAGAAAGCATGGACCCGGCCGAGTGGGACGAGGTCATGGCGACCAATCTCAAGGGCAGCTTCCTGACGGTCAAGGCCTGCCTGCCCCATCTCAAGAAATCGGATCAGGCGCGGGTGGTACTCACCTCCTCCATCACCGGCCCCATCACCGGCTTTCCCGGCTGGACCCATTACGGCGCCAGCAAGGCCGGCCAGCTCGGCTTCATGCGCACCGCGTGCATCGAACTGGCCAACTTCGGCATCACCATCAACGCGGTGCTGCCCGGCAATATCGTGACCGAGGGGCTGGCGGATCTCGGCGCGGACTATCTCGAGACCATGGCCGCCTCGATACCTTTGAAGCGCCTCGGCTCGGTGGACGACGTCGGCAATGCGGCGCTGTTCCTGGCCTCGGCGGAGGCCGCCTATATCACCGGCCAGACCATCGTCGTCGACGGCGGGCAGGTGCAGCCCGAGAGTCTGGAAGCCCTGAACGCCTGAACGCGGCGCGCCGCGCCATCCCTGGAGGAGTTCACCATGAACGCGAGCATGCCCTTACCCAGTCGTCTGCATCACACCGCCGCCGTGACGCGCGATCTCGAAGCGACGCGCGCCTTTTATGAAGACCTGCTCGGTCTGCCGCTGATCGCGACCTGGTGTGAAAAGGAAACCCTGCTCGGCAAGCAGCGCACCTATTGCCATGCCTTCTTCGGCATCGGCGATGGCGGCGCCCTGGCCTTCTTTCAATTCGCCGACCCGGCCGACCACGCCGAACTCGCGCCCGACATGCCCTTCTGTCTGTTCCAGCATCAGGCCTACAAGGTCGATGCCGAGACTCAGGCCGCCATCAAGGCGCGTGTGCTGGCGGCGGGCTATGGGGAACCGCGTTTCATGGAACTCGAGCACGGCTACTGCCATTCGATCTACATCACCGACCCCAACGGCTGCATCATCGAATTCACCGTCGACTCCAAGCTCGGCGAAGACATCGCGCCCGCGCGTCGGGCCAGCGCCCATGCCGATCTCGAGCGCTGGCTGGCGGGCGATCACACGCCCAACAACATCCTGCGCTGAGTCCCATTCGCCCATGAGCAATACCCGGCAACTGCTCGCGCGCCGCGCGAAACTGCTCGGCGCCAAGGCGCCACTGTTCTACGACCAGCCGCTGCACATCGTGCGCGGCGAAGGCGTGTGGCTGGTCGACGTCGATGGGCGTCGCTACCTCGACGCCTACAACAACGTGCCGCTGGTGGGACACTGCCACCCGGAAGTGGTGGAGGCGCTGGCGCGGCAGGCCGGCACGCTCAACATCCACACCCGCTATCTGCACGAGACCATCCTCGATTATGGCGAGCGTCTGGTCGCGAAATTCGATGACTCGCTGTCGATGATCCTGTTCGTGTGCACCGGGAGCGAAGCCAATGATCAGGCGCTGCGCATCGCGCGGTGCCACACCGGCAAGCAGGGCATTGTCTGCACCAATCTCACTTATCACGGCAATACCACGGCGGTGGACGCGGTCTCGCCGCTGTTCTACGGCGCCAACGCGCCGCCGCACCCCGAGGTGCGCACCATTCCCTTCCCGGACTCCTATCGCGCGCCCCACGGCCTCGCCGGCGAGGCGCTGACCACGCATTACATCGCCGCGCTCGAGAATGCGATTGCCAGCCTCGAAGAAAGCGGCGTCGGTTTCGCCGGCCTGCTGCTGTGTACCATCTTCGCCAACGAAGGCCTGCCCGACGTGCCGCCCGGCTTCATGCAACGCGCGCTCGATGTGGTGCACAAGGCCGGCGGCCTTCTGATCGGCGATGAAGTGCAGGCCGGCTTTGGTCGCACCGGACACATGTGGGGCCATGAGGCGATGGGCGTGGTGCCGGACATCGTCACGCTCGGCAAGCCCATGGGCAATGGTCATCCGCTGGCGGCGGTGGTGGCGCGCGCCGATCTGGTCGAGGAATTTCGCGAGCGGGTGTTCTACTTCAATACCTTTGGCGGCAACCCGGTGTCCTGCGCGGTCGGCGCCAAGGTGCTCGACATCCTCGAACGCGACAAGCTCATGGACAACGCGCGCGAGGTCGGCGCGCATCTGCGCCAGGGCCTGCACGCGCTCGCCGCCCGCCACGACATCATCGGCGACATCCGCGGCCAGGGCCTGTGGGTGGGCGTGGAACTGGTGACCGATCGCAACACCCGCCAGCCGGCCGCCGAGCAGGCCCATCGCGCCATCAATCTCATGAAGGATCGCGGCGTACTGATGGGCCGCATCGGCGAATTCGACAATGTGCTCAAGATGCGTCCGCCCTTGCCGATCGCACGTGAACACGCCGACCTTCTGCTCGCGGCACTCGATGAAGTGCTGGCGGCCTTGTAGGCCATGTTGCTGAGCGACGAACAGAACGCGCTGCGCGCCGGCGCGCGGGTGTTCGCGCAAAGTGAAATTGCGCCCCACGCGGCGCGCTGGGAACGCGAGCACAGCGGCATCCCGCCCGGGGTATTGCGTGACATGGCCACACTCGGCTATTTCGGCATGCTGGTGCCGGCCGCGCTGGGCGGTGCCGGTCTCGACATGACGAGTTATGCGCTGGTGACGGAGGAATTCGCCGCCGCCGATTGCGGTCTCGCCAATCTCATGAACGTCTCGAACTCGCCGGTCTGCGCGGCCATCCGCGACAACGGCACGCCCGAACAACATGCACGTCTGCTCGCGCCCCTGGCGCGCGGTGAGCTGCGCGGTTGTTTCCTGTTGACCGAAAGTCATGCCGGCTCGGATGCCGCGGCTATCAAGACCCGTGCCGTGCGCCACGGCGCGCGCTGGGTCTTGAACGGCGCCAAGCATTTCGTCACGGCCGGACAGAGCGCGCAGCTCGCCATGATCATCGCCGTCACCGATGCGGCCGCCGGCAAGCGCGGCATCACGGCCTTTCTCGCGCCGACCGACACACCGGGTTATCGGGTCGCGCGCCTGGAAGACAAACTCGGGCATCGCAACTGCGATACCGCCGAAGTGCTGCTGGAGGATCTGGATCTCGGCGACGACGCGGTGCTGGGCCAGCCTGGCGAGGGTTATCGCATTGCCTTGGCCTATCTCGAAGGCGGACGCATCGGCGTCGCTGCCCAGGCCGTCGGTGTGGCGCGCGCCGCGCTCGACGCCGCGCTCGATTACGCGCGTCAACGCGTGACCTTCGGTCAGCCCATCATCGAGCATCAGGCGGTCGGCTTCCGGCTCGCGCAGATGGCGACCCGACTCGAAGCGGCCCGCCAGTTGACCTGGCATGCGGCGGCGCTCGCCAGCGCCGGCGCGTCGGCCCTGGTCGCGGCGTCGATGGCCAAGGTTTTTGCCACGGAGATGGCGGAGGAAGTGTGTTCGCAGGCGCTGCAGACGTTTGGCGGCGCGGGTTACACGCGCAATCACGAAGTCGAGAAGTATTATCGCGATGCGCGGGTGCTCTCCATCTACGAAGGCACCAATGACATCCAGAACCTGGTGATCGCGAGGACGCTGGCCAAGGGCGAATGAATCGCCCCCTCACCCCTGTCCTCTCCCCCAAGGGGGCGAGGGGGTAGGAAGAACCGCCGCGTCTCTCTGGCTCTCACGCCCATCTTATCCCCTCTCGCCCAAGGGACCAGGGTATAAGAGCAAGAACACCAGCTTCGCCTCTCTTATCCCCTCTCCCTCCGGGAGAGGGCCAGGGTGAGGGCGAGCGCCCTACCTCTCGCCCCCATCCAACCACGGATAGCGCTCCGTATCCTTGGCCGCGTAGTCCGGATCCAGATAGATGAACACCCGCTGGATCAGGAAATCGCGAATCTCGAACACATCGCAGAAACGCCCCGCCGCCCATTCCGGCAGGCTCGCGCGCCACGGCCCATCGCGATGTTCGCCGTGGCTGGTGCCCTCCACCACCACGATATCGCCGCCGGAGAACACCCAGTTGAATGTCGCATAGTGATGGGTGATGCCCTTGAGGGTGCCGCCGACATCACCGAACATGCGCTCGATCTCGGCGCGACCATTGGCCAGGCCCCATTTCGGGAAATAGGCCTGGGCGCGTTCGTCGAACAGCGTGAACATCGAATGGCCGTCAGCGGTCACGCCGCCGTTGTCCATGGACTTGAAGTATTCGAGGGCGACGGACTTGCGTTGTTCGTCACTCATGCTTTGTCGCGTCAGTGCCATGGAATACGCCTCGGTTCAGGGCTTGCGGCCGTGGATGATGCTGTAACCGCCGGCGAGTTCGCGGCGGTGGATATCGACCAGGCCGCCGTCGCGCAACCAGCCGCGATACTCGCCTTCGGTATAGGCCTGGCCGTCATCGTAGATGTTGAGGAACATGACATTGACTGCGACCGCATCGAGCGGTGAAAGACGCGTGTCGTCGAGGGTGCGACCGACCACGTACAGACCACCGCCGGAACGCAGGCTGGCGGCACCATGCAATACGGTGGCGCGCGCATCCCGGGCACTCATGACCTGCAACAGCGCGCGCATGATCACGGCGTCATAGCTGCCGGCTGGCGGCGCGGCGACGAGATCACATTCGATTACATCGACGCGCGCGCCCATGCCGGCTTCAGCGATGCATTCGCGGGTGATCGACGCGACATTGGGCAGTTCCGCGACCGTGGCGCGCAGGCCGGGGCCGAGCGCGCACAGGGCAAGGGCGAGACCGCCGGCACCACCGCCGGCGTCCAGCACATGGCCGCCGGCGGCGAGGCCGAAATCCTTGTCGAGGCGCCGCGCGGTGGCGGTCGCGCCGGCGTCGAGGCCCAGCATGAAGGCCTTCAATTGCGGATGGGACATTGCCGAGAAATCATGGCGCGCCTGCGGCTGGCCGCTGCGGATGGAGTTCGCCGTGTGCAAGGTCGCCGACCACAAGTCCGCATAGGCGCCGTGCGTGCCGCCGAGATACCGCGGCCTGCCGGCCACCAGGAACGCGTTGCTCTCCTCGGTATTGGCGAAGCGCTCGCCGTCGATGGTGACGAGGCCCGCCACCACCAGCGCATACATGAGGGGACGCAGCTTGACCGCCTGCACGTCGAGGCGGG
>Ga0208492_1001185_pt1 | contig 17370 bp, 12 predicted proteins | sample Subbioar_CSW14AB_FD_184820 | JGI IMG/M metagenome (GOLD analysis project Ga0208492, IMG submission 184820) | Serpentinite rock and fluid subsurface biosphere microbial communities from McLaughlin Reserve, California, USA - CR12Mar_CSW14AB (SPAdes) | ecosystem: Environmental > Terrestrial > Deep... | reverse complement strand
GCTCCTTTGGGAGCCCGCTTCTTTTTTTTAGACTTTTTGGCCCAGGGACGGTGGAGGATTTGCGGTGACCGTGAGAGAGGATGGCCCCGCCGTCACGGTAAGGGGCTTGAGCCAATTTCGCGTCGCAACTCGCTAGAATACCGCTGGTTTGGGACCTGTCCCCAACCCCCTATCCGGTTGCGGAAGGAAAATGTTCTTCCGCACCTTTTCTCGAATTGGCGCCGCTGATCCATGGCTTTTTATCCCACCGATCATCCTCCCCACACGTGCGTTCGTCCCAACCGGTCGATCCATGCCATCGTCGCGGCCTTGCTCCCCTGGACGCCGTCCGGAATTGACTGGAAAGCCTGGACGACTCAAGTCGAGCGGATCGTGGCGCTGGGCATGGTCCCGGCCATCAACATGGATACGGGGCATGTGAATTTGCTCGATCCCGCCAAGCGCGGCGAAACCCTTGGCAAGGCCCGGGATCTGTTGCGTGGCGTGCGCTTTGTCGCCGGCGCTTTTTTGGGAGATGCCCCCGGGCAAAAATTCGATGCGGGCGCCTACAAACGCTCCATCGAAGAGATCCAAAACCATGGCGCGGTGCCGATCATTTTCCCCAGCCACGGCCTGGGAACCTTGCATGGCGCCGACTTGATCCAGGCACATGAGTCGTTCGCCGCCGTCAGCGACGCCTTTTACGGTTTTGAACTGAGCCAGGCGTTTGTTCCCTTTGGCAGGATCTACAGCCTTGAGGAATATGCAGGTTTGCTCGGCATCGGAGCCCTCAAGGGAGCCAAGCATTCTTCTCTTTCACGAATCGAGGAATGGAAAAGGTTGGAGCTTAAGGACCGCATTCGTCCCGATTTTCAGGTGTTTACCGGCAACGACCTGGCGATCGACATGGTGATCTATGGCAGCGACTACCTTCTTGGTCTTGCCGCGTTCGCGCCTGACCTCTTCGCATTGCGAGATCGCTGGTGGCTGGTCGGCGATCCGCGTTTTTACGAACTCAACGATGCCCTGCAGTACCTGGGCGCGTTCGCCTTCCGCGATCCCGTGCCAGCCTACAAGCATTCGGCCATCCAGTTTTGGAAGGTACGCGGCTGGATTGAAGACGACCGGCCCGCTCCCGGCGCGCCTGCCCGGCCCGATTCGGATCGCGCGATCCTCGCCACGCTTTGGAATCGCTTGGCCCCCTTTGTGGAGTTGACCCGGTGAGCGAATACCGCAGCATGGGCTCGGTCAAAACGAGCGCCGAACTGAGCGAGCGATTGATCGCCCCCGCCGAATTTGCGCCGTTGCCTCGCGTCCCGGAAAAGGCCCATCCGCAAGGACCCCTTTCCCAATCACTGATTCACGACGGGCGCACCTTTGGCAACCGTTTTGCCATCCTGCCCATGGAAGGCTGGGATGCCACAAGCGACGGCAAACCAACGGACCTGACGACCCGGCGCTGGAAACGCTTTGGCGCCTCGGGCGCGAAAATGATCTGGGGCACCGAAGCGGTCGCGGTGCGCCATGACGGACGGGCCAATCCCAACCAACTCATCATCAGCGATGCCAACCTGAGCGCGCTCGCCGATCTGCGCCAAGTCATGGTTGACGAACACCATCGCTCGTTTGGCAAAACCGACGACCTCGTGGTTGGTTTGCAATTGACCCATTCGGGCCGCTTCGCCCGGCCCCATCGCAAAGACAGGTTCGAACCGCTTTGCATCGTCGAAAACCCGGTGCTCGATGCTCGCTATGGCATTTCAAGCGCTCAGACGAAAGCCACCGACGACGACCTCGACCGACTCATCGAAGATTTCATCCGTGGAGCGGTCCTGGCACAAAAAGCGGGCTTCGACTTCGTCGATTTGAAGCATTGCCACGGTTACCTGGGCCACGAACTGCTTGGTGCAAGGCACCGCCCCGGCAAGTTTGGCGGATCGCTGGAAAACCGGATGCGTTTTCTTGCCGAAATCACGGCAGGTGTCCGGTCCAAAGCTCCCGGTCTAAAAATCGGCGTACGCCTGAGCATTTTTGACTGTGTCCCCTATCGTCCCGGCAAGGACAACGTGGGAATCCCAGAAGAAACGCCCGGCGGCTACGACCTGGCCTTTGGCTCCGGGCCCAATGGCACCGGCATCGATCTGAGCGAAACGCTGGAATTCCTTCAAGGGTGTGTCCAACTCGGCATCCGCTGGATCTGCACGACCGCCGGCAGCCCCTACTACACCCCGCACATCCAGCGGCCGGCGCAGTTTCCTCCGTCGGATGGATATTTGCCCCCAGAAGATCCATGCCTGGGCGTGGCCCGGCAAATCGCCGCGACCGGCTGGCTCAAGGCGCGCAGGCCCGAACTGCTCTTCGTCGGTTCAGGCTACTCCTATTTGCAAGACTGGCTTCCCCAGGTCGGCGAAGCCGTCGTGGGCGCCGGCCTGGCCGATATGGTGGGCCTGGGCCGCATGGTGCTTGCCTACCCCGAATTGCCCGCCGATCTCCTTGCGGGCAAGCCGCTTGATCGCAAACGGATCTGCCGGACCTTTTCCGATTGCACGACCGGACCGCGCAAGGGGATGATTTCCGGCTGCTTCCCACTCGATCCCTTCTACAAGGTCATGCCCGAAGCCGAAATTGTGCGATCTTATCGCACCGCCTCGGCCAAGGCCGACTAATCCGGTTCGCCGAGCCCACAGGCCCAACGCGCCCACCCTTGGTTGGCGCTTTGGCGCCCTGAAAGCGCAAGCCCCCCTACAATAACGAAATCGGGCTGTCGACGCCGTTTTTCTCGGCGCCATCCCCAAAACAACGGATTTCATCGGGAACGCCATGGGCGAACAGTATATCTTCACGATCGAGCAGCTCACCAAAATCTATAATAAAAAAGAGGTGCTTAAAAATATCTGGCTTTCGTTCTATCCCGGCGCCAAGATCGGCGTGATCGGGGGAAATGGCTCCGGTAAAAGTACGCTGATGCGCATCATGTCCGGCGTCGACAAGGATTTCATGGGCACCGCCCGGCCCGCACCCAATACGCGCATCGGTTATTTGCCCCAGGAACCACGCCTCGACGAAAGCACCGATGTGCGCGGCAACCTCGAACAGGCGGTCGCCCCCATCCGCGCCTTGCTCACCAAGGAGGAGGAGATCGGCACGAAAATGGCCGACGCCACCCCCGAGGAGATGGACAAGTTGATGGATGACCTGAATGTCGTTCAGGACAAGATCGCGGCGACCGACGCCTACAACCTCGACCGCAAGATCGAAGTCGCCATGGATGCGATGCGTTTGCCCCCGCCCGAAGCGTTGCCGACCAACCTTTCCGGTGGCGAAAGAAGGCGCGTGGCGCTTTGCAAAATGCTCCTCGAACGCCCGGACATGCTCCTTCTCGATGAACCAACCAACCATCTCGACGCCGAATCGGTCGCCTGGATGGAACGCACCCTGCAAGAGTTCACCGGCACGGTCGTGGCCATCACGCACGACCGCTATTTCCTCGATAATGTCGCGCAGTGGATCCTCGAACTGGAGCGCGGCGTGGGCCACCCCTATAAGGGCAACTACTCCGGCTGGCTGGAACAGAAGCAGGAGCGGATGCGCCGTGAAGAAAAAGCGCAAGACGCCCGCCAAAAGCAGCTTGAGCGCGAACTGGAATGGGCGCGCATGGCGCCGCGCGGCCGCATCGCCAAGAGCAAGGCGCGCTTGACCGCCTATGAAAAATTGGCGGCCCAGGAAGTCGAAGCCGACGCGGGCGAACTGATGCTGCAGATCCCCCCTGGTCCCCACCTGGGCGACCTGGTCGTGCGCGCCGAAGGCGTCGTGAAAGGCTACGGCGAAAATCTGCTCGTCGAAGATTTGAATTTCGACTTGCCCAAGGGGGGCATCGTCGGCGTCATCGGGCCCAACGGCGCCGGTAAAACCACCCTCTTCCGCATGATGGTCGGCCAGGAAAAGCCGGACAAGGGGAACCTGCGCATCGGCGACTCGGTCGTCTTTGCCTATGTCGATCAAAACCGCGATTCGCTTTCCCCCACGAAGTCGGTCTTCGAGGAGATCACCGGCGGCGTCGATCATCTGCAACTGGGAAAAAGGAAGGTTCCCTCGCGCGGCTATGTGAGCTGCTTCAACTTCAAGGGTCCCGACCAGCAGCGCAAAGTCGGCGAGCTATCCGGTGGTGAACGCAACCGGGTCCACCTGGCCAAGCTCTTGCGCACCGGCGGCAATGTGCTGCTCCTTGACGAACCGACCAACGACCTCGATGTCGATACCTTGCGCGCGCTCGAGGAAGCGCTGCTCAACTTCGGCGGTTGCGCGGTGATCATCAGCCATGATCGCTGGTTCCTCGACCGGATCGCCACGCACATCCTCGCCTTTGAAGGGGATAGCAAGGTCGTCTGGCACGAAGGCAACTTCCAAAGTTACGAGGAAGCCAAGCGCCAACGTTTGGGCGTCGAGGCCGATCAGCCCCGGCGCATCAAGTACCGGAAATTGAAAGTTTAACCTGATCCGCGAACGCCCATTCTTGCGGGGGTTGTGTTCCTTTGGCAGTTGCCGGTTGTAAGGTAGCGGAGCCGATCGGCCCGCAGACTACGCGAGGACTCGATCCGGTTGCCTGACAGGCCGATCGAGAGTACAAGGGAGAGAAAAAGCGCCCATGCTTCGGCTTGAGTCGGTTCGCAAGGTCTACTCCAAGGGGGGCAAGGGGAGCGGCGACGCCGCCCGCCAGGTCGAGGCGGTGCGCGGGGTCAGCCTCGAAATCGTCCCCGGAGAATTCGTCAGCATCATGGGACCTTCCGGATCGGGAAAGTCGACATTGATGCACCTTCTCGGGGCGCTCGACACGCCCACCGAAGGCCGGGCGATCTTTGAAGAGCGCGACCTGGCAACGCTGACCGATTCAGAGCGATCGCGCTTGCGCCGCGACCGGATCGGTTTCATCTTTCAATTCTTCAACCTGCTCCCCAATCTTTCCGCCGGGGAGAATGTGGCCCTGCCCCTTTTGTTGGCGGGGATCGGACGCCGCATGGCTTTGGCGCGCGCCGACGAATGCCTCGAACGAGTCGGGCTGTCCCAAAGGGCCAGGCATCTGCCGGACGAACTCTCCGGCGGGGAAATGCAGCGCGTCGCCGTGGCCCGCGCCCTGGCCCCCAAGCCTCGAGCCATCCTGTGCGATGAACCGACCGGCAACCTCGATACGGGCAATGCCCGGGCGATCCTCGATTTGCTGCGGCAACTGCCCGAGCCGGGCGGGGCCAGCGTGGTCATGGTCACGCACGATCAGGCCGCGGGTGCCCGCGCCGACCGGATCGTTCATGTGCGCGACGGTCTTATCGACCGCGAGGAACGGCAGTCTCCGGCGCGGTCTCCCGCATGAAGCCTGAGTTCCCTTCGCAACGAAATTCCGCGGTGGATTCCACTTCGCGCACGATCCGGTCGCTCGGTTCGCTCTGGTTGACCTTGAGCCGCGCTCAATGGGTCGAGCGGCCCATGCGCGCCTTGCTTTTGATCGTGAGCATTGCCCTGGGAGTCGCGACCCTGGTGGGCACGCAGGCCCTGAGCAAGGGTCTGGCTGGTTCGCGCGCCAATCCCTTCTATCAGGGTTTCGATCTCCTGATCGTCAACGGCCGCGCCGGGGTGCCGATGGCCCTGGCCCAGGAGATTCGCACTCGGCCCCCGGAGGGAATGGACCGCTGCGTGAGCCTCGTCATGGGCAATGCGATCGCCCAGATCGAGGGGCAACCTCGCAATTTGCCTTTACTGGGAGTCGATACGTTTACCGGCACGGAAGCCACTCAGGAATGGCCTGGGCAACTGGAAACGCTGCTGGAACCGGCCCGTTTTGTCGCGCTGCTTACCGGCATTCCCTGCCTGATGGGCTCGGAACTGGCCGCCTCGTTTCCAGGGGGCAAGCCTCCCGTCTCTTTCGCATTGCGATCCGGCAACCAGACCTTGCGGCTGGTGCCGATGGGGATCTTGCGCTTTGAGGGCGAACGCGCCCTATTGAGCGGCCATCTCTTCTTGAGAGCGCCCGATGCCTCGCGGCTCATCTATCCCGAAAAGCCGGGGAACGCGACCTTGATCGCGCTTGCAAGCAGCGGACCGGCCGACAAAGCGTTCAAGGCGCTTGCCGACCAGGTGGGCGACCGCGCCGAGGTGCGCACCGTCGCCGCGGAAGAGGCGATGGTGGGGGAAGTCACCGCCGCGATGGAGCTGGGATTCGCCCTGGGCGGCGTGGGCGCGCTCGTCATTGGTCTGTTTTTGGTTTACAACGGCTTGTCGGTGGCGGTCGCAGAACGGCGGCATGAGATCGGCGTGCTGCGGGCCATGGGGGCAACTCGCTTCCAGGTCGCCGGCATGTTTCTGGGCGAAGCCGGTTTCAACGGATTTTTCGGATCGCTTTTGGGGATTCCTCTGGGCTGGGTGCTGGCGCGCGTGGTGGAAGGGCCGATGGGTTCGGCATTGGCCGAGGTGCTTGGCCGTTCGCTGGGATCGGGCGCCGTCTCGGTAAGCTGGCCGCTCATTGTCCTGGCACTCGCGGCGGGAACCGGCACCGCCATGCTCGCCGGGCTGGCGCCGGCGCTCTCGGCGGCCAACGAGCCACCCGCCTCGACGGTCCGGCGCGGACCGCGTCCCGCCACCGTGGGCACGATGACGCGCCTGGCCTTGACGGCGGCCGTGATCAGTGCGCTGGGGGTTGCGGTAATCGCTTTGCGAACCGGGATGCCGATCCGCTGGGGTTCCTTCGGCGGCCTGGTGCTGTTTCTTCTCGGCGGTCTGATCGCCACGCCCGTCATCGCCTTTCTGGTGGGTCAGGCGCTGCGGCCTTTGTTTCGCATGTTCCTGGGTATCGAAGGCCGCATGGCGGCGGACAACCTGATTGCCGAACCGGCACGCACGGGACTGGTCGTGGCGGCCTTGGCCGCGACAGCAGGATTGTCGTTTCAGACGGCCGGCTTCATCCTTTCAAGCGAACATGCCATCTTTAGCTGGGTGCGCGAAAAGGTCGGCATGGACCTGATCCTGACCTCGGGTTCGGGGTTCACCAGTTACATTCGATCGGTTTCGATGCGCGAACCGCTCATCGCAGAGATCAAGCAAGCGCTGGGGGATCGTCTCGATTCGATCATGGGAGCCCGGCTAGCGCGCTTTGATTTCAACAAGCAGGTCGTCTATGGCCTCGCCATCGACATCGATGCCTTTGCCGGCACGAAACGCCGCGACGAGCTCGACTTCGCGCAACGACTCGAGCTCTTTCCAAGACTCAATGAACCAGGCGCCGTGCTGGTGTCGGAGAACTTCTCCCAGATCCATGGAGTCAACGTTGGAGAGCGGATCCGCCTCGCCGGACCCAATGGCCCGCTTGATCTCGAAGTCATCGGCACCGTCGTGGACTACACCTGGAGCCGCGGCGTCATCATCATGAACCGCGCCTGGTACAAGCAACAGTTCGCCGATCCGGAAATCGACATTATCGATCTGTTTCTCGCTCATCCCGAGAAGCCGGGCGAGTCCGATTCGGTTCGCAAGCTGATCGAAGAGCGCTGGGCCAAGCGCGAGGGGGTCTTCGTGATCGACCGCGCCACCTTGCTGGCGGAGGTGGGGCGCAACCTCAGGTCGGTTTACAACCTGGCCTACGCCCAGCAGGCGATTCTCGGAATGGTGGCGCTTCTGGGAGTGGTGAGCGCGCTGTTTGTTTCGGTGCTGCAAAGGCGGCGCGAGTTGGGGCTATTGCGCGCCGTGGGCGCCGATCGCAATCAGATTTTCAAGACGGTGCTTGCCGAAGGGTTTTTGATGGGTCTTGCGGGCGCCGTGGCCGGGATCTTGCTCGGCCTATCGCTTGAGTGGTATGCGCTCGATCTCTTGATGATCGAAGAAGCCGGCATGAGTTTTCCGCTGCATGTGCCCTGGGCCATGCTGGGAATTGTGCTCGTTGTTTCCCCTTTGGTGGCCACCCTGGCGGCACTGGTTCCCGCCTGGTGGGCAACGCGCATCGAAATCGGCGACGCGCTCGCTTACGAATAAAAGTGCGCAGCGGCACTGGACACTGACCGGCAACGCTCTTCTCAGGGAGTGGCGCGACCGGGTTCGCGTTGCCCCGTCCCCCTGGTTTGCGTCAGGGTATCCCCCATGTCCGCACGGCATTTCTGAGCAAAATCGAGCAAGGCCTTGAATTCTTGAGGTTGACGATCGGAAATGTCTTTGATTTCCGAGGGATCCTCGACCAGATCGTAAAGTTCCGGTTTTTCGATCTTGCGGTTCTGGTAAAGCGCCGGTTTGCCGTCCTTGCCGCCAGGCTTTCCCGCCAGGGTTCGGTAGGTGTGAGGCAACTGCAGCTTATAGCGGCCATCCGCGCTCGACACGGCCTGCAACTGGTTGTTTTCAAAGTAGTAGGCGTAGCCCTCGTGGGGATTGCGCGCGGCTTCCTTGCCCATGATCCAATTCCAAACATCCTTTCCATCGATGGAGGGCCCCTTGGGCTCCATCTTCAACCGGCCGGCCAAGGTCGGCAGGATATCGATCGTCATGAAATTGGCATCGGAAACGGTATGGGGCGCAATCACGCCCGGCCAGCTCATGATGCAAGGCACGCGCAAACCGCCTTCGAAACAGGTCCCCTTCCCTTCGCGCCAGGGACCCGAACTGCCGGCATGCTCGCCATAACTGATCCAGGGCCCATTGTCGCTGGAAAAGATGATCCAGGTATTTTCGAGGGTACCGGTACGAGTTAGTTCGGCGACGATGCGGCCCACGCTGTCGTCAATCTCCTCGATCACATCGCCATAAAGACCCGCCGCGGATTTTCCCAGGAATTTCTCGCCGGCAAAGAGGGGCACATGCGGCATGCTGTGCGCCAGGTAAAGCAAGAACGGGGCCTTCTTTTTGGCCGCATCCTGAAGGAACTCCAGGGCAAAGTCGGTGTACTGACCGGTCAGTTTGGCCTGGTCGGTCGCCGTGACCTGAGGATTGATCACCTTCTCGCCTTTGAACAACGGCAACGGCGGATAGGTTCCCGCCTTGGCCTCGGGATGAAAAGGCCACATGTCGTTGGAATAGGGCAGCCCCAGATAACGATCGAAACCGTGGCGCGCGGGCAAAAATGGGGGCAAGTGACCCAGGTGCCATTTGCCGACCGCCGCGGTCTGGTAGCCGGCGCGCTTGACCAGTTCGGCGAGCGTCTCTTCAGAAGCGGCAATGCCATGGCGCGCATTGGGCCCAAGCGCCCCATGCAGGCCAAGGCGATTGGGATAGCAGCCGGTCAAAAGCGCGGTGCGTGAAGCGGAGCAGACCGGTTGGGCCACATGAAAGTTCGTGAATTTGCGGCCGCTTGCGGCAAGCTTGTCGAGGTGGGGCGTGCGGATCTTTTTCGCGCCATAGGGGCCGATATCGCCGTAGCCCATGTCATCGCAGTAGACGATGACAACGTTGGGACGGCCGCGATCGGCATCGCCCTCGGCAGCAGTCAGGGAAGCGAGGCAAAACAACAAGGGATTCATGCACGGCATGGCAACCATCGAGGATACTCCGAGGCGGGCGAGGACAATCTATTGCGTGGAAGCGGGAGGGACATCGTCCTGCGGTTTGGGAAAGTGGTGTAGGCCTGGCATGGTGGGCATCGGTCCCAGGTGGGCGGGCCAGGACTTCAAGAGGATGAGATTGCCGATGCGGCCATGCCGCCATAACTCCCAGAGTTGCAAGCCATCGGTTTTCATGGCGAGGCCATATCCGGGAACGAGCGGCGCCAGCGCATAAAAGAGGCTGAGGAAGGCCGCTTCATTCAAGACGGCGGTGAACCGGTTTGCGGGAAACCAGAGAAATTGGCCGGCGGCCCCGGTCGGCTGAAAACCCTTGAGGTGCGTCAAAATATTTCCAAAAGGAGGAGCGTGATAAAAGAAGACGGCCAGGCCGAGGCACAAAGCAAACCAGAGAAGATTCGCCAGCGGGCCGCCGCACAGCATCACCGCGAAACGAAATCCCACGCGTGGATCGAGCGGGAGATCGAAGCGGACCAGGGCGGGCGCTCGATTCCAATCGCGATGGAAGTGCGTCTCCCATCGTTTGGGCCCTTTTTGAAAGCAAAAAACGCCCAGAACCAATTGCCGCGGACTGAATTTCAACAGGAGGCCCGCGGCCAGGTGCCCCAGTTCATGAACGGAAAAGGCCAAAACGAACAGAGGGAACCAGAGCAAGCCGGCGAGCATCGTCCCAAAGGTATCTCCCGCCAAGCCCAGCACAATCGCCTGCCAAAAAGGGACAACAATGAGGCAGACGACGGTCAATACGGCCGTGAGCAGTTTTGCAAAAAGATCGAATAGAGGGCCAAAGATACGGTTCATGCATTTATCGCAATGATTTTTGCCGGTTTTTTCATTGATTTTGATTACGCTTGATTTGGGTCATGGAAAAGGCGCCCCGTTCGCGGCAGGCGGATCGGGCCCCCTCCGCGAGAGGGAGTTTCCATTATCTTGGCCACCGGGTGTAACACCGGCAACCTGGGCACCGAGAGAAAGGTGAACCTTTCGAGGACAGGTTCGCCTCCTCCGGCTCCCTGTGACCTAAGGTAAGGGAAGGAGCATTGGTCTTGAAACCGTAGTTCTTTCTCGCGGAAACCGAAGATGGGTAGGGACGAAGTTGTGCCATCGATGAAGGGAAAGATCTGCCTGGTTACAGGGGGCACCGCCGGTATCGGCGAGGCCACGGCCCGGGAGTTGGCCCACCGCGGCGCCACGGTGGTCATTGTCGGCAGGAGTTCCGCGCGCTGCCAGGCAACGGTCGATGCGATTCGCAAGGCGACCAACAACTCTTCGGTGGAGTTCCTCGTTGCCGATCTTTCTTCGCAGGCCGAGGTGCGCCGTTTGGCCCGGGAGTTTTTGGAGCGCCACGATCGCTTGCATCTTTTGATCAATAATGCCGGGGCCCTGTTCGCGCTGCGCCGAGAAAGCGTTGATGGCATCGAGATGACCCTGGCGCTCAATCACCTCGCTTATTTCCTTCTCACGAACCTTTTGCTCGACACGCTCAAAAAAAGCGCCCCGGCGCGCATCGTCAATGTCTCGTCGCGCGCCCATGATGATGCCAAGGGCTTCGACTTTGACGATCCGCAGGCAAGGGACAAATCGTACGGTCAATCGGAAGGGAGCAGTCTCTTCTATTGCCTGGTCATGCCCTGGGCTCATCCAGGGTTTGCTCAATATGCCCAAACAAAACTAGCCAATATTCTATTCACTTTTGCATTGGCCAAAAACCTGGAAGGTTCTGGCGTCACGGTCAACGCGCTCGATCCGGGCTTTGTGGCGACTCAGTTCACCACCGGCAACGGTTCGCTGGGATGGTTCATGCGGTTGTGGTCGAACTTCTTTGGCATCACGCCTGAAGAGGGGGCGAAAACCTCGATCTACCTGGCGAGTTCCCCTGAAGTCGAGGGGGTCACCGGCAAGTATTTTATCCGGTCTGCCCAGGCAAATCCCTCGACTTATGCCAGCGACCCGGTGGCGATGAAGAAGCTATGGGAGCTCTCCGAGCAATGGACGGCCGGCCGGGTCGGCGCCTAATTCGTTTCCCTTCTTCTTGAACGCGCAAGCCGGAGTTAAGCGCGCGGAACCGCGTCAACAATGAAAAAAACAGGGACGAACGCTCTCATCGTTTTCTGTCACTCTTGGCCCACGCGGCGCGGCGCGACGAGGCGCACGATCTCCAGCTGAGCAGTAAAGCACGGAAGTTGGCCGTGTCGCATCAAAAAAACGGAGCCGTCACCAACAATGGCCGGCGCGATCGATGGCTACTTCACGCAAGGTGAAGGCGGTCGTCTTCAACCAAATCGCCAATACGGCCAAAAAACGCTCAAAAACACGAAAAAAACAACAAAAAAAGCAAAAAAAACGCGAAAAGAAACCGAATGCCTGGTTTGTTTTTACCTGCCACGGAGGCGGTGGCGGCGAAGAGCAACCTATGGCTGCAGTGAGTGTTTCAGGTGCTGTTTGAGGTTTTCGAAATTGGCGCTCAGCAGATGTGGATCGCGGTAGGTCCTCGCCAGGAGGATCGTCCCCTGAATGACGGCGACCATATGTCGAGCTAGTTCGGCGGCATCGGGCCTTGCAGGAAAGCTGTCAACGCGGGCGCGGGCATTCATGTTGAGCTGAAGCCGTTCCTGCGCCGATTGCTGGAGGACCTGTTCCAGATAAGGCTGAAATTCGAGTGCCATCTCTTCGAAGCATTCCGCCAGCCGCTTGCGAAACGCCTCGTGGGTATCGCTTAGCGACGCGCTCAAATTCCCAATGACGCAGCCGCCGGCGAGCAGCTTGCGATTGGCGATCATTCGCTCCACCGCGTCGAGTCTGCGAAAAAGTCGCGCCAGCGGATCGGCAAGCGCGGCAAGCGGAATCTCCTGTTCGAGCCGATCGATTTCCTGGCGCCTTTTTTCCATGTGGCGCTTGAGTACCGCGAAGCCCAGATCTTCCTTGCCCGCGAAATGATGAAAGAAAGCACCGGTCGAAACTTCCGCGGAGCGGCGCACTTCCTCGAGCGTCGTGTTGTGGTAACCCTTCAGGGCAAACAGCCCCCCGGCCGCGCGGATGATTTTTTCCCGCGTGACGAGGGCTCGAGGTTGCTGAATATGGCGCATCCGTCCGTCCTGGAAAATCAGACGATTCGGTCTGTTGTGGCTGAGCGAACACGACCGCGATCGAGTTGTGGATCGCGCGCATCGCCGCCTTGGCGAAACCTCTTGCTAACCCACTTGATAACCCAATTGGGCGGCCTGTATGTTCATCGTAAATAGAGAGCCAATTTCGGGATGTAACCAAAAACGGCGAAACATTACGAATATGTAATAAAACATCGGCGTCTTTCACGAAATCTACCAATTCAAAGTCGCTTATTCCTTTTCTTCAAAGCCATTCATTAAAATCACCTGCCTCCGGACAAATATTCTTCAATTTCACATGGAAACCTGACTGTCGCTCCAGGCGGCAATTAAGGAAGATGTTTTAAGTCCGTCGATTTGATCAAAATATCAATGGCCCTGAAGGCAGCGGCCTGCTTTAATGGAATCACCATGAGATTCATTACTCTCTTTGGTTTTGTCGGGCTCTTTGCCCTACTTGGCTGCTCCTCCGAGCCCTCTCGCTATTCGATTCATGGAACGGTGAAGATCGCCGGCACACCCGCCGGCTTTACTTCTCTTAAGTTCTTCCCGACCGGGCCAGGAGCCGATCCCACCTTTGGCGGCGTGGCTACCTGCGATTCCTCCGGCAAGTTCGAAATCGGCTCCGACGGAAAGAACACCGGCCTGCCCGCCGGCAAATACAAGGTCGTTTTCACCCAAACTTTGATTAACGGCAGACCGGCCCTCGGCGGCAGCGGCGGCAAGAAGTCGGAAAGGCAAGCCAACGAAACCGATGGCGCGCCCGTCGCCTATCGCGATGTCGGGACCACTCCCGAAGAAGTCACGATCAGCGGCTCCTCCAAAACTTTTGATTTTGATCTCAAGAAAAAGTAATCTATAATATAGCAAAACGATCACGTATTTATTGAAATTGTTTCCAGCGTCCGTTCGTCCTTGTTATTTTTAAGGAGTTATCATGCTTCGTCAGCGTAGATCGGGTTTCACCCTTATTGAATTGCTGGTGGTGATCGCCATCATTGCCGTGTTGATCGGGCTTCTGGTTCCCGCCGTGCAAAAAGTGCGCGAAGCGGCCAACCGCATGTCCTGCTCCAACAACCTCAAGCAGATTGGCCTGGCTTTCCACAACATTCATTCGACCGAAGCCAAGTTCCCGCCCGCGGCCCTCGACAACGGCGCCATGTGGTCGGCCTGGTTGACCCCCTACCTGGAACAAGACAACCTTTATAAGGCGATGTGGCTCGTTCCCGAAAACGGCCACATGGACGACACGACCCCTGGCCAACCCGGCTCCAACGGCGACTGGGCCGCTCCCAACCCCGGCTTCCCCAACGCGAACATCACGAATCCCGGATCGGTCGGCGGCGCCTGGGGCCCCGCGACCGAACGCTGCGTTGCCGCTTGCGAAACCAAGATCAACATGTTCCGCTGCCCTTCCGCCGCAGTCCCCGAGTATGTTTACACCCCCAGCTACGAAGACTGGATCGTGCAAAAGCGCGTTCCCGCCAGCTACGCGGTTTGCGCCAGCGGCCTGCGCCAGCAATTGAATGTTCCCGCCGACATCACGAACCTCGACGGTCCCTTTACCGTGGAATACACCGGCGCGGGCGGCCGGCGCCTGCGCGTCGCCGATATCCTCGACGGCCTCACCAACACCATCTTCGTCGGCGAGGAAGCATTCGACCTCAAACAGCGCTACGAAGTCTCGGAACTCGATGTGTCGGGAGTGGCTCGCCGCAAAGCGGTCTGGGAATTCGGTTCCGATAGCATCGACTGCCAGATGAGCTACAACGAAGCGGCCGGCTCAACCGGCGTCGCCATGAACCTGCCCAAGGTCACCGCCACCTCGGGCGCCGCGCTCGAAGCCTACATCTGCGGTTTCAGCAGCCGCCATCCCGGCGGGGCCAACTTCCTCATGGGCGACGGCTCGGTCCGCTTCATCACCCAGGGCATCACCCCCGCGACCTACAGCGCCCTTGGCACCAGGTCCAATGGCGAAGTTGTCGGCGACTATTAATCGTCCGGCCGACTCGATTTCGGTTTGATAGGAATCTTGCAAGGGAGCGGACCGGCGTCCGCTCCCTTGATTTTCGGAAATTTTTAAACGTGCTATTTCATCATGAAAACTATTACGCAATCTCGATCGCTCTATTTATTGGTTTTTCCTATTTTGATCGTTGTCCTCTTTTTCTTTTTCCAACCTTTAATCGGTAAGAACCTGCCCGAGTCGAAGCCCCTGCGCGCATGGGCCAAGTTCGCCCCTGCCTACCCGATCGTATTCACTTCGCGCACCGAGCCCACCTCCCTTATCGCCCCAGCCGATCGCGGCGAAGGCTTCACCTACCCGGGCACGATTCCCTGGAAGGCCTCGGAGGGAAGACTGCGGATGCTCACGACCCAGGGCGGCGTGGTGGAGCTGACCTGGAACCGCCCCCTCGCCGATGGCACAACCCTGATCGACGTCATGAGCCCCACCATCAGCCTCGATGGCAAGCGCATTTTGTTTGCCGGACGCAAATCCGCGCCCGACGCCGGCCACTGGCGCATCTTCGAAATGGACCTTTCAGGCGAAACTTTCAGACAGCTCACCGGCGGCCCCGGCGATCCCGGCTGCCACGCGGTTCCTCCCCTGCGATTCGATTCAAGCGGCGCGCTTCTGGGCGAAAACGAACGGCGCCAGATCGATTTCGACGATGTCGATCCGGTCGATCTCGGCCCCAAGGGAATCGCCTTCGTTTCCAGCCGGTTGCCCGATTTGGGCCGCGACCATTCGCGCCGCTCCACTCAAGTCTGGCGGTTGCCAAAAGATGCCCTCGAAAACGAATCTCACGAAGCTGTCCCCATTTCCGCCAATCGCAACAACGATCGCTGGCCCTTCCTGCTTGGATGCGACCGGCTTGTCTTCAGTAGCTGGAGCCGGGTCACCGAAGGAGTCACCCATGACCGCAAAGAGGTCAAACCCTTTTCCGAGGGCGGGTCATTTGCTCATCACCCTTACGAAAACTGGATGGCTTCGCGCCTCACCCCCAACGGCGCTGAATTCGGCTACGCCATCAAAAGCGCCGAACCGGTCTGGCGGCCGCGCCCGCTGTTCAACGGGCGCATCGTCTACATGACCGAATCACCCATGGAGCCTGGCGCCATCCGCATCGCGCAGGCCGACTGGGGATACATCCGCTCCAGCCCCAGTTCGCTCGCCTATGAAACCCAGTTTCCCGATCAGGGAAACGCTCTCCGCTTGTGGGGTCCGCAAAAAGATCAACAAGGTCGTGAACTCCTATGCGGCTGTCCCAGCCCTTCACCGGAAAATGCCGTGCTCTTCGCGGGAGCGCTCAAGGGTCAGCCCAAGGAGACCTACGCGCTTTACCAGACTCACGATGACTGGACCGATGGCGAAGCAACAGTCCAGCTATTATTTGACGATCCCAACCTGGTCGATTCGGAACCGGTCGCGGTTTACGCGCGGGAGATCCAATTTGTCGACAACGATCAAGCTGCCGTCACCACGAACCGCCACAAGCCCGAATCCATCAGCCTCGCCTCGGGAGGGAAATTCCGCGGGCCGATGGGTTATCTGGAGAATTTGGCCGTATTGCTGCCCGTCCGCAGCCCCATTCCCTGGAACGACGCCAAGGCGGGATCGCGAGTCGATCCGCAAATCAACCCTTTGATTCCCGCGCCGACCATGATCAAGTCGATCGCTTTTTACGGTTCGCGCCGCGATCGCTTCGACGATCCGATGACTCCGCGCATCAAGGGCGGCTTCGAAGCTCTTGCCGTCGAAGCCCTCCGGCCGGAAGGATCGTTGGAACACTGGGTGCCAAGCGATCCGCTCGTGCCGACCCTGCTCGCCGGCCTCGACAGCGAAGGGAAAATCGCGACCTGGCAAGGCAAAGCCAAGGATCCAGCCGGCAAGCTTGCCACCTACATTGCCTTTGCCGGCGATCACTACAGCGCCGCCAAACCCAATGGCTACCACTACTGCAACGGCTGCCACACCGGCCACACGTTCCTCTCGCTGTCGGCCCGCGAGAAAGAGGCCAAGTGAATGGGCGCCTGTCTGCCGCCCGATGCACCGGCAGCGGGTTCAAGACTCCCAACCGCGTAAGTTGTTGGACCTCAGGTGCAACCGGCTTCCTTGACCACTCGCTTCGTGGAGGGCGGGTATGTTCCCAGCATGGATGCCGGCCGGATCGGCCGGGCCACGAGATTTCCCTGGCAATTGGGGCAGCGGTGATTGAGTTGATTTTGCGCGCAATCGGCGCAAAAGGTGCACTCGAACGAACAGATGACCGCCTGATCCGATTCCGGAGGAAGGTCGCGGCCGCAGCATTCGCAACAGGGTCGAAGTTCCAGCATGTTTTTTTCCTCTATTTGATTCGAATTCTATGATCGCCAGAATCTATCGGCGTGTTCGCTTATTTCGGTCAGTAAATTGAAACAGTAATTAGAGAGCGGTAAACGCCAGCCTACTGATTCTGCGCCGTTCTAAGCGACAGTTTATGCGACATATAACGGCTATAGAATCATGGCGCTTACGCACCACGCTCGCCTTTCGGCCAGTAATCGAGACGGTAATTGGCAACCTGTGGATGCCGGCCTAACGATTATAAGTCCTTCAAAAAGACTGTTTATGCGACACATCATTCATTCACTTCTTTCGACTTGCCGCAGCGCCTGAAGGCTGCATTGTCAACAGCGCCGCCGGATGTAGTTTCAAGGCGGCCCGTGTCGCCGCGTCCGCACCGGCACGGTCTCTCACCAGGGCCAGTGCTTGCGGC
>Ga0208492_1001184_pt1 | contig 17393 bp, 14 predicted proteins | sample Subbioar_CSW14AB_FD_184820 | JGI IMG/M metagenome (GOLD analysis project Ga0208492, IMG submission 184820) | Serpentinite rock and fluid subsurface biosphere microbial communities from McLaughlin Reserve, California, USA - CR12Mar_CSW14AB (SPAdes) | ecosystem: Environmental > Terrestrial > Deep... | reverse complement strand
GCATGTGTTGCATTGGACGGGGCTGAAATGCTGATTGGTGCATATAGATCATTTTTCCCAACGGGGAAAGTAAAGGCCGCATTACCAATTTTTCTCACCGGCCCATCTATATAACAAGTGGCAGATGGTGTTCCCGTTATGGTAGAGCCTGATGGAAATATAGCAGCCTGCGCCGAAGTAGAAATAATTATCCCCTTGGTAAAATTCAGAGTGTTATAAAAATAGAAAGGTACGCCACCCGATATAACCAGGTTGCCCGAAGGTTTGTTAAGAATAGTGTAGGAAGGGAGTTTGCTCTGATTGGCCACGCCATTGCCGGTAATACTTTGGGTTCCTGTTCCATTAATAATGAGTGTTGCCGTACCTCCTGAATTAGTATGTGTATTTGAATAACTAATATTTCCTTTTACGTTTATCGTACCGCTGTTAAGTGTCAATACATCCGTCCCTGTAGTTGATAAAGCTCCGTTTACATTAAGTACTGAGCTCACCGTAAGCGCATTCTGTGTGGCCCCGGAGATTGAAAAATTATTAACGGTTAAGCTATTAGCGATCGTAGCAGTCGAATAATAGGAAGAAATGCTTACATTATTAAGTGTATGAGTGCCCGTGATAGTTATATTGCTCCCACCCGGCACCCTATACAAATAGAGTGTAGATCCTGTAACATCCATATCACCGCTTATGTACGTCCAGTTTGGCCCTACCGCGCTTATGGTGCCGGTTAAGGTAAGGGTGCCCGAAGGTTTGTTTATAATAACATTAGGCAGTTTGCCGCTTCCCAAAGCTCCCGAATTTGAAATAAGCTGGTTACCTGTGCCCGAGATCTGTACTGTTCCGCTCCCGTTGCCATTTACATTGGTATTACTGATGATAATATCCCCCTTAACATCTACAAGTCCACCATCAATATAAAGCTGGTCTGTGCCAGTCATATAAAAATTCTGGTTCACCGTAAGGGTAGATCCGAAAATAATGTCTGAACTATTGGAACCATCCATGGTAAAATTATTAACCGCCAGGTTTCCCGTGATAGTGGTTGTGGAATAATAGGGATAGAGAATTACGTTGTTTAAGGTATGAGTGCCCGAAATTCCCAGGTAAGCTCCTCCTGGTTCGCTGTAAAAATATACGGTTGAAGTTCCCGGGTCCAGCGTGCCGGAAATATAGGTCCAGGTGGGTCCTCCCGTTGAAATAATCCCTGCCATGCTAAGTGTTCCCGATGGTTTATCGATCCTGATATTCGGGATGCGTCCATACTGCGCCGGAGCTGTACTTGAAAGTTGTTGCGCGCCGGTACCGGAAATATTAAAAGTGCCCGTTCCTCCGTTTCCTCCTGCGGTATTGGTAACAAGAATATCCCCCTTAACATCAATAGTACCCGTGTTGAACTGCGCATAATTGTCTCCCGTTTTTGTGAGGTTCCCTAAAACAGTAATGGTAACATTTGAAGCGGTATTCATTATAGCGTAAGCGCCTGTACCGCTCAGAGTCATGCTACCCGCCACGGTAAAGGAGTTGTTTATTGTGAGTGTATTATAAGAAGGTGTATTTTTAAAATGATAAAAGGTCAAGGAACCGCTTATTGAAAAATTGTTATTTTGAAAATCAACGGTACCGTTATTGTGAATAAAGCTGCCGGAAGCATATGTAAAAGTATTGCGGATGATCAGAGTAGCGGATGTACTGGAAAAAATTGTTCCGCTTAAAGAATAAGTACCTGCGTGCGTAATATTTGAATTTCCACCCGAAAATGTTCCGCCCGCCCATATCGAATTCCCGTTAATGTTAATAGTATTACCTGTGCTCTGTGAAATAGTGCCCGTATATGCTGCCGATATGGTAATGTTATTCATAACCGCATTGGTATTAATAATGCAATTACCTGTCGCGCCACCTGCTCCGTCAAAAAAGACATTGTCGGTACCGGTAGGAACGCCGGCGGAACCTGCCCCACCTGAAGTAGCAGACCAGTTAGCCGCTGAATTCCAATTTGCGCTGGAACTGGCAATCCAGTAACGGTTAGCTGAATTTCCCAGTAAACATGCTAACCAAAGGAATACTGTAATAAGACATGATTTAAATGAAATGCCTTCCAAACCGGAAAAGTTTGAAAATACAATTTTGATAATCACTGTTCTTTTTTTCAAAAGAAATGTTTCAATTAATTTAAAATAAATACGCCAGGTCGGATGCAGAAACCTGAAGTGTACCACGCTTTTAGTTTAAGATGAGAAGGAGGTCTATTTACTCAGCTTAAAAAACTGCATTTCCTGAAAAGAGAGTTTCTGTCATTAGTACCAAATATAATACTTAAGCTAAAAGGTATGTCCCCGGTTAATGAGAAAGGAGGTTTACTTAATGAGAACGGGGTTCCATTTAACAAGAACGGCTTTTCTTCACGCGAAAGAGGAGATACAACCGTAAGTAAATCTTGTATTTTCGTTAGCTATACAAGTATAAGTGTGGCGGCTTAATCTCGATAAACTTACATGCGGATCGCACGGATGCCACGAATTAAAAAAGCCTGTCCGAAGGACTCCTTCGAAGCTCCTTAATTTCGCAGATGTGCGTAAGTTAACACAGGGGGCACAAAGGTACAGAGACACTGAACCTAACCTGACATGAGAATCGAACTTTCATTAATCCCCTTCCTCAGGCTTGTCAATGCCAGGTATTTTGATCTTGTCCGATTTTTTAAGTCCTTCCAATACTTCAATATTAATACCATCCGACAATCCCGTTTTGATAAAACGTTTTTCGAATTTTTGGTTGCCGGCTTCCACTTCCACAAACACCTTTTCTTTTTCAAACTGCAATACACTCTCAGGAATAGCTAATACTTTGTCTTTTTTTGCAAGAATTATGTCTGCATTCGCGCTGTAACCGGCGCGCAAAAAGGCGCTGTTATCCTTATTGATGGAAGCACGGATCAAAAACTGGATGGCCCCGTTCTCCGTCACACCTTTTGGCGCGATGTACTCCAGTTTTGCTTTAAAGCTCTCCTTGTCAATTGCACCAATGGTCAGCACTATATCCATTCCCGCCTGCACTTTCCCTACTTCGCTTTCATCCAATTTTCCTTCAAAGATCATTTCTCCCATATTCGCAACAGATGAAATAGTTGTGCCTTCGTTAAACGTATTGCTCTCTATCACCTGCCCGCCCTCCTTCACCGGCACATCCAGCACCATGCCGGTAATGGTCGACTTAACCATCGTATTTGAAACGGCTCCTTCCGATCTGGATACTCCCTCCTTAATTATCTGCAATTGGTTCTGGGCTGCCTCCAGTTCTGTCAGGTTGGATTTTATTCTCAGGTCATAAGACTGAAACTCTGACTTTGAAATAACGTTCTGGTCAAATAAGATCTTGTTCCGGTCGTATTCAATTTTCGAATTGTCATAATTTACCTGAGCAGCGGTAACCCTGTTCTCGGCATTTGCGAGATTCAGCATATTCGGAATGATCTTTATTTTTGCGATCACATCGCCTTGTTTTATTTCCTGTCCCGCCTCGATGTATAATTTTTCAATGATCCCGCTTACCTGTGATTTCATATTGACTTCCCGGCGCGGCGTTACAGAGCCGGTTGCAACTGTTTTTTTAATGATAGCAGTATCAAAGGGGTTAACCGTTTTAAAATCCTCGGGTGGCTTTTGAGATTTTTCATAGAGAAAATAAAATGTCCAGGCAAACACTACAGCAAGCAGGGTTATAAGACTGATAATTCCAATTTTTTTCAGTATGGGTTTTATCCCTTTATTTTGAGTCTGATGTTTCATAGAGTCATACGTAATATTAAATTTTATTCCGATCGCAAGGCTTCCACTGGTTTTATGGAAACGGCTTTATTCGCAGGGATCAGTCCGGCAAAGGTCCCGCTTATGATCAGTATAGTGAGTGCTGTTAGAGCGGTAGAAAGATCAACCGTAGGATTCACAAACATTTCGCCGGACTCACCAATGAGTGAATTTAATAATTCCAATAAACCAATGCCGAAAACGAGCCCAAAATAACCGGAAATGGCGGTAAGAAAAATAGATTCCATTAAGATCTGTCCGATTATCTGCGAAGGGACCGCACCCAAAGCGCGTTTCACACCGATTTCTTTTGTACGTTCTTTTACAACGATCAACATAATGTTGCTGATGCCGATCACTCCTGCCAGTAAGGTTCCCGCTCCCACGATCCAGATCAGGATCTCGATGCCCGTAAACAAACCGTTGAGCTTGTTAAACTCCACCGACATATTCCAATGGCCAATAGCTTTCAGGTCTTCGGGAGCAATCTTATGCCGCTCTTTTAAGAGCGCAAGGACTTTTTCCTCCGCCTCTTCCGCGGGGACATTTTTTTTTACCTTGATTGCAAACCATCCCACCACATCGCCGTAGTTAAAAGCATTCGAAAAAGTACTGAATGGAAGAAAAATCCGCTGGGCCTGCTCACGCGCTTCACCCCCGCTCCCTGTTACCAGAGTAAGTCCTACAATTTTAAAATAAACCCCGTTGATCCGGATGTATTCGCCAATTACATTTTCCCCTTTTTTAAAAAGCAGCTCGGCAACACGCGGACCAATTACGCAGATCTTTCTTTTCTCGCTTACATCCAGGTCGTTAATAAATCTTCCTTTATCTATTTTGGTTTCGTTAATGCTTGTGTAGGAAGAATACGTTGCAAGAATCTCGCAGGCCGCCGTTTTAAGACCTCGCACGACATTGCTTGCCTCTTCATGACCTCCCAATTGATTCATAGGATGCACAATAGCCAGTTCGGGAAGCCTCTTTATCGCTTCCGCGTCAGCCGTGTTAAAATTAAAACGCCTTCCCGGCTTATATCCTTTATACGCTTTATTGGTTGTTTGCGCCCAGCAGAAAAAACTATTGGTAGCGGTTCCGGAAAAATCTTTCAGGATACCATTGCGCAGACCGTTACCCGAGCCAAGCATGATCACCAGCATAAAAATTCCCCAGAAAACGCCAAGCATGGTAAGAAAGGTCCGTAATTTATTTTTACGGATGGTTGCAAGGATTTCCTGCCAGTTATCTCTTTCAAAAACCATTTAATCTTCTCTTAATGCATGAATAGGTTCAACCTTCGCTGCTTTCAATGCCGGGAAAAGCCCTGCCAGCGCTCCGGCGACAACGATCAGGATCACTGCAGAAATAGCAAGTCCCAGGTTTACTTCGGGATCCTTGAAAAAATCGCCTTCCAGCTTAAAGAACCGGATAAGCTCCACGACACCAATACCGGCCATCAAACCAACATAGCCTGCAATGAACGTGATAAAGACCGATTCCTGTATGATGAGGGATACTATCGAGAACGGAGTGGCGCCCAACGCTTTGCGCACGCCGATTTCCTTGTTCCGTTCCTTTACGATGATCATCATGATATTACTCACCCCAACTACCCCTGCTATCAGTGTAAGCACTCCGATTATAAAAACAAAGATCTTTATCCCGTCAAGCATGCCCATGATGCGTTTGTATTCTATGTTGTTATTGTAAATCCCCAGGGCATTGTAATCTTTTGGATCAAAATGATACTTCTTAGCCAGGTGCTGCCTGATCTCCTGCGACATTTGTTCGCTGCGCTCTACGCTCACCGTTCCGGTACTTGCCCAGATGGTATTTACGTAATCCTTGCCATTGTTAATGCGTTGTGCGGTGAGTAACGGAATATAGATCCTGTCATTGTCCCGCCCGGCAGGATCATCAAATACACCTACCACTTTATATTTGGTTCCCCCGGCATCAATAAATTTATTTAAAGGATCTTCTTTTTTAAACAAGGCTTCCCGTACCGGTATTCCTATCACACATACTTTTCTGAATTCATCAAAATCAATTTCGTTTATAAAACGGCCGCTGATAATTTTTGCTCTTTCAAGCTTGTTGTGATCGGGCGCACAAGGCCTTACCAAAAATCCTGCATGTTCTTTTTTGTAGGATAACACCGTATTTTGCCAGCTGTGATAAACTCCCGAAGCGTGGTCTACTCCCGGAACGTTATCCTTTACGTAATAAAAATCACTGTTGTGTAATTGAATCTGCTTGCCAGGCTTATACCCTTCAAATGGCATGCTTGTTTGTCCGCCCTCGATCCAGATACTGTTGGCGGCGTCGTTCCCGAATTGCGCCTGGGCGCCATTTCTGAGGCCCTGCCCGGCGGCAAGCAGGATGATCAGGATAAAGATCCCCCAGGCCACACTAAATGCGGTAAGCACTGTACGAAGCATGTTCTTTTTGATCGTACCGAATATTTCCTGCCATTTGTCGAGATCGAACATCTTTTTATTATTTACGATTTACAATTTTTTAATTTACAATTGATGTTCAATTGTAAATTGTCAATCAAAAAATTGTCAATTATTCAAAATAAGCCCATCCTTCAACCTGATCGTTCTATCTGTCATTGCCGCAATATCATTCTCATGTGTTACGATCACAATTGTTTTGCCTTGTTTATTGATTTCTTTAAAAATATCCATTACCTCTATGGAGGTTTGAGAATCAAGCGCACCGGTAGGCTCATCGGCAAAAATCACTTTCGGGTTCCCGATCAGCGCACGCGCGATGGCTACACGCTGCTTCTGTCCCCCGCTAAGCTCACTTGGCAAATGATTGGCCCAGTCAAACAATCCCATCCTCTCAAGATATTCCAGCGCTTTTTTGTTCCTTTCCTTGCGCGATACGTTTTGGTAATAAAGGGGAAGTGCGACATTCTCCATCGCGTTTTTAAAAGACAGGAGATTAAACGACTGGAAAACAAAACCCAAAAACTGGTTCCGCAACTGAGCCGCTTTTTTCTGAGAGAGATTTTTAATGAGTGTTTTGTCAAGACTATACTCACCTGAATCATAGTTGTCGAGTATCCCGAGTATATTCAGGAGCGTGGATTTGCCAGAACCGGAGGAGCCCATTACCGAAACAAATTCTCCTTCATGAATGTGCAGATCAATTCCTTTTAATACTTCAAAGGAAGCATCGGCAAGCTGATAGGATTTTCGGATTTGGGTAAGGTTGATCACCCTCAAAAATAAAAATAATAAGTTAATACGCCTCACCTTTCATAGTAGAAAAGGTACCGTGCATAAAGAAATCCCCCTTTTTGTTCTGTGATTTTTTTTAATACCTGCAGACCGGTGAAAATACGCAGCAACGGTTATTAAACACAACACCAGCTCCTTAACTTTCCGTTTATTCCTTAAATTAAAAAACGAGCTTAGTTAAAAGTTTTCAGCAGCACAAACGCGGCCCAGTAAGCAGGTTGCGGATATTTCTTTTTTACCTCCAGTTGCGCCAGCTTAAAAGACGTTTCAACACTCTGAGAGGTCGCGTAATTTTTATAAAATTCCGTCATCAAATACTGTGTTGCAAAATCATCCACAGGCCAAAGACTCATTATAATATTTTTTGCTCCTGCAATGGTGAGCGAACGTTGCAAACCTGCAACTCCTTCGGTTCCCATCTCATCGCCCAATCCGGTCTGGCATGCAGAAAGAACAACGAGTTCTGTTTTGGTAAGGTCCAGTAAGCAGGCTTCATAGGCAGTTAAAATACCATCGTTCTCCGAATTGCGGTTAGTACTGTCTTCGGTGGCAGGTCCCGCTCCTGCAAGTATAATTCCCGAACGTAACAGCGAGTTGTTTTTGATCATTGAATTCTCAAAACCCAGGAATAATTTATCGTCGCTTTCCACATCAGCCAGGTAAAAACCATGCGTGGCAATGTGCAGAATGCGTGGGGACTTCAGTTTCCTTAAATTCTCTTCACTTGCAAATTCATCGGTATAGGTCGTAACATTCCAGTTTTTACCTTTGAGCTCTTTTGAAATTTCTTCCACCTCTGTTTTTGTACCAGGCAATTTAGCCAGGTTTGAAAGCCCGAACCGTTTTGCAACGGCCTGACCTGCCTTTAAATTTGTTTTTATCTTTTTTTCTGCAAAATCATAATCATAATCCGGGTACCCAAAAAGGCTGGCACTCAAACCCGCCGTTGATTTTGCGGAACTTTGTGCGAAAGAACCCAGGTTCGAGGTCTGATAAATTTCATGATCTTCTGCCAGGTATTTTTTCTTTTGCGGATCGTAAAGGCTCTGCCAACTCAATTTATGGAACACTCCGTCCGAAGAAACATAGATCCTGTTAACACCTTGCAAAGCATTTTCAAAAGGCTTAAAATAAAGCGCATAGCTGAGTGTATCTTTTATTTGCTCATCAATACACTTTGAATACCAGGCAAAACCATTTTTATCCAGCCTGTCTCCTTCTCTGAATAAGATCAGCTCGGGTTCTTTACTGTTTTTGCGTATAACCAGCGCTCCGTATTTTACAACACTAAGCGAATCATTTATCACTTCCCGTGTTTTAAATATTTCCACCGCTGCTTCATCAGGTGTAAGTTTTTCCTGAAGCTGTTCAAAGGTCACATCCTTCTCCTCAATAAAGCTGCTTATTTTGCTCTTTAGCTGCGACTCCAGTTCGGAAATTCGTTTCAGCAGGTCATTATTGTCTTCAGAAGCCGCATGGGTGGATTTATAATTATTGATCAGATCATTTTTGAGTACGAGCCATTCCCCGTACATTTTTTTCAGGGTTTCGTCTTTGCTGCCGGCTACCTCCCTGCGCACGCGTGCAGATTTATTTGCTAAGAGTGATTTGAGAAGGAGTTGATATTTCAAGGTTAGCTTTACATGCTGCGACAGGTCCTTGCCAAAAAAATTGAGCTTGTAGTTGATCATATAAATATTATAACTCTCGAATGCCGACGCGATGGTATTTAAGAAACTCATCTGGTCAGACTCGCTCATGGCGTTAAAATAATCGTTGATCTGCTCCGCATAGTAAGCCAGGCAATCAAAATATAAAGGGCCTGCTTCTTCATACTTTGATTTCAGGGTATGAATTTCCGCCAGGGCCAGTTCAGCGTTGGCATACAGCTCGTGTTTTTTTCCAAAGTTCCGTTCTGCCAGAACAAGCGCTTCCCTGATATTTTTCTCGGCTTTATCTAGCTGGTTTGTTTTCCTGTATAGTCCATAGGTTGATATCAGGTAAGCAGGATAACGGTAATGGTCTTTGCCAACACTTTTTTCAATGATCCTGAGCGCTTTTAATTTACACTCTTCCGCTTTGGCATACTCCTTAAAATGCAAATAACAGAGTGAAAGACTGTTCATGCAATTACCATAACCCTGGTGCTGCTCTCCAACGGTTGCCTTGTATATTTTTTCGGCCTCGAGGTTTTTTTCCAGGGCATCTTTGTAAAACTTCTCGTCCATGTTAATCCCGGCATCGAAATAAACGTTTGCGAGATTGGATAACGCATTCGCGTAATTTTCAGTTTTATCGCCAAAATTTTCGCGGCGGATCTGCAACGCCGTCAGTAACATTTCTGAAGCTTCGCCAAAACGACCGAGGATCCGCAGTAAATCTGCCTTATTGCTTAAGGTGCTGCAATAGGGTTCCGAGTTTGTTCCACCCGACTGAGCATATAGCGTAAGTGCATTGTTATAAGCATCCTCCGCTGATCTTAATTCGCCGGTAGATTTATAACAAAGCGCCAGATTATTTTCAATGGTAGCTAAAGTTCCCTTATCCCGTAATCTGTATTGAAGATGCTGGCTTTTTGCTTTTTTTAAATTGCTGATAGCCGGCTGGAACTGCCCCGTCTCACGGTAAATATCCCCCAGGTTGGAAATGCTGATCACATGTCCCAGTGTGTCACCCAGCGCGATTAGATCTCCGGAGTCAACTACTTTACTGTATATATCAATGGCTTCAGGATACAGCCCTGTGTTTTGAAAAATAATCGCCTTACAATTCAGCAGGCCAATGTATTTCACATTTTTTTCCCCATCGAGGGTTTTATAATAATAAAGCAAAGCTTCCACGTAAGGCTGGGCATCCGTATACCGTTCAAGGTCTATTAACAAACGCGTGTAATCATAAAAAATCCCGGTATACTCTCTGCTCGACTGACCATAAATAGCAGCCATTCCCGCCATACATTTTAAATAGTACTTTTCCGCCTCCAGCAGGCGGTTGGAATTATAATTATAGATGGCGAGGCTGAGTTCCACAATGTGTTTCAGGCTTGTATCCTGCGCGGTCTGCGCATATTTATAGGACTCCAGATAACTCTCCTCTGCTTTTGCAAAGGCGCCGTTGTTATAATAATTGTTGGCGAGTACACTATAAAGCTGTGTGGAGTTATCGGGATGATCGGGAAGGACTTTTTTATAGTTTGTAATAAAACCCTCCAGTTCTTTAGAGCTCATACTTTCTCCTGCATCCAGTTTTTTATACAGCGCATCCCAGTCCTTTTCATAGGTTTGAGCGCCGGCCAGGTTAAAAAGGAACAGCAGGACGAGAATTTTAAATTTCATTTGGTTTACCAGGTGTTTATTAAACAGTCGACGATTGATTTGTATAACCAACGGATATATTTAATTTCACGTCTAAATTACTAAAAATGAATAAGATTTATTATCTGTCAACCTGCAGCACATGCGCCAGGATAATTGATGAACTGAAACTAAAACAGAAAAAATTTATTTTCCAGGATATAAAGACCGAACCTATAACGAAAGGACAGCTTGAGGAAATGAAATCGATGAGTGGTTCCTACGAAGCTTTGTTCAGCCGCGTAGCGCTTAAATACAAAACACTTAACCCTAAGCCTTCCACGGAAGCAGAATACAAAAAACTGATCTTGGAAGAATACACCTTCTTAAAAAGACCGGTTATTTTCACGGAGGGGAAAGTATTTATCGGGAATACCAAAGGCAACATACAGGCGGCTAAAGAAGCGATTGGGTAAGCTGTCTGCTGTAAAGACACTAATTTCACGAATTACACAAATGGGCAGACCTGTATTTTCCTATTTAAATCGTTTAGTGTTAATTCGGATAATTCGTGTCTATTGACATAACTGTTTTGAGAGGTCATAAGGTAAGTTACCCGCTATGAAGACACTAATTTCACGAATTACACAAATTATCGCGGGCAGATCTGCATTTTTCTATTAAAGTCGTTTAGTGTCAATTCGTGTAATTCGTGTCTCTTGGCGAACAATTATGCCTACCACTGCCTTATTTTGGATCGTTCTTCTTATTCTATACTCGCTTTTCTCTTAGCATACTTAACACGATGCATTTCCTTTTCTCTCTGCATCTGATCAAATTTTGTTTTTTGTTCAGGTGTCAGCAAAGCCACAACCGTTGTATTAAATCTGTCTGTATTGGCTTTTACCTGCTTATGAAGGTTTTTTCTCTCCTCAGGTGTTGTTGATCCCTGCATTTTTTCCTTCAAAGGCTGGTTTGCTTTCGCTCGCTCCAGGGCAGCAAGCTCCCATTTGGCTTTCTGATCCGGACTAAGGCCCAGTTTTTGCTCTGCGTGCTGAGCGTCTTTTTTGGCATGCTCTTCAGGGCTCCTGTTTTTGTGTTCTTTTGATTGAGAAGTAACTGCAGGAGCAGGAGTTAAAGTTTGTGCCCACGATCTGGTCATGAAAGACGAAACAAGGCAAAGGGCTAAAATCAATTTGTTCATGATGCTTTTTTCTTTTAGACGCCATAACTTAAACCAGGTTTAACGGATCAGGCTTATTTTCATTCGGATATCTGTTAAAGGCCGATCCCTTTTATCCGTTTTTACGCCGGCAATTTTATCAATAACCTCAAGGCCTTCAATTACTTCCCCAAAAACGGTATAAGTACCGTCCAGGTGAGGCGTACCGCCCACTGTTGTATAGGTGTCTACCTGGTGTTTGTCGAATTTATACTCCTGTGTTTTTAAATGTTCCGCCTGGATGGCTGATTCAATTTGTGCAGTTACCAGAGCCACACTGTCTGTTTTATTTTCATTTTTCAAGCGAGCCTGTATCTGGTTCAGCCTCACGCCTTCCTCCGTCTTCATAAATTCACGCCCACAGCGCGTGTAATGTGTTTTATTGATGCGTTCTTCATATTTTTTAAGGTCCTCCATTGTTCTTACTTTACCCATAACGATATAAAACTGGGAAGGACTCGATTCCTGCCTCGGATTCACATCATCACCGTCCCGTGCCGCAGCCAGCCTTCCTTTTTTATGAATCAAGGCCCGGTTAAACTCTGCCGGCAGAGTATACCCTATTTCACCATGACCAAGACTGTCACCCGGTTTGGCGTATTTACTCAGGTGATCCCCGCCCTGGATCATAAAATTATTAATGACCCTGTGAAAGAGCAGCGAGTCGAAATAATGCTCCTTCACCAGCTTTAAAAAATTAGCTTTGTGAAGCGGTGTTTCCTCGTACAGTTTTAGCTTTATGTTGCCATAGGCCGTTTCAATAAGTATGGTCTCCTTACTTAAGGTTTGGGAGTTAAGAGAGCTCCAAAACCCTGATAAAACCAGCAGGAGCGAAATAAAATTTTGCATGTAAAACAATTTTTTTATATTTGTTAGGCTAATATCAGCAATTTTTATGATGATTGAAGCCTTGAAAGAATTTAACGCATTTTTAACTGTTTTGAGGCACATCATTTAAAAACTAATCCCTTCACACATATATGAAACCATTCCTGCTCTTGTTTTCCGGGCTTTTAATTTTCGGTCTTGTTTTTACCGGCGCTTCGTGCCAGAAGGAAACAGACTGCAAAGCTACTGTAAAATGTGTTGATTCCCTGGGAACCGCTGTGGGAAATGCCTTTGTACAGTTGTATGCACTCGTAAAGGACCCTAATGATCCAAAAGGCACTGCAACGTATACCGCCGATGTAAAAGCCGATGGCAATACCGATAGTGGTGGCGAAGTAAAATTTACATTTAAGCTTCCTGCTATTTATGATATTAAGGCAAGCCTGACACTTGGCACCAAAACCTACACCGGAGCAAGCATCATAAAGCTGGAAGAAGGCAAATCTGTTAGTAAAACTGTAACTTTGAAATAAAAATCATCAATCAGAAATTAATTCAAAATTTATTAGTTACTTAGCGTTTAACACTTAGCCTTGGTTAATCTTAATTTTATAAAAAAATTGCTTTTTGTTACAGGATGTGTTCTGTTCTCTGTAGTATTTAGCGGCTGTGGAGGCGAAAAAAGCGGATCAAAAGGCGAAGGACTGATAGAGTTTGATACCAAAGGCGTAGATCCCACCCACCCGCTGTACGGTTTTGCTCCGAGCTCTGCCACCTTTAAGTTTAAGGAGGATAAATTTATTATTGAAATGAGTACGATGGGTATGTTCAACACCTCGGTAATTCTCGACTCCAAAGCAAAAACCATAGCCCAAACCGTTAAGTTTCTTGATATTAAACAAGCCTGTATAGAAAATGAGCAGGATCTTGCCGAAGAGAACGCCGAATATGCTTTAAAAATAGAAGAAACCAACGAAACCAAAAACATTATAGGCCTCAAATGCCACAAAGCACACGTTACCAAATTGCATGAGCCAAATGTAAAATTTGATGTATGGTACACCAAGGAATTAGGCATGGAAAACGTAAACGCCCTTACTCCCTATGCCCAATTAAAAGGCATTCTCCTCGACTACCGGGTTAAAAAAATGGGGATGGAACTTCATTTCTCCGCCAAATCCTACAAGGCAATTAAAATTCCTGATAACGCTTTTGAAATTCCGGCTTCCATGAAAATTGTTCCTAAATCTGAGATGGAAGAGTTTATTAAGAACCTGCAGTAGGTTTCCTGGATGATACCTTTCCGTATCTCATGATATAGTAAAATCTGTCCGAAGAATTCTCTCCGGTATATAAAGCAAAGAAGCAAAACCCTGGTAAATCTGTATCAAGTTAACGCTGATTTCACGGATTTCGCTGATCTGCGAAATTTAGCCGTAGGCTTTTTATTTGATCTGTGTCATCCGTGAATCCGATAGAAATCTATCGGATCTGCGTCAAAAAATAAACAAAACTCTGGTAAATTGGCTTAATCCGTATAAAAACAATATATCTTTTCGGTAAGCCGACTTACTCTCCTAATTATGTATATTTGATATTCAAAAACTCAATAGCATGAAACGCATTATTTCCCTTAAAACGATTACCGCGGCGGTCCTGTTTTTTTTCTCAGGTCATACCCTCGCGCAGGATAATTTCACCATAAAAATGACTCTTAAAATAGACGGTATGCCCCCGGAATTGGCCGCGGCCAGTGAAATGGACATACTTACTTACATTAAAGGCGATAAATTACGTACGGAGAGAAATGGGATGATGGGAAGCACCATTTCTGTATACGACGGTAAAAAAATGATTACGCTTAATGACATGATGGGAAATAAATCAGGCTTTACGGCAACCAAAGCTGAACTTGAAGCCACGGATAAAGATGAAAAACCTGAAAAACCAAAAATTGAATATACAACCGAAAAAAAAACAATTGCCGGATACGAGTGTACTAAGGTTATCGTGACATATACAGGAAAAGATAAAAAGGAAACCAAAATGACTCTCTGGGTAACCGATAAAATTAAATACAGCCACCCCGAAGCTCAAAAGGGATCAGGAAGGGGCATGACCGATCTCTCCGACCTAAAAGGATACCCGCTCTCTATGGAAATGAGTCAGAATATTATGGGTGCGGATACAAAGATGACCATCACCGCTACAGAAATAAACACCGCGCCGATTGATGAATCTGTTTTCGTTTTAAACACCGATGGCTTTACCATGGTATCGTACAAAGAGGCGCAGGAACAACAAAAAGCAATGATGAAGGGAAGATGATCCCGACAGCCCCGTTGGGGATTATACACGCCCGGCTGTATATTTCCTGCTAAAATAGACGGATAAAGGCGTAAGCGCTATCGTTGGAATAAGCCAGCCCAACCATTCCGGCAGAGTTATGAACTTCCAGGAACCCAGGTTTACTACTAGAAAGGCCGTGGCCGTTGCAATAAATGCGCCCATCATCATGCCGATATGCCATTTGAGCCAGGCCAGCGCAGGGAGAGATTGATTACGGATCGTTTTTATGTTGGTCCGGAGGTTCTGTATAATTATATAAAAACAGATCGCTCCAAAAACCATTAAGATCACATTCATGGAATACACCATAAAAAACGTATTCGCGGCTGCTATAAAAAGGACGATCCAGTCGGGCACCGAAGGCTTTAAGTTTTTGTTTTTTATGGCGCGGTAGCCGGCATAATTCAGGTAAAATGAAAAAACACCGATCAATAATAGAAAACGGTTATCCTTCACTATTGAAATAAAAACAGAAGTGAAACACACGCCGAGCATGCTGAAGAAAAATACCTTGCCTGCGCCTCTGTGAATTTTTCCTCCCTTTTTACTTATTACCGCAACGCATCCGCAGAGCAGGGCAAGAAAACCCGAAGTGATATGCAAACCTAACGTGATCTTATAACTTGTTTCCATCTTTTTTTTCCGCAAAGCTCGCCAGAGCTGAAACCGATGCAAAGACATTTGGGTTTAACAGCACGATCTGGGAGGAATGGAATACAAAAAGGGGTAAAAAGATAAACGTGGGATCAGCGGTCGAGTCGTCTTTTCAATTCGTCGTTGTTCTGTCTTGAAACCGGGATTAAAATATCGGTCCCTGAGAGCTGCAATTTATAACCCTGGGCATTACCTGAAACATGGCTGATCCTTTTCACATTTACCAGGTAACTTTTATGGCAACGGAACAGATCCTTGTGTGCTTCCAACCGGGCAGCAACTCTTTTCAGGGTATTCCTGAGGAGTTTTTTGTTAACCGTATTCCGTGCCTGGAAATAGACTTCCACATAATTATCTGACGATTGAATAAAAACAAGGTCGTTAATCGAAATCTCAAGTTTATCCTTTTCATTTTCTGAAGAAATGACCAGTCGTTGATCGACACCAGGTGTTATGGCCGCCGGTTTATAAGACTCAATATGCGTATTCAATTCTTCTGACTTTTCTTCGAATTTATTTTTTTGCCTCGACTCCTTGACTAAAACAGTTATGGTTATAGGTAAAACTGCAAGGGAAACAGTGTAAAGTTCAAAAACGAGCAACACATATGGAGTAAAACTGACCATCCCTATAAAAGAACTGTAAGCTGCATTTGCAGCTCCGATGAGCAGAACGTTTATCATGTTCCAGTAGATCTCTTTAAGTACATTCCATTTTTCTTCAGAAAAAAAAACCGTAGCCATAGAAAAAAAGACAATGTTAAGAATGGCCATTACAAGAAACGTGGTAAGTCCATAACCAAGCGCTACCGTTAATATGCCTTCGGACAGCGCGCTTAATCCGAAAGGTTGAAACACAACAAGAAATAAAAAAACAAAGGCACCATACTTAAAGCAGGTCATCCAGCGTCTGCCGGGGAGTGTTTCAAGATAGTAGGGCCGGTTTAAGGTGTCAGTAAAGGAGTTTCCAGGCATACCGCTTTATTTTTCTTTAAAGACCACCTGGTTCGCTGCAAGCTCATTCAGCAGGGGTTCATAAATTTCTTTTTTGATTGGAATTTGCACACCGCTCAATTTGAATTTACCCGTAAGAAAATTTTTAACCGTTATGGCCAACGGCAATCCAACAGTTAAAGCCATCGCCGTATTCTGCTCGTCTTTTCCTGTCACAACCAATGAAGACTTAAGTTTATGAAGTGTTGTTGTTCCCTGCAAGGTATATTCAAACTGGTGCTGCATCACGATCATATCTTTATCACCGGCCTTTAATTTCCATTTCTCCTCCAGTAAAGCCTGTAACAATTGGGCAGGAGATCCCTCGCTGAGCGCTATGTGTTTTTCAGAAAATAACTCCAGGTAATCCATCATGCCTTCAATTTCTGAATCCCAGTCGTTCCCAATGAAATTTTTCATCCGTTCTTTTAATGTGCCTTTTGCCGGCGGTAAAAAAGACGCGAGCAACGAACTGTAATTTAAAGTATCCGCATGCGTGATCCTGGAAGTGTCATCCGTAAGACCCATTTTTATAAATACATTCCAGCCCTTACAATACCCATGCTGACGCAGGGTGCCCCGCAGCATGGTTTTAATACTATTTAATCCGTACACATCTATGTAACTAATACTGTCACGGTTGGCATAGGCGTCAAATTTTCCATAACCCTCCATTTCTATCACATCGGTTTGTGTATATAAACGGTTATAAGGAATAAATTTCAGTTCCCCGTCCTGCAGGTATTGCGCGGTGCCTTGTCCGGCAAGAATTACATTGCGGGGGTTCCAGCTGAATTTATAGCCCCAGGGATTGTCGTTGCTTTCAGGTGCCACAAGTCCACCGCAATAGGATTTAAAGGACTGTACTTCTCCACCTTTGTGTTTTATTTCATCTATTATTTTCATGGCGCTGGCATGGTCCAGTCCCGGGTCGAGTCCACATTCATTGAGGAGCAGAAGATTTTTACCTGCCGCTTCCCTGTCTAAAGCTTTCATATCTG
>Ga0208492_1001183_pt1 | contig 17407 bp, 14 predicted proteins | sample Subbioar_CSW14AB_FD_184820 | JGI IMG/M metagenome (GOLD analysis project Ga0208492, IMG submission 184820) | Serpentinite rock and fluid subsurface biosphere microbial communities from McLaughlin Reserve, California, USA - CR12Mar_CSW14AB (SPAdes) | ecosystem: Environmental > Terrestrial > Deep... | reverse complement strand
GTTTGCGGCGACAACCTCGGGCCAGCCCAGCGAGTCGGTGAGTCCGAAGGACTTGAGGTCAGCTGTCGGTGCCCCGGACTTCAGTCCGGGGGGAATTTCCGACAGTTCTTCACTTGGCGATGATCTCGGCCGGCGGCACGAGGAAGAGCACCTTGCGCAGGTCGAGCTTCACGCTGCCCGGCATGCCGAGGATGTCGATGAAGGCATTGAAGAACTGCGGCTCCTTCGTCGCCGGGACGAAGTCGTTCGGCGCAGGGATGACCTCGAAGCACACCGGCGCGCCGACGGTGACGCCGACGAAGGTGTCGTCGATCTTGTCGCCGTTGGTGTCCTTGGTGGTGGCGGGCTCGCAGCCCTGCTTGGCGTCGCCCTCCTTCATGGCGCGAAGGGCCTTGATGAACTTGGTCGCGTCGACCCCGCCCGGGTTGGCCGGATCGTTCGACACGGCCGCCGTGACGTCGAAGTTCGAGCCGGCCGAGAGCGAGGCGATGGCGTTGACGATCCCGTCGGACACGCCGGACCCCGAGGAGTTGGCCTGGAAGCTCATGAGACAAGTGCCGCCCGGACCGTCCGGCGAACGCGCGCCGCCGCTCTGCTCGGTGCAGCACTTGCCCGCGCCGCAAGCGCCCTTGAACACCGACGGCGGGACGTAGGAGCCGCTCTCCTTCGCCAGGTCGGTCTGCTGCGGGCGGGGGTCGGAAGAACCACCGAACCCCGTCGACGTCGATACACCGACGTGCCGCGCGAAGGTCTTCTTGTATGCGGCGACGACCTCGTCGCGGCTGTGGGGCTCCGGCGTGCCGTCCAGGATCGTCGTGTAATCGGACTTGGGATGGAAATCGATGTCGGTGATGTTCACCACGACCGGCAAGCTACCCGGCCGGAAGTCGACGTACCCGAACGTGCCGGGCGCGTTCGTCTTCTTCTTGATCGAGCCGCCCTTCCAGCGGACGCCCTCGCCGGTGAGGACCTGATAGATGCCCTCGTACTGCGACTCGGGGCCATCGTTGCCGTTGTGGATCGCGAGCGCGTTCACGCCGGCCTGCGCCGCGGGGATGCTCGTGGTCACCGTCTGCAGCAGGTAGAAAGGCTGGTCCGGATCGCTGCCGAATGGCGACACCGGGAAGTCGTCGTACCCCGCTGCGGCGATGCCGACGTTGGGGATCGCCTTCTTCAGGTTGGGGATGATCTTCGTGGTCAGCTCCGACTTGATCGCCGAGACGACACCGCCCATCGAGCCGGTGGTGTCCGTGAGGAACGCGACGTCGACCTGCTTGATGTTGGTGCCGAACTTGAGCACGTCGCTCGAGGGCGACGGCGTGCCGAGGTAGGGCTCGACGAAGAAGAAGTCGCGCTTGTCACCGCTCTTGCGGAGCGCGATCAACGTGAGCTGCGCCTGCCCCGTCTTGACCTTGCCCTCGCTGTCGGCGACCTCGGCGGTCAAGATCGTCGCTTGCGGTACGCCGTCGGGGAGCGCGCCGGCCGAGGTGAACTTGTTGCCGGCAAACGAGCCGAACTTCGGGTCGATGGCGAACACCGCGGCGCCCGAGACGTCGTCGTCGGTCCCATCGTCGCGCTTCACCTTCACCGTATACGTCTGCGTGGCAGGCGAAGCCGGGGTGGTCGTGAGATCGATCGTGAGCACCGCGTTCGACGGCGTGATCTGGATCGCGTTGAACACGCCGACGTCGGCGGGAGCCGCGCCGTCGAGGTTGAGGCCGCCCCCGTCCTCACCCGCGAGGTTGGTCCCCGCCGGTGCACGGTCACTTCCCGCAGAGCATCCAAATACGAAAGGGAGTGCAAACAGCGCAAGCAAGGAAAGGGACGAACGTGTCGACATCAGGCCTCCGGCGTTACGGCGATCGGCAGAGCATGCCCTACACCTACATCCACGCAAGCACCAAACGAGGCCGACCCCGTCCCGAACTGATTCCAGGTGCGCGATGATTGCAGGGTTCGGGCATCGGAACCGCTCGGCCCCCCAAATGCGCACCGCCCGGCTCGAAACTGCCAATTCCATGGATCCGCCGGAAGCAGGGCGTGGGCTCGTGACTGCTGGCTCGATGCCAGGGCTCACCCGTGAGGGGACGGGGTCCCATCGCACCGTCGATCCGCATCGCGGGGAGTCGCCTGCCCCCTGTCGCGACGAAGACGCGCTCGTCTTCGACGCCTCGCCGGGGGCGACCGTCGTCGCCTGGTGCGCGGGAGGCGACCTGATGATCAACGCGGCCGCGCGCAAAATGCTCGGCCTGGGAGCGTGCGATCGAGTGCGCTCTCTCGCCGAGCTGCAGCTCCTGCTCGGCCTCTCGGACGACGATTGCGCCCTCGCCCGCACGCTCCGCGGCGAATCGGTCGGGCCCACCGAATGCCGCGTCCAGCTCCCGAACGGCGAGCGGACCTGGTCGGTCGACGCAGGCCCCATTCATCGCGACGACACGCTCGTCGGCGCGGTCGCGACGCTCCGCGACGTGACCGACGAGGTTCTCGAGGCTGAGATGGCGGACGAGCTCCTCGGTCGCGCCGCGCACGACCTCCGCACCCCGTTGACTGCGCTCAAGGCAAGCGCGCAGCTCGTGGCACGCGGCCTCGAGCGTCTCGACGCTGCCGCCCGCGCACGCACCTTCCAGCTGATGCTGGCTCAAGTCGAGAAGCTCGCCGGGCGCATCGACGAGGTGGTCGACGCAGCCCGCATCCGCCGTGGCCGCTACGACGTCGCGCCGGTCGACCTCGATCTCTCGGCCGCGCTGCGCGAGATCGTCTGCGAGCTCGAGAGCGTTCGCAGCGCACCGACGATCGTCCTCAACGCCGCGCCTGGCGTCGTCGCCTCCATCGATCGCACGCGGCTGCGGCAGATCTTCGCGCGCTTCGCCGCGGACGCGCTCGACCACGGCGCCGAGCTCACGATCGACGTGTGCATTCGCGACAATGACGCATGGGTCACCGTCCGGACGGCCGACCAGCCCATCCAGCGCACGACGCGACAACTCGCGAGGTCCATCGTCGCGCGGCTCGGCGGGCGAACGGAGGAGCCGGCGCCCGCATGCATGGTCCTCGCGTTCCCCACGAAGGGCTAGACTCCTCCCGCTGGATCTCTCGACCATCCTCCTCGCGCTGACCGGCCTCGCGTTGGTCGTCTTCTGCGTGCGGCTCCTCCGGATGCCGCCGCGGATGGTGCTCGACTGGTGGCTGACCTTCACGCTCGTCGCGGTGCTGACGACGCTCGGGTGGTTCTTCGCCCAGCCCCACGCCGGCTGGATCGCGTTCGGCGCGATGATCACCTTCATCCTCGCGCCGCTCCGCCTCGATCGAAGCGCGCAACGGTTCTCGCGCGCCGGACACGATCGGCGCGCCCTGATGCACGCGCGGGTCGCAGCCCTGCTGCACCCCCTAGGAGCGATCGGCGCGCGCCCGCGAGCGCTCGCTGCGCTCTCGACCATCCGCGCGACCGGCGAGGTCGACGAGGCCACGCTCCAGAACCTCGGTGCCAGCGACGATCCGGTCGTCGCCGAGTGGTATCGGCTGATCGCGCTCAACGCCTCGGGCGATGCGGCCGCGGTCCGCGCGGCGCTCGCGATCCCTTCTCGACGCGCGCGCATGATGCAGCACGGGGTCGGCGCGATCTTCGTCCGCGCGATCGCCATGACCGGCACCAGGATGGAGATCGTCGAGGCGATCGAAGAGGCCGAGCGCAGCGATCTGACGCTCGACGATCCGGAGCGCCGCGCCATCCTCGCGTTGGAGGCGTGCGCGGGCCTCGGCGACGTGGAGGGCGCGCGTGCGATCGGCGAAGGCCTCGCGGGCAGGGTTCCGCGCGGCGCGGTCGAGCGCGCGATCGCGGCCGCGCAGCTCACTTCGGGCGACGACATCGGCGCGCGCCACAGCATCTCCAAGACGCTCGCGCGCAACGATCTCGACCCCGCGGCGCGACGCGCGATCGAGAAGCTGCGCACCCGTTTCGACGAACCGCGCGAGCCCCCGAACACGATCGTCGACGTTCGCGCGAGAGAGATGCTAGACCGGCTGCGCCGCGAGGCCGAGGCCGCACGCGCGCTCGCACCGCTGGCGGATGGATCCTCGTTCGACGCGTGGGGGACCTGGAGCCTCGCTGCGGCCATACTCGCGTGGTTCGCGGTGATCGCTGCCTACGGTGACACCACCGATGCCGCACACCTCGCGAAGATGGGCGGCTTGCTGCTGCCGATCGACACCGGATGGGGCGTGCTCCGTCTGTTCTCCTCGACCTTCGTCCACTACGGGCTCGCGCACCTGCTCTTCAACCTGTACGCACTCGTGGCCTTCGGCCGCTTCGTCGAGTCGTTCTACGGGCGCTTGCGCATGTTCGGGATCTGGACTGCGGCGACGCTGACCAGCGGCATCGGCGTCGCGGCGATGACCAATGGCCCGAGCATCCTCGTTGGCGCATCGGGCGCGATCTTCGGCCTCGGTGGCGCGCTCGTGTCAGCCGTGAGCCTGCGCGCCGATCTCCGCAAATCACGCCGCGGCCGCGACGAGCTGACCCTCTTCGGCGTAATCGTCGCGCTGCAGTTCGTCTTCGATCGCCTGATCCCCGGCGTCAGCGGAACCGCGCACGTCTGCGGCTTGATCGGCGGCGTGCTGGCGGGAGCGGTGATGCTGCCGAAGAGGTCTAGAGTCTAGGGTCTAGAGTCTAGAGTCTTCTCGACCTGCGCTAATGGAGCGCCTCGCTGCAGTTTCTTCGCAGGTCGAAAGTCGAAAGTCGAAGTCGAAAATCGAGAAAGTCTTCTCGCTCGACCTTCGACTTTCGACCTTCGACTCACGAATGCTCGGGCTCTAGACTCTAGACCCTAGACTCTAGACCGCGGCCGAAGGCCGCTCGATCAGGCCGCTTCCGGCTCCGGCTCGCCAACCGGGAGGTTCGACTCTTCGTTGGCGCCAGGCGGATCGTACGCCGGACGGCCGATCTGCTGGGTGCCGTACTTCGGGAACAGGATCGAGACGAAGTACACCTTGAAGAACCACACCGCGAAGTTGTCGATGTTCAGCGCGGGGTCGATGTTGTGCTCGATCTCCGCGTGCATCTTCGGGAGCGTGCTCCAGTGCGCGCCGGCCTTGATGTGGTGCACCGTGTGGAGGCCGTTGTTGAAGAGGAAGAAGTTGATGATCTTCCCCCGGAACGACCGCGAGTGGTTCCACTTCGAGTACGGGTCGCAGTGGAAGTGCTGGTCCCAGTTGAAATAGATGATGGTGTAGAGCGAGAAGAACCGCGGGATCCAGATGGTCGCGACGGTCGCGCGCCAGTTGATCAGCGTGAGCACGATCGGCAGACCCCAGCAGATGACCAGCTGGATCATGATCGAGCGGTACTGCTGCGGGCGCTTCTTCTTCGCGTCCTTCACGTACGCGTCGATGAGCGGGACCTGATAGGCCATCGACACGAACGGGTAGATGAACGCCGTCAGCAGGTTGTGCTTCTTGCTCAGGCGCCACGTGATGGTGGCGTCGCCCGGCGCGTTCTGGAACTTGTGGTGATTGAGGTTGTGCGTCGGGATCCAGTTGAACGCGGCGAAGCCGTAGAACAGCGTCGCGACGTAGTTCAACATGTCGTTCGCGCCGCGGTTCTTGAACGTGGGCGAGTGATTGTGGTTGTGCGCGATGACGCCTGCCGCGAGCGCGAAGTAGCACTGCAGCGGGATGAGCTTGCCGCGGATGGAGGGCATCGCCCACATCACGGTCACGTTCACAAAGGCCAGCGTGAGCCAGAGGATCGTGCGGTAGTCGGCGGCGTAACGAGGCTTCATCGGCGTCTCCCAAACACTTCAATTCCCGGAGGGAAGGGCGCGGCAGTCTAAGCACCTTGTAGGAGGTGCGGCCAGTCCCGAGCAGGGCGCGGAACAGCGGAACAAAGGACAGGCGAGCGGGTCTACGATAGGCAGACCTCATGCCGCTCCCCCCTGCCCTTCGCGTTTCCCCGCTGATCCTCGGTGTCCTCGCCGTCGCCTGTGGCGGGGGTGCTACCCCCGAGCCGCACACTGCGAACACCGCTACGCACACGACGGCGTCGGCGAAGCCGGCAGAGCCCGAGCCGCCGCCGATTCCGATCGCCGCGCCCGAGGTCGATCCGGCGCCACAGAGCTGTGATGCGTTCGTTAAGGACGTACCGGCTGGCAAGCCGAAGGACCCCGCATGTGCCGACACCAAGAGCGTGCTCGCGACGCTCGCCACGGCGGCCACCGCGGAGCGCAAGGGCGATCACGCCGCGCGCGACGCGGCCCTCGCCACGCTGTCGGCGTGCGAGAAGGTCCCGACGCTGCTGCCCGAGCTGATTCGCGCGGAGCTGTCGCCCATCGTCTGCGCCGAAGCGATCCTCGCGCCCGCGCTCGACAGCAAGGGCAAGGAGGCGCTGCCGCAGCACCTCTCGGCGGCACGCGCGCTCGTCGGTGCCTCGCGCCTGTCACGCCTGCGTCCCAAGAAGGGCGCGTTCGACATCCTGGCGAAGGCCGAGGCGGATCCGAAGGCGGCCGAGGCCGGAATCAAGACGGTCGTCGCGTGGAAGGAGGCCCTCGAGAAGCAGGAGAACGACGCGATCGGCCTCTCCAAGGGTGCGCCCGCCGAGGTCGCGTCGGTGGTCGCCTTCGAAATCGCCGCGACCCGCATCGCGCTCGCCAAGGAGCTCCGCGGCACGCCGTTCCCCGAGGAGCTCAAGCCGCTCCTCAAGAAGGATCCCGACCTCGAGACCCGCTACTACGCGAAGCTCGACGAGGTCACCATGCCGATCCTCGACCGCGCGCGCGGCGCAGCGATGGAGGGTCTCGGCATCGCCCGCCGCGACGGCATCCTCGTCAAGACTTTGCCGCACTACACGCAGATTGCCGACCCGTTCAAGTCGCGTCCGTTCTTCGAGACCAAGGCCACGCGCGAGCTCGATTTGCTCGTTCCCGACGCCATCGCGGCCAAGGACCCGACCGATCCGGTCAAGATCGCGGCGTCACTTCCGCCGTGGGCCGTCTACGCCGCGCTCGAACGCGTGAGCCCCGCATCGTTGCTCGAGCCCGCCGTGCTCACCGCGATGGCGGGCTTCCGCGGCATCCCGAGCGGGCTGCGCCGCGAGGCCGAACCGAGCACCAAGCCGAAGGATCCGAAGGCGAAGGTCGATCCGAAAGAATCAAAAGCCGCCGAGGCGCGCATGTCGGGCGTCGCGCTCGCCCGCGTGCGCGTCGCGCTCGCCTATGGTTCGCGTTCGGACGCCGAGGCCGTGGCCTCGTGGGCGGCCAAGGAGCCGCTCGACCAGCTCCGCGTCGCGGTCGCCAAGGCGCTGCTCGGCCCGGCGGTCGACGAGAAGTCCAAGCCGAAGCCCGGCACCCCCGCCGCAACCGCGCCGAAGGTCGGCTTCGATCTCGCGCCGCTCGACGCTCTCGCCAAGAAGGGCGGCGCGGTGGGCGAGGCCGCGCAACTCGACGCCGCGATGCTTTCGTTGGACGCGGCGCAGACCTTCAGCGGCGAGCCCGCGCCCGAGGGTTCGAGCGCGCCCGATCCGAAGAAGGCTTACGAGGAGGCGATCGCGCGCCTCGACGCGGTGGCCAAGGCGAAGAAGATGGACCCCGTGCGGGTGACGCGCGCCAAAACATTCGCCGACGGCGCGCGGGAATCCGTGAAGCTGCTCGACAAGCCCGCCGCCACGCCTGGCGTCAAACCCGCCAAGCTGTGATCAGCTCCGGCCACCCATCGCTCTAGGGAAGGGCTCGGCATCGGCACCCTCGGGGTTGGTCCCGTCGGTGTCGTCGACCAGCTCTTCCTCGGCGCTCGACTGGAGGAACGGGCCGCCGAGCTCTTCCGGGACGATACGGTTGCGCTCGGTCTCGCCCTGTTCTTCGCCAGAGGTCGCTGCAGCGACGTAGTCCTCGGCGACGAGCTCCGCGAAATCGTCGGGCGCGCGCGCCGGCCCGCCCTCGGGATCAGGCAGGAAGGCATCGCCGTCGTCCGGTCGTTCCCGCCGACGGGCGCTCGGAACAGCCGGTCGAGCGTGCGAGCCCGTCTTGGGGGTTCGTGTGTGCATGAGGGGTACGTCGCTCCTTTCGCGACGGAAATCAGGGCACTCGCCGTGCCGCCCTTGAGCCCATGGGACCGAGTCGGATACGACCAGGGTCCCAGAGGCGCACGACCGTGGGCGACGGAGTGAATGCAGAGGCTCCGTTTTCCGTCGTTCCGCTGCGCGAACCCTGGGTGCCACGCGCGTGATCTGCTTGCGATAACTGAGGGTGGAGGAACATGTCTCGCTTCGCACGATCGGTCGGTCTCGGTTTCCTCGGCGCACTTGCGTACTTCTCGGCAGGTGATGCCGCGCACGCGAAATCATGTTCGCCCGGTCAGCTGAACGCCTCGGGCACGTGCGATTGCCCCGCCGGCTACACCAGCGTTGGCGCGGCCGGCGATGCGACGTGTCGCGCCACCGGCGGCGGCAGCCAGAAGGGCACCCCCGGCGGCCCCGTCGCCGCGCAGGTCGGTGACAAGAAGCTCCCCGGCGACGCGGGCGGAAGCGTGCCCGTCAAGGGCGGCTCCTTCATGATGGGCGACGCGGTGAGCGCGGGCGCGAGCCCCGTTCGTCAGGTCACCCTCGCCGACTACGCGATCGACAAGTACGAAGTCTCCGCCGAGGAATTCAAGAAGTGCGTCGACACGGGCGTGTGCAGCGCGCCGCCGTCGTCGTTCTTGTCGGGCGCGCCGAAGTGCAACTACGGCACGGGGCGCAGCGCACACCCGATGAACTGCGTCACGTATCAGGAGGCCTCCACGTTCTGCATGTGGAAGGGCAAGCGCCTCCCGACCGAAGCAGAGTGGGAGTACGCCGCGCGCGGCAAGACCTCGAACCTCTACCCGTGGGGCATGGACGCCCCGACGTGCAAGCACGCCAACTGGACCGAGAAGCCGAGCTCCCCCACTGCAGGCTGCGGCGAGGGAACCTCACCCATCGGCAGCAAGGCGGCGGGCAAGTCGGCGTTCGGCGCGCATGACATGGCGGGCAACGTCGAGGAGTGGACCTGGGACTGGTACGGCACGTTCAAGAGCGGCAGCGCGACCAACCCGGGCGGCCCGCTGAGCGGCGTCAACCGCGTGGTCAAGGGAAGCGCGTTCGACCTCTCGTCCGCATCGGATCAGGTCTCCGCTCGTCGCGAGGGTGTCGACCCGAGCAAGCGCGAGACGTGGCTCGGCTTCCGGTGCGCGACCGGCGCCTCGCCGAACGCCACCCCCGCGTTCTATGCCCCGCCCACGCCCACGGCCGCGCCGACGCCGTCGTACACGGCACCTGCGCCGACCTACTCGCCGGGCCCGACCGATCTCGGGGCGATGGTGAAGGTGCCCGGCGGCACGTTCACCCAGGGCTCTCCGAGCTCGACAGACGAGCCGGATGCGTTCCCCTCGCACCAAACCACGCTGTCGAGCTTCTCGATCGACAAGTACGAGGTCAGCGTCAGCGAGTACCGCAAGTGCGTCACCTCGGGCGCGTGCCTCACGCCGCTCAACTCGCTCTCCACCCACTGCAACTACGACAAGGCCGGCAAGGACGGCCACCCGGTCAACTGCGTCGAGTGGAGCGACGCCAAGAAGTTCTGCTCCTGGGCCGGCAAGCGTCTGCCGACCGAGGCCGAGTGGGAGTACGCGGCGCGCGGCCTCGACAGCCGCAAGTACCCGTGGGGCAACAACGCCCCGACGTGCTCGATGGCCGACTTCAAGAGCGACACCGGCATGTTCTGCTCGGGTACCGGCACGTCCATCGTCGGAAAACACCCGCTAGGCATCAGCTACTGGGGCGTGCACGACTTGGGCGGCAACATCGAGGAGTGGGTGTTCGACTACTGGGGCAAGTACGCCGCGAGCCCGCTGGTCAACCCGAGTGGTCCCTACAGTGGCACTGACCATGTGACTCGTGGTGGCAACTGGGAGATCGAGTCCAAGTACATGAAGGCCTACGCGCGCTGGCACTTCGGTACGGCGAAGTACTGGATCGGCTTCCGCTGCGCGAAGTCGGGTTCCTAGCTAGACTCGGGGGGCCATGGCTCAAGAGCTTCAGCAACTGCGTCCCGGAGACGTCTTCGCGGGTCGCTACAAGATCGTCGGTCTCATTCGCGCCGGTGGCATGGGCGCAGTCTACGAGGCCGAAGACACGGCGACACGGCGTCGCCGCGCATTGAAGCTCATGCACCCGTCGCTGGTGCAGTCGGCGGAGTCGCGCATGCGATTCCAACGCGAGGTCTTCATCGGCGCCGAGCTCGAGACCGAGCACGTCGTCGAGGTGCTCGACGCAGGTCTCGATCAGGCGTCGCAGGTCCCCTACCTCACGATGGAGCTCCTCAAGGGTGAGGAGCTCGGCGACCGCCTCGAGCGAACGCAGATCATGCCGCCCGAGGAGGCCGTGGCCATCCTCTCGCAGGTCGCGCGCGCGCTCGACAAGGCGCACGGCAAGGGCATCATCCACCGCGACCTCAAGCCCGAGAACATCTATCTCACGTTCCGCGAAGACGGCACCGTCCGGGCGAAGATCCTCGACTTCGGCATCGCCAAGCTCGTCGAAGAGGGCGCCAAGACCAACGCCACCCAGGCCGCCGGCACGCCGCTCTACATGGCGCCCGAGCAGACCGAGCGCATGGGGCACGTCTCGCCCGCGACCGACATCTGGGCTCTCGGTCTCGTCTGCTACCGCATGCTCGTCGGCGGCAGCTACTGGACCGGCGATTCGCTGCAGCAGCTCTATCGCCAGATCCTCATGGATCCGATCACGTCGGCGGTCGAACGCGCGCGCCAGATGTACGGCGTGCAGCTGCCGCCGAATTTCGATCTGTGGTTCTCGCGCACCGTCGCGCGCAACCCGCAGGAGCGCTACCAGAGCGCTTCGCAGGCGATCAACGACCTCGCGAGCGTCTTCAGCGTCTCCATCTCACGCCCGATCGGTCTCACACCACCGCCGTCGCAGGTCCGCCCGCATGCGACAGGCACCGAGACCGCGCCGCCGGTGGTCAACATGACGCCGGGCCAGACCCCGCACCCTTCGACGCTCTACGCGACGCCCGGCTACAACCCTGGCCAGACGCCGTATCCCAACCCGCAGATCACGCCGGCGCCCGGCCCGTACACGACGCCGATGCCGGGCCCCTCGCCGTTCGGCTCACCCGCGCTGTCGCCGCCGCCGGGCGCGATGGGCACGCAGGTGGCCCCGCCCGAAATGTACGCGGGCATGCACTCCTCGTCGGCCGGCGCGGTGGTCCCGACCGCCCCGATGGGCGGGGTGCCCAAGAAGAGCGGCGGCAGCGGCGCGCTGATCGCTGGCGTGCTCGTCGGTCTCGTCGCGGTCGGTGGCGGCGTCTTCTGGGCCACCCGCAAGACCGAGGAGCCCAAGCCCGCCACCGAGACCGCCAAGACGACCGAAGAAGAGAAGAAGCCTGGGAAGAAGGACGACGACGACAAGAAGCCCATCGCGAAGGAAGACACCAAGTCCCTCGCCGACATCGTCGAAGACCTGAACCCCTTCCTCGCCGTCGGCGACAAGGGCTACGTGCTCCACAAGCACGAGGTCACGCGCGAAGAGTTCGCCCATTACCTCGCCAAGCAGGGCAAGAAGGCGATCAAGCCGATCGACGGCGACATGCCCAAGGTCGGCGACACCAAGAACCTCAAGCTGCCCGTCACTTGGGTCACGTTCGAGGCGGCCAACGCCTACTGCACCGCCATCAACGCCCGTCTCCCGAGCGCCGAAGAGTGGGACAAGGCCGTGGCCGGTCCCGACAAACGCAAGTACCCCTGGGGCAACGACTGGCAGCCGAAGATCGCGGACGTGGCCGCTGGCAAGGGCGCGGGCGCAGCGTTGTTCGAGGTCGGGACCGCTCCGAAGGATCACGGCCCCTACGGGCACATGGACATGGCCGGCAACGTCCAGGAGTGGACCTCGACCGACACCAAGATCGGCAAGATGCTCCGCGGTGGCGACGTCGGCAGCGACAAGGACGAGTTCGACCAGCCCGGCGACAAGTTCACCGAAGCGACGGCGCCAGCCGGTGCCGTGAACTTCGCCAAGGCGGGTGAGCATCTCGGCTTCCGGTGCGCGCGCGACGCAAAGTGAGCACCTTCTGCGCCGAGCTCGGCTGAGTGTCGCGCGACGAGACCGCGCGTCGGCTCTGCCGTGCGCGCGTTTCTCGGCTGTGAAGGTCCGGAGTGATCTCGCGCACTTCCGTCCAGCGATGCGACGCATCGCACCACGCGACCGCAATGCCCGACCAGCTTCCAACGAAGAGGAATGGACGGCGGTCCGGTCGATGCTACCCTCTTGAGCGTGCAGGTCGTGCTGCGCAAGCTAGGTCATGGTGCGAGGGCTGTCGTTGGACGGCTCGTTCGCGCGCCTCGCCGTGGCTCCGTGGTGGTGATCGAGTTCCCCGACGGACTGCACGAGTACGTGACCACGCCGGTGCGCCGCGTGCTGCGCCTCGCAGGTCGCGATGTGTTCTACATCGAGACCGCGAACAGTCGCTATCGCCTCGAGGTCCGCGAGCGCGAGCGCGCGGTCGCCGAAGGCGCTTCGCGCTGACGCTCGCTACTTTGCGTACCCACGTCCCGGCGTCCCGGCGGCGATCTCGCCTGCGCGGATCCGTGGATCGTTCAGCTCGCTTGAATCGACTGCGCCAGGGTCTTCATTCCTTCGCGGAAGAGGACCTCGCACTTGTTCGCGTCGAGGATCGTCGCAACGACGCCCTCGCCGAACTTGCTGTGGCGCAGAAGCTCGCCCTTCGAGAACGTGCGGTCGATGCGGTAGGGCTTGAAAGCGTCGAACGGCTGACCGGCGATCGCCTTCTCCCACGTGGCGACGTGGTCTTCCTCGCGCTTGCGGGGAGCGGTCGCGGCCGACGCGCGCGAGGCGCGCGAGACCGGCGCCGACGACGAGTCACCTTTGCTGGCGCGCTTGTGGGCGGCAGCCGCGTCCTTCTGGGCCTGCGTCGCGCGGAACAGGTGATGTCCCTTGCAGCTGAGGCACTCGACCTTCTTGGGTTGTCCGTTGACCACGGCGATGATGCGGTGGAGACGGTCGGCGCGGCAGGACGTGCACCAGGCGTCGACCTCGCCGCCGGGCTTGTGGTTCGCAATGGCCATTGGGGGCGCGCAGCATAGCACGCGCAGCGCCCTTCCGACGGAGCCTCCCCGGGGAAAGCCACGGCGGTGCTACGGTTCCGCCTCCATGGAATCCGGGATCGGTCGTGGTGAAGATGGAGTGTTGTGCTTGTCGGGTGTCCCGCTCGACGGGCTCCTGCGGGCGGGAGGCGTTCAGACGCCGGCGTACGTGTACGACCTCGACGCGATCGCCGCGTCGGCGCGCTCGCTGGTCGCTGCGCTCGGGGATCGCGGAGTGTGCTGCTACGCGATCAAGGCAAACGACGCCGCGCCGATCGCACGCACGATCATCCGCGAAGGGTGCGGCGTCGACGTGGTGTCCGGCGGCGAGCTCTCCATCGCGCTCGCGTGCGGCGCGCGCCCGGATCGCATCGTGTACAGCGGCGTCGCCAAACGCGACGACGAGCTCGATCTCGCGCTGACCACGGGAATTCGCGCGATCCACGCCGAGAGCGTCGAGGAGCTCGATCGCATCGCTGCACGCGCACGCGCGCTCGGCAAGATCGCCCGCATCGGCCTACGCGTGAACCCCTCGGTCGAGGCCGACACCCACGCGCACATCGCGACTGGCCACGACGAGGCCAAGTTCGGCATCGCACGCGACGACCTCCCTCGCGCGTTCGACGTGATCCGCGCGAGCCAGGGCGTGCTCCACCTCGTCGGCATGTCGTCGCACGTCGGCTCGATGCTCATGACGACCGCGCCCTACGTCGAGGCGCTCGGCGTGCTGATCGAGATCGTCCGTGACGCTCGGGCGCGCGGCTTCGCCCTCGAATACGTCGATGCCGGCGGCGGCTTTGGCGTGCCCTATCGCGACGATCAGCAAGCAGTGCCCGGCGCGGAGTTCGTGACGGCGGCGCGTGCGACCCTCGATGCGGCCGGCCTCTCCGAGCTCGCTTTGCTGATCGAGCCGGGCCGGTCCCTGGTGGCCGCCCACGGCGTGCTGCTCACCCACGTCATCCAGCCCAAGCGCTCCAACGCCGGCGGCGTGGCGCGTCGCTGGCTGCTCGTCGACGCGGGGATGAACGATCTCATCCGTCCCGCGCTCTATCAGGCGCACCATCGCATCGTCCCGGTCGACGCCGGCACGGGTCCTGTGGTGCCGTGGCGTGTGGCCGGACCGGTGTGCGAATCGTCCGATGACTTCGGTGAGCATCCGCTGCCCGATCCGCCGCCCTCTCTCCTCGCGATCCGCGAGGCCGGCGCGTACGGCCGTTCGATGGCGTCCACGTACAACACCCGCCCAATCGCGTCGGAGGTGTTCGTGTCCGGGGGCAAGGTCGCCTCGGTCCGCCGTGCGCGAGCGATCGCCGCGCTCGTCGAGGAAGAGATCAAGGAGTGACCGCGCGGTAACGGTCGGTGCGACAGCCTGTCCCGGGCCTCGGGAGGGCAATCGCATGGAGATCCGTCGGATCGCGATGGCACGAGCTTTGGAGAGAAGCCCGGCATGGCTTCTCTTCGCCACGTCCTCGGCTGCGGGCTCGCGCTCTCGCTGGTGACGACGTCCGCCGCCGCACAGACCTACGGGCCACCTTCCGACGGGCCACCCCCGCGTGAACCGCTCACGTTGACGCACACGTACCTGGAGGGCCGCCTCGGCGCCATCGGTCATTCGCCGGTCAGCGCGCGTGACGGCGACCCGATGCGTTTTGGTGGTGCCATCGAGGGCTCGGCGGGTATCGGGTTCCGTTGGCTCGATCTCGGGCTCACCGCGCGCTACGGCACCGTTCCAGGCAGCGAGTCGCGTCTGTCATACGTCGGTTTCGGTCCCGAGCTCGCGGTGCGCAAGGCACTGGGCGACGGCGCCACGCTCCGGCTGGGGGTCGTGCCGATGTACGCGATCGCCTGGGATTCCCAGGGCGCCTCGCGTCGCATCGGCGCCGATGCCCTCGCGCAGCTGTTGTTCACCGTCGACAACCAGAGCCGCCCCGCGTGGCGCGCCGGCATCGGCCTTCGCGCGGGGCGCCATGCCACGCTCCGCGCAGACGATCCGGGTTGGTCGGTTGGTGTCGACCTCCTCGCCCGCAGCTGGTGGTGACTCAGGATCCGTCGAAGAATTGCCCCCGGACTGAAGTCCGGGGCACCGACAGCAAGACGAAGCCCTCCGGGCTGGGGAGGAACGGCTCGCAACAGCGAGCGGGGCGACCACGAGGCCGCATCCTACAGGGCGGCCAGGCGCCTGTAGTCGCGATCGGTGCGCGCATTTCGGGTACGTGTCGGCGCCGGTCGGTGAGCAGACGCTGGCTACGCGAGCAGTGTAGTTGCGTGCTGAAGGATGTTCGCGCCGATCGCCGCGAGCATCACCACGCAGGTGACTCTGTCGCTGACGATCACGTCCACCCGACAACGAGGTCGTCGTCGACACGTAACTCCGCCAGCCCGAAGGGCTTCGTCTTGCAGTCGGTGCCCCGGACTTCAGTCCGGGGGATTTTTTGACAGATCTTCAGGCTTTCCGTGCAGCGAGCGGGTGCGCGGCGTCGTACTGCTTGATGACGTGATCGACCGAGACGTGCGTGTAGCGCTGCGTGGTCGCGAGGCTCGCGTGTCCGAGCAACTCCTGGATGGCTCGCAGATCGGCTCCGCCCTCGAGCATGTGGGTCGCGCAGGAGTGGCGTAGCGCGTGCGGATGCACGTCGTTGCGCTCGGCCGCGACGAGGCCCTGCGCCCGCACGATGTCCTCGATCCGACGGCGGCCCAGCCGGGCGCCGGTACGCGCGACGAACAGCGCGTCGCGATCGGCGGGCCGCTGCGAAGAACGCAGCGTCGCCCGCACTTCGAGCCATGCCCGGATTGCCTCGATGCACGGCGGACCGACCGGCACCACCCGCTCCTTCGAGCCCTTGCCCATGACCCGCGCCGTCGCTTCCTGCAGATCGAGGTGCGAGATGTCGAGCGCAACCAGCTCGCTCAGACGAAGGCCCGAGCCATACATCAGCTCGAGGATGGCCCGATCGCGAGCCGCGCTCGCTTCGCTCACCAGACGTGCTCTGGGCGACGAGCGAGGGGTCGGCGTGGGGCTCTCCACCAGCGCACCGGCGATCTCGGGCGCGAGGACCTTGGGCAAGGTGCGCCGCTTCTTCGGGGAAGCGAGCTGCGCGGCGGGATCGCGCTCGACCTGACCACGGCGACGGAGAAACCGGTAAAACCCCCGGAGAGCGCTGATCCTCCGCGCGATGGTGGTCGAGGAGCAGTGCTTGGCCATCTCGCCGAGCCAGCCGCGGAGGTCGAAGATCTCGAGCGTCGCCGCGTCGAGGGTGTCCTTGCTCGTCTTGCGGCGCGACGTGGTCTCGAGCCACTCGACGAAGGCCGCGAGGTCCCGGCCATAGTGCTCCACCGTCTTCGCCGCCGCGCGTCGCTCGTGCTCGAGGTACTCGCGATACGCGTCGAGCTGCGTCCGCAGGGGCGAGCCGGCCATCCCCCTGGTATCGCGCGGTGGCCGCCGCCGCGCCAGTTTCCCGCCATCGACTCCTGCTACTATCGAACGGCCGGATGCAAAGCACCTCCGTCCCGGGCGCCGTCGACCTGCTCGTCCTCGCGGCGTACGCGCCGGAGCTCGTGGGAATGCGGCGGCTCCTCGGAGAACAGCTCTACGGCAATGTCTCGGGCGTGAGCGTGTCGTGCAAGGCGGTCGGAATCGGCCTCCCCAACGCCACGGCGGGCACCACCTTGCGGCTCTTGCAGCTACGGCCCCGCGCGGTCGTGTTGGTCGGCACCTGCGGCAACTACCCGGGCGTGCAACTCGCGATCGGCGAGGCGGTCGTCGGACGACGTGTCTTGCTCGTCGATCCGACCGAGGTCGAACGCCGCGGAGCGATGCCCGAGCCGATGGGCCGGATGGTCGAGTGCAATCCCATGATCTCCCTCGGTCTCGCCACAGGGAAACCGCCCGCCCACGACGTCGCCAACACGCTCGGGGTCACCACCGACGACCTGCTCTCGTCGCGCATCGGCGCTGCCCTCGGCGGCGGCGTGGAGAACCTCGAAGCGTTCGGCATCGCCAACGCGTGCGCGCTGCAGAACGTGCCCTTCGCGTGCGTGCTCGGCGTCTCGAATCGGGTCGGGTCGACGGGCCGCGAAGAGTGGCGCTCGCACCACAAGGGTTCCGCGCTCGCAGCGTGTGAAGTGATCAACCGCTGGCTGGCGAACGGCGCGGCCGGCCTCCCCCATGGGTAGAAGAGCAGTTCTCGACCGCGTTGATTCTGGTGACCCGTTCCCCCCGGCTTGAAAAGCCGGGGCCCCTTCGCGAACCTCACGAACGCACGCGTCTTCAGCTTGAAGC
>Ga0208492_1001182_pt1 | contig 17409 bp, 13 predicted proteins | sample Subbioar_CSW14AB_FD_184820 | JGI IMG/M metagenome (GOLD analysis project Ga0208492, IMG submission 184820) | Serpentinite rock and fluid subsurface biosphere microbial communities from McLaughlin Reserve, California, USA - CR12Mar_CSW14AB (SPAdes) | ecosystem: Environmental > Terrestrial > Deep... | reverse complement strand
TTTGCCAAGAGGCTCCCCCCCAGCTCATCCGCCAGGCTGATCTTCTGCTCGGTGGTTGGGCGTGATACGGGCTTCCCCTGCGCCCGCGTGCTCATCATCCCCGCCACGTGCATCAGCCGCTCCGCGAAGGCCCCGCCGAACCGCAGCAGCACGGCCTGCATGTCACCCGACGACGCCTCGACCGCTCCGCCCCCCACCTCCACCATCCCCCGCGCCCACAGGTGCCCATGCCCCCACCTCGCCACCGCCCCCCACAGCAGCCCCGTATGCCCCAGCCCCCCCAGACTCGGGTCCAGCAGCTCCGCCAGCAGCACCCCCGGCTGCGTCCGCAGCAGCACCCGCGCCAGCCCCGCGCCCTGTTCGAACGGCCACAACTCCGGCGCGACATCCAGCACCGAGGGCACGCCCTTGCCGCCCCGGGTCACCCACGTCCCGGCGAAGGCCGCGTTCGACCGCCCGAGCCCGCGAGCACACACCTCGAGCCACGCCGCGTCCAGCTCGTCGTCGCTCTCCAGCACCGCCAGCTCATCGAGCGTCAGAAGATCGCTCACCTCCACCGCGCCGCCATCCACCCCGCGCACATCCCACGCCCGCCCCAACCACCGCAGCCCCGCCTCGCCCGCCGCCGGGCACAGGCACACCACCCGCGCCGGCTGCACCGACTGCGCCCGCAGCGACGCCATCACCGGCCATTGCTCAATGTCCGCATCCCGCCCAAGCACCACCACCAGCGGCTCCACCTTCGCCGCGTCCCCGCTCACAATCCCCCGCAGCGCCCGCGGCCTCTCATAGAACTCCCCAACCCCACCCTCCGCCACCGCCCACGGCCTGCACAAACGCTCCCGCAGCCCGCCATCCGCGATCATCCGCTCCATCGCGGCGCTCAGCCCCGCCGTGGTCCCGTCGTACACCAGCGCGTTCTTCTCGTGCGTGAAGAAGTCGCCAAACGCCGGCAGGTCATTCACGACCACCGGCACGCCCGCGTCGTACACCTCGTGCAGCGCGTAGCAGAATGACTCCACGCGATTCGGGAACACCGCGAACAGCGCCTCGTTCAGCCGCTCCGCCACCTCCGCGTGCGAGAGCTGGCCCAGGAACCGGAACCGCCCCCGCAGCCCCGCGGGCATCAGCGTCCGCAGGTACGCGGCGTAACTCCCCGGCACACTCTCATCAACGCTGTCGTATCCGATCAGGTCGACGTTGAACGTCCACTCCGGCCGCCGCTTCATCAGCATGACCGCCGCGTTTACAAGCTGGTCCACACCCTTGAGGTGGAACATCCGCCCGAGGAACGCAATGGAGAACTCGCCGGTCGCGCTGGGCCGGCGCGACACCCGCGGGAAGGCCTGCTTGGGCGGGCTCGACACGATCACGCGCTGCGGCTCGATCCCATACAGCTCGCGGTAATACCGCTCGTAGTACGTGCGGCTGGGCGCGAGCACGACCTCCGACATCGCCAGCCCCCGCCGCTCCAGCGCCTGCATCACGTACCGGTCGCGGTCCCGCACCGAGCCCTGCCCGTACCGGTCAAGAATCTCCAGAGACCCGTGGAGCCGCGAGCCCAGCACCGGCCCGCCGCGATCCTCACTGAACAGCCGGTCCACGAACGAGTAGTACCCCGCCCCGCAGTACTCGAAGTACTCGACGAAGTCGATCGCCTCCCGCTTGCACAAGGCCGCGAGCGCCGCCGCGAACTGGTAGCTCTTCCACTGGAACACGCACTCAAAGTCCGCGCCCGTCAGCGGCAGCCCCCCCGCCAGTTCCTCTACCCGGTACGCCCGCACCCGCCCCGCCTCCGCACCGGGGAACTTCTTCAGGTCTTGCCGAAGCAGCTGCTCGAACGACCCCGGCGGCACATCCAGCAGGAACACCACCTCGTGCCCCGCCGCCAGCAGCGCCTCCGCCGCGTGATGGATCAACACGCCCGCCCCGCCCATCGTGGTGGGGTGCAGCTCGTAACTGACAAAGCAGGTGACCGACACGGGTGCTCACGCCCTCGCAGACAGTTAGTTCCGAGGTCCTTCCACGGCCTCGCTCACGTACCGCTCAGGAACCGCCGCACCAGCTCCTGCGCGCGGGCATTGTACTGCGGCGCGTACCGCGCCCACTCCTCGATGATCGCCCCCCGCTCCGCCACCGCACGGGCGGCGTACTTCGCGATCACCTCCGGCCGATCCGGGTACGGCACCACCAGCCGCTCGTGCAGGAACGCGTTGTCCTCAAACAGGTGGCAACACGGCCCGATCAAACACGGCACGCCCAGCTGCAAACTCTCCAGCGGCAGCATCGGGCTGCACTCCGCGCTCGTCACATACAGGCTCAGGTGCGTCCCCCGGATCCGCTTCTCAAGCTCCGCCTTGGGGATCGTGCTCCCGCTGGTGAACCCGCGCTTGACGCCCAGGTACCCCGCGAGTTCATCCCCCTGCTCGCCCAGCCCCGCGCTGTGCAGCACCGCCCCCGGCACCAGCGGCAACGCCGCGATCATCGGGTTCGCGCTCTTGAAGATCGTCCCGCTGAACCAGATCCCAACGTGCGTCCCCTCCCCCTCAATCCGCGGCGGCGCCATCACCTCGCCCGGCACGTAGTTCACCAGGTGCCGCGATGCGATTCCCCCCGCCCGCAGCGCCTCGTCCCCACCCTTCTTGACCGTCACAAATTCGCGCACCTTCCCCGCCCGCACCGCGTCGCCCCACATCTTGAAGAGCGAATAGGTGTAGGGGTCGTTCAGCTGCGCGAAGTTGCCGTGGAACACGAGGTCGAACCGCATATCAGGCCGCCGCTTGCGCAGCAGCTCCATCAGCCGGAAGTGAACCTCGTCCCCGCCCGAGAACACCACATGATCGGGCCCCGCCTCCAGCAGCGTCTCCGCGTGCCGCTCCAGCTCGCCTTCGGTGACGTGCGAGGGCCACTGCTCGGGCGTATTCGGAACCGGGTAGCACCCCTCGAACAGAATGCGCGTCGAGTGCGTCACGCCCAGCCAACGCGGCGTGTGGACCGCCACCGTCTTCCACTGCTTCTTCTTCGCCTCGGCGATAAACGCCTTCTGGAACTCGCTCGCGGCGGGCACCTCGACCACGCGCTTCGCGACCGCCTTGTGCATCGGCGTCCGCGCGGGCATGATCGTGCACGTCCCGTCACCGGGCGGGAGCTCGACCACTTCCTCGCGCCCGTTCAGGCTCACATGCACCTTGACCGGTGAGCAGTTGTGCCGCACCACCACCGCGGGCTCACCCGACACCTGCGCCCGCAGCACCGACCCCGCCGGCAGCCGCAGCACCTTGCCGTACGCCCCGCCCGAACAGTCCCTGAGCTCCCCGCCCGGAGCATCGATCATCAGCCACGGCAGGCTCGGCTCGTGCCCATTGGAATGGATCGACTCAATCGTGACTTCCCCGCCCGCGCTCCCCGCCCCCCCCGCACCCTCAACCCGGATGCACAGCCGGTTCCGCGTCCCGTGCTTCAGCCAGCTCGCCAAGGTGAGCAGCCCCGCCCGGCGCGCGAGCAGCCCCAGCCGGAACTCCGACGAGCGGCTCACCGCTTCCAGCCCGAACTTGGATTCTGTCAGCCGATCCACTGTCACCCCTGACCTTTGCTCGTTGCCCTGCGTCGAGCGTGCCACTCGACCGCCGTACCCAACCGATCGTTCACGGCCGTGCCATCATAGTTTTCGGGAGACGGCCGCGCCCGCATCTTCACAGCCTTACGCCGCGCCCACCGGCTGCGGCTCGCGGCTCCCGGCGGGAGCACTCGCGGCGGACGCGGGCGCTGGATCATTCTCGCCGTCCCGTTCCCACATCGGAGTCCGCCCAGGATACACGATGCGGTCCACCGGGTGGGGGGAACTCAGATCGATCGTCTCGGTGCGGCCGTTGAACGTGACCTCCACCTTGGTGCTGCCCACGTGGGCCATGAAACGCACCGCGGGGTCGCTCGTTGTTCGCACGATCAACTCCCCCCCAAGCCCGTTGTGCATCTGGCACGTCCCGTGCGCGGAGTACTTCGATTCCACGGCCTTGAACGGGGGCGTGGTCTGCACGAACTCCCACGGCATCGGCGGCTCGCCCGCCTTCGCGTGGACCCCCAGCACCCATGCCTCCGCGTCCGGCCGCTCCGCCCCTGGCCGCGGCCGCACCGTCAGCAGGTTCCGGTCCCCCTGCTTCCATTCCACCAGCGCCCGCACCAGCTTGTTGTCGCGGATCCGCTGCGCCAGCCGCCCAGCCCCAGACCTCTTGTGGAACGTCAGCTCAAACTGAAGCTCTTCGATTCGGCGTGTGATCACCTCAAGGTCCACGGCATCTTCCCGAGAAGCCATGTTCACGTGCGTCGCATACTGGGAGAACAGCGACTCACGCAGGTTCTTGGGGTCCTTGCGTGACAGCACGAAGCTGCCGTAGTCCCGCCCGATGTAGTCCTTCAGCAGCACGTGCCGCACCAGGTCAAAGGGCACGAAGTCCGCCGGGTCCCATGTGCTCAGGTGCCGCTCGAAGTCGTTGCCGTACGCGTCGCCCTGCGGGTGCTCCTCGCCGATGGGGATGTTCACGATCACGTAGTCGGAGTGGTCCAGACTGAACCGCAGCAGCTCGTGCGCCTGCTCCTTGGTGAAGTGCTCCATCACGTCGCCGTACATCGTGACGCTCCACGGCCCGGCCAGCCTGGGGATCAGCTCCCGCGCGTCGCCGATGTGGATCTCGTTATAGAACTCGCGGTGGTAGTTCGTGATGCTCTTGGCGTACCCCTCGATCCCCTCTATCCGCACCCGCCACTGGTCCTGGAACACCCGCGATTCCCACACATCGCAGAACTCGCGGACGATGATCCCCCACCGCCCGAACCCCACGCCCACATCCAGCACGCTCAGCGGATCAATCTTCTTGAGCGCGTCGATGCAGAACGGAATCTGTTGCCAGTTGCTCGTGCCCACGCCGCCTCCTCAACCAACCTGTAAGTTCTTGTGGTTCAGCAGACCCGTCGCCCGCTCGACAAACGCCCGCCGCTGCGTCAGCAGCCGCGTCGCGAGCTCGCGGTCCGCCTCCCAGCCTTCCTGCACCCGTGCCAGCAGGCCCCGGAGCGCCATCGCCTCGTTCAGCACCACATCCCGCGCCGCGGCCATCTCCGCATACTGCGCCTTGAGCTTTTCATGCTCGCTGACCCAAAACTCGATCCGGCCGGTCAAATCGGTCACCTTGGCCTGCTCGGTCTTGATGATCGACTGCGCATCGGCGAGCCACAGATTCACCAAGTCAATCTGCTTCTCGCGGGCGATGACCGTCGCTTCGCTCTCGGCGATCGCGGCTTGAAGGGACGTGATCGTCGTCCGCAGCGCCTCCGCGTCCGTCCTTAGGGCATCTGCCTCCGCCTGCTTGCTCTCGATCTCCACCTGGCTCGCGCGGTTGGTCGAGTCCATCGCCGTGAACCCCGAGTCGATGTCCCGCTCCAGCCGCCTGTACATCGCGATCACCTGCTCGGGCCACGTCCATATGGGCTCCGCCCCAACGGCCACGCGGAACGGCGTGTGGCACTCATACCCGCGCGCCAGCACCTCGCACGCCTTCCCCAGCTTCTCGTAACTCGCCGGCAAGTCGTGCCGCCAGCACCCGCTGTGCTCCCCGCTCACCAGCGGGTAGTCCGGGCTCGTCTCCATGTGCAGCACCTGCCCACGGCAGACCCGCATCATCTCGCTCAGCACCCCCTCCAGGTGCTCGGGCCGCACATGCACCAGCACCTCCGCCGAGTACACCAGGTCAAACGCGCCATCCTCAAACGGCAGCCGCCCCGTCGGCGACCCCACATGCACATGCCCGTCATACCACTCCCGCGTTGCCCACCGAAGAACACCCTGCGCCATCGCCGCGCTCTGGTCGTAGCCGTGGATGTCGGTGTTGGGCACCTTCGTCAGGTTCCGCAGGTGCCGCCCCACGCCGCACCCAAACTCCAGCACCCGCAGCGGGGCCTTGCTCGCCTCCGCGTGGTGCCCGACGTACGTCGTGAGCATCAACTCCTGGATGTGGTAGTACACCTGCCGCGTCTTGCGGTAGTCGTACTGCTCGACCCACTCGTGCCCGTGGTCGCGCCAGTACTGGTAGTTCGCGTCAACCGCGCTCCGCTGCACGTCCTTCATCTCGCTCCCCGGCTTCACATCCGCGGCGTTCACTTCGCATCCCCCCAGCGAACGCTCACCGGCTGGTGGAACTTGTAATGCACCGGCCGATCGGGGTCCGGAACCACGACGAACCCGGCGCACCCGTCAACCTGGTCAAACACCACCACGTCCGAGTAGTCCCTCCGCGAAACCCGCGTCACCGCGACGCAGACCCCGTAGTTTCCCGCCCGCAGACGGTTCTCGAAGCTGAATCGTACCACACCCTTCCCCCCCGGCCGAATGAGCGGACCCGCCACCCGTTCGTCGAACGTCGTCGTCCCCATCACGTCGATGCCGGTCATGTCCCGCACCAGAAAGCTGACCGACAGGTCCTTCGCCTCGATCTGGCTGTGCAGCGTCACCTCCAGCGTTACTTCATCACCGATTTCGAACGCCCGCCGCGGCTCACCGCCCGCGTCCAGCACCTCGACCTTCTCGATCTGCACGTGCCCCGTGCCGTACCGCAGCTGCCCCTTCACCTGCGTGCTCACCCGCACCGGGCCCCCCAGCCCCACCTCGGTCTTGAGCGCCTCGTCATTCGTGCTCTCCCGAATGTGCGCGAGGTACAGGTCGGTCGCGCGCTCCGCCGGCCCATAGAACACCGGCTGCCCGTCCCGCAGGAACAGCGCCTTCTGGCAGATGCTCCGCACCGCATCCGGCGAGTGGCTCACGAACAGCATCGTCAGCCCCGCGTCCCGAAGCTGCCGCAGCCGCGCCACGCACTTCTGCTGGAACCCGATATCCCCCACCGCCAGGATCTCATCCACGATCATCAGGTCCGGGTCCACGCTGAACGCGACTGCGAACGCCAGCCGCGCCGCCATGCCGCTGCTGTAGGTCTTGAGCGGCTGCTCCATGAACTGCCCGATGTCCGCGAACGCCGCGATCTGGTCGTACCGCGCATCCATCTCCGCCCGCGTGATCCCCAGGATCGCCCCGCCCATGTAAACGTTGTCCCGCCCGGTGAACTCAGGACTGAACCCCGCGCCGAGCTCGAGCATCGCCGCGACCCGCCCGCGCACCGCGACCTCGCCCGTCGTCGGCGCCATCGTCCCCGCGATGATCTGAAGCAGCGTGCTCTTCCCCGCGCCGTTCCGCCCCAGGATCCCCACCGCCTCGCCCCGCATCACCTCAAACGACACGCCCTTGAGCGCCCAGAAGTCCTTGTAGAACTTCTTCCCCCGCCACCGCAGCATCGCCTGCTTCAGCCGATCCTGCGGCCGCGCATACACGTGGTACAGCTTCCCGACATCCCGCACCGCGATCACCGGCTCCGTGGACACCCCCACCATCCCCCGCCCATCATGGTGCGCAACCCCCGTCGCACGCTCGGCCTGCTCCGCCCGCGCCGTCTCCACTACCGGGTCTATGAGCACCTCAGAGGACATCCGCGAACCCCCGCTTGCTCTTCATGAACCACGCATACCCGAGCTGCATCACGCCCAGCCCCAGCAGGGTCGCGTACCCCAGTGACTTCCAGTCCGGCATCGCCCCGTACAGCACCACCTGCCGCGCCGCCTCCACCACCACGCCCACCGGATTGAGGTGCGACAGCCACGCCCATTCCTTCAGGTCATCCGCGCGGTAGAAGATCGGCGTCATGAAGAACAGCAGCTGCCCCACCACGATCAGCACGATGTTCGCCACGTCCCGCACGAACACCGCGAGCGACGAAATAAACCACGCCAGCCCCAGCGCCAGCATCAGCAGCGGCGCCAGCACCACCGGCAGCAGCAGCACCGTCCAGTACACCTCGGGATAAAACGCGAACAGCCCCACCACCGTCAGCGTGAGCCCGAAGCAGCTGAACATCAGCGCCGACAGCAGCGCCGACACCGGCAGCACCTCCAGCGGGAACACGATCTTCTTCACGTAGTTGGGATTATCGAGCACCAGCCCCGCCGACCGCACCACCGACTCGCTGAAAATCCCGTACACCGTCAGCCCCAGGAACAGCATCACCGTGTACTGGCTCCGCGTCTCTTCCGCGGCCCCGCCCATCCCGTCCGCCACCATGTGGACCGACCGCGCCACGAACACGTAGTTGAAAATAAACGTGTACACCGCCAGCAGCACCAGCGGGAACAGCAACGCCCAGAACATCCCCAGGTACGTGCCCTTGTGCCGCGCCAGGAAGTACCGCACCGCGAACTGCCGGATCAGGTCCCGCCGCGACCACAGGTTCGCGATCATCGACACCGGATTCAAAAGACTCGGGATCGAGGCCGGCCGGGCTGTCCGCAGGACCAGGTCGGTCATTGCCTCGGGTACTCCACGCGGAAGGTCGGCCGGCATCGCCCCACGCCCATCGCGGGACGCCGCCGAACCCTCAAATCCCCCAGTGGGCCCATCTTAGCGCGTCAAACTCAGCCCGGGTGCGAGACCATCGTTCGCGAGATCACCGCGATCGGCCCCGCGTCCTCCCCATCCCTTTCCTCCCGCCCGCCCCCGTTCACCTGCTCCCGGATCGGCCGGTACACCATCCGCACCTCCGGAGACCCCGCCGCCCCACCGACCTCCACCGTGGTCACCGACACCGTCCTCGCATCCCCACGCCCCATCATCACGCTCACATCCCTCTGCCCAGGCCACTGGTGCCCATGAAACCGGTCCTGCATCACCGGCGTCGGCACCACCGCCAGCCGCTGCTTAAACAGCTCCAACCGCGGCTGCACCACCCGGTCCCCCAGCCCGGAACTCACAAAGCACACCGGCAGCCGCGCATGCTTGGTGATCTCAAGCTGCTCCCGGTCCCACCGGCACTCCCACACCACAGCCTCATCCTCCGTCGCACGCGGTGCCACCACCAGCCGGAACGGCGCGAACTTCGTCAAGTCCGCCCCCCGCACCGCCTCGAGCAACTGCCCCGCGCTCTCCGCCTGCACAAACCGGGGAATGATCTGCCCCCGCGAGATCAGCCCTTTCGGCAACTCAGGCTTCGGCTCCAAGTTGAGATTCAGCAGGCACAGCACCATCCCCGCGCTGTTGGCCGCGATCCACGTGCCGCCCCCCACCGGGTCTGTCGGCCAGATCGCCCGCATCCCGCCATCCCCACCACCCAGCTCGCGCCACTGCGGCGCCAGCGCCTCCTCCCGCGTCCGCAGCTCATCGCGGTTCATCACCACCCGCAGCCCCGGCGGGTTCCCCGCGCCCCCATCCACCGCGATAAAGGTCAATGTACACATACCTACGGATGAACCCGCTCGGCGTGAACCGTCGATGGGGCCTTCCCGAATCCCTCCTCCGCCTCCACCCCGAACTCCTGCGCAATCGCCTTCATCATTGCCTGATGGTGGACCGCATGGTGCGTGGCGAACGCCAGCTCACGCCCCAGCGTGGACGCCAGCTCCACCTCACTCCCCTCCCCGTCGATCATCACCCGCACCACCACCGGCCGGCACAAACCTTCGCTGGCCGCGCCCGCCAGCCGGATCCGCAGCTCATCGATCGCGTCCAGCGCCAGGAACTTGTCGCCCTCAATCGGCGTGTTCCGCTTGCGGTGGTCGTAGTCGATCACCTCCGCCGCGCGCTCCGACTCATGCCCGACACCCCCGCCCACCACCGACAACGCCGCGTTGAAGTGGTCCAGCGTGTGCCGCAGGTGCTTGCCGAAGCTCCCGCCCCGCAGCGTCCGCGACTCATTCGCGAACACCCCCTCAGGCATCGCCTTCACCAGCCCCTCGCACTGATCAAGAATCGCCCCCGCGGCCGACACCAGCTGCTCGCACACGCCCTCCGCCACAAGCCTTCCGCGCATAGGGACCCTTTCGCGAACAATCCGCATCACCTTGGATGCATCCAGCCCGCAGTTGGATACAGCACTCCGCGCACCAACGTGAACACCGCCTGAATCAAACCCCTGTGACCCTCACCACACGCAAGTGAGCACCCGCTCACACCTGCACAGGCGTTCCCATCCCACTCACCCCCGCCACCGCCCGAATCTGCTCGATCACCTCTCGCCCATTCGCACACCGGGGGCACTTGTGCTGCCCACCCAACTTCCCACGGCCTTCCAACCACCGGTGAAATGTCCCCGCCGACACCGGCGTGATCGTCGGCTCCACCATCCCCAGCCCATCCGTCCGCTTCGTCGTGTAGTCCACGTTCTGCCGCTTGAGGCTCTCGTCAAAGGCCCGCCCGAACGCCGCGACCGCACCCGCCGGCAGCCCCTCCACCACCAGCTCCAGCCCCGCCCGGTTCCCATTCTGCGGGTACACCGGCGCGGCCGTGAACTCCCCCACCATCACCTGCACCGCCCGCGCCGCCTCCGCCACCGCGTTCTCGATGTGCTCCACAATCAGGTTCTCGCCGAACGCGTTGATGAAGTGCCGGTGCCGCCCCACGATCCGCATCCGGCACGCGCCATCGCCGCCGCCCCCGCCCGCGCTGGGCAGCTTGTCCGGCACCGTGTCGAACTCCACCACGTCGCCCAGCACATACCGCCACAGCCCCGCGCACGTGCTCATGACCACGACGTACCGCTGCCCCTTCTCCACCGCCTCGCACGTGAACGCCGGTGGGTTGGGCTCATCGATCGCTTCCAGCGGCACGAACTCGAAGAAGTTGTACTGGTCGGCGTTGAGCCGCAGGCCCGGATCGCCCCGCGTGTCCTGGATCGCGACAAACCCCTCGCTCGCCGGGTACAGCTCCAGCCGGTACGGGATGTCCTTCCCCTCCGGCGAGCCCGAATACATCTGCCGCATCTTGGGATCAAATGGAGCGTACTTCACACCTCCATGCACGAACACATTGAAGTTGGGCCACACGTCCGTGATCGTCGAAACCGTCCGCCCCTGCTCGCGGGCCATCTGCATGACCCGCTCCATCAGCACCAGCCCCCACGAGCACATGCCGCTCACCATCCGCACATCCTCGGTGAGGCAGCGCTTGGCCATCGCCTCGATCTTGCTGGGCCAGTGGCTCATCAGCGCGATCTTGGGCCCCGGCAGGTAAATTTCGCTCAGCGGCCACTTGATCAGCGGCGTCACGATCCCCGACAGGTCCCCCGTCCGCACGCCCTTGTCGCTGGCCGTGAGGTCCGTGGACCCACCCAGAAACAGGCTCTTCCCCGCCAGCATCCGCGGCAGCGACACCCCGAACCGCTTCAGGTGCGCGAAGATGTCCAAGGACGCCAGCAGGTTGCTCCTGAGCATCTTCTCGCTCACCGGGATGAACTTGTCCCCCGCAGTCGTCCCGCTGGTCTGCGCGAAGTCGCGCACCAATCCCGGCCACAGCACATCCCGCTCGCCCTCTTCCCGCATCCGCGAAATGTGCGTGCGGAAGGCGTACCAGTCCCGCACCGGCACTTCCTTGCGGTACGCCGTGACGAGCTCGCTGTTGTCCATCTCCGCGATTTTCGCGAAGCCCTTCTCCTTGCCGAACGACGTCCCCGCCGCCATCCGCAAGAGGCTCCGCAGCTGCGCCCGCTGGATGCCCGCGGAGTTCCGCTGCCAGTGCCGTGTGTCCGACAGCACCCGCGCCCGCCGGTGCAGCGCCACGCTCAGCCCCGCGCCCACGATCGACGTCCATGCCATGTTGAGTTGCCCTGCTTTACCCGCGCCGGTCCAGGTCCGCCACGAACTCGCGCAGCACCTTGCTGAAGTCCGCCGGGCACTCCAGCATCGGCGCGTGCCCGCACTTCTCGAACCACACCACCCGCGTGTCCTTGATCTTGGCCGCGAACTCGTGGCACGCCTCGGGCGGGGTCACGATGTCCTGCCGTCCCCAGATGATCAGCGTCGGCGCCTGGATCTTGTGGATCTGCTCCCCCAGGTGGTTCCGGCGGGCCGACCGCGACAGCTTCACCATCGCCCGCGCGTGCCCGCGCTGCGACAGCTCCTGGTGGGCCCGGTCCACGTCCGCCTGATCCATCTTCGAACGGTCGAAGAACAGTTCGCCGATCTTCTCCGCCAGCCACTCACGGCTGGGCCGGATCTGCACTTCCTTCACCATCGACTTCTCGATCAGCCCGCTCGCCCCCGCCAGCACCAGCCCCCGCACCAGGTCCGGCCGCTCGATCGCGATCTTGAGCGCCACGTGCCCGCCGAAGGAGTTGCCCACCAAGGTCGCCGGCTCGCGCACGTGCTGCTCGAGGAACTTGATCGTGAGGGCCGTCGCCCCGTGGATCGAGCAGTCATCCCCCGTGAGGTCCAGCAGGGGCAGCTCCAGCATGATGCACCGGGCCACGCCCTTGATCTCTTTGACCACCTCTTCCCAGTGGTCGTTGAGCCCCACCAGCCCGTGCAGGAACACCACGGGTCGCCCCGTGCCCGAGTCATCAATCTCCGCGGGCACGGCGACACCGGCCAAGGCGATCAGGTTGACCGTGCTGGGGATGGTCATGGGTTTGGTCGGCGCGGTGGTCATCGGTAAGCTGAATGTTAGCGGGTACAAGTGTACCAGATTCTGCCGGTCCGGCACCGCCCGCCAAGCCCTTCCAAAGCCCACGGCCGCCCGACGAACCCCCAGCCTCAGTTTTTATCCTTCCACGACCCGCCCGTCCATGAGGCGTATGACCCGATCCGCCCGCTTCGCGGTTTCTTCATCATGGGTCACGACCACCATCGTCTGGTTCCGCTGCCGCCGGATCTCCATCAGCATGTCCAGGATCTTGCCGCCGGTGACATGGTCCAGATTCCCCGTCGGCTCATCCGCCAGTAGCAGTTTGGGCTGGTTAATCAGAGCCCGGGCGATCGCCACCCGCTGCCGCTCGCCGCCCGACAGCTCCGCCGGTCGGTGCTTGAGCCGGTGCCCCAGCCCCACCGTCGTCAGCAGCGACTCGGCCTCTTTCTTGAGGGCCCCCGCTCTCGCCATGTACCCCAGCCGCCCGTACCGGATCATCGGCCCCAGCAGCACGTTCTCCATCACCGTCAGCTCGGGCAGCAAGTGGTAGAACTGGAACACGAACCCCACATCCTCGTTGCGGTACCGGTCCAGTTCGCTCGACCCAAACTCGTGCAGCGTGCGGCCTTCAAACTCGATGGTGCCGGTCAGCGGCTTGTCCGGCCGATCAAGCCCGCCCAGCAGGTGCAGCAGCGTGGATTTGCCCGACCCCGATGCGCCAAGGATCGCGACAAACTCTCCCGCCGAGACGGACATCGAGACGCCGCGCAGCACCGGCACGTCCACACGGCCCAGGTGGTAGGTCTTGACGAGGTTGGTCACGCGCATGAGCGGCGTGCCTCGCGACGGGGTGGTCCCGGAGTCCGTGATCGTGGCCGCGCTCGTGCTCAACGACTGCCCTTTCTTCTCTGCAACCCGCAACCTACTCAAACCGAAGCGCCCGTACCGGGTGCAGCATCGCCGCCCGCAGCGCGGGCACCAGCGCGCCCACGCCGCTGGCCAGCACAAACCCGATCATCACGATGGCCGCGTGCGTGCCGTTGACCTTGTTGGGGATCGTCGTGAAGTAGTACACGCGCGGATCCCAGATCTGGATATCCAGCGCCTTGCCCATCCACTCGTGGATCGGGTTGATGTTGTGCACGATCGCGAAGGCCGTGAGCCCGCCCAGCAGGCCGCCAACGACGCCGATCACGAGCCCATACCGGATCCACACCCACGCGACGCCCAGCTTCGACGCGCCCATCGCCCGCAGAATTCCGATGTCCTTGGTCTTCTCCGCCACCATCGACCAGAAGATCGCCAGGATCAGCACCACCGCGACCAGCGAGATCATCGAGAACAGGAACATCACCAGCGCGGTCTCCTTCTCCACAGCGCCGATAAACATCGCGTTCTGCTCGCGCCACGTCTTGATCTGCCGCCCGATCTGATCCAGCGTCGGCACGTCCCCCTTATGCGCCGCGGCGAACTCCGCGTACACCCGCTCGACCGCCTTCTTCAGCTCCTTCGCGTCCGCCTCGTTGCCCTTCCCCTTCACCAGCACGTGCGTCACGCGCCCGGGCACCTGGACCACCTCCGTCTCGCTCGCAGTCGCAAAGTCCTCCGGCCCGCTCCGCTGCGGGGCCGCCGCGGACGTGTACGGGCTCATCCGCAGCATCTTCTGCAACGCATCCAGCCGGATGAACGCCACCTTGTTGTCTGCCTCGTACAGCCCCGACTGGAACTCGTTCGCGACCGGCATCACCGCCGTTGCCGTTTCGACACCCTTGCCCGTGACGTCCGTCGGCAGCACGTTCAGAGTCACCTGCCCGCTGTCGGGCATGAACACGCGCTCGGTCTGCGAGGTTCCATCGGGATTCCGCTTCGTCGGCGCGTACGGCGTGTAGAACCCGCCCAGCTCGCGCTGGTTGTACTTGCTGACCTCAATCCCCAGCACCGCCGCGGCCTCAACCCGCCCCGTCCGTGGGTTGTACCGCTCCAGGTTTAGCCCCGCCTGGTAGCGATCCTCCCACGGCGTGCCGAAGAACTCATCGAGCAGCCGGATGTCCTCACCCTTCTCGTCCTTCGGCAGCGGCTTGTTCAGCCTCTTCCACCACAGGATGTCCGCGTATTCCGTCACCTTTGCGAAGCTGGGCCCGTCGATCCCGCGCACCATGATCCACTCGGTCCGCCCGTCGGGCAGGTTGATCATGCCCGGCGTCTCGATCATCGGCGCCGCCGCGGCCACCATCGGGTCCGCCTCCAGCCGCTTGATCAGATCCTCGTAATGCCGGAACCCCGTCGTCGGCCACGCGATCGCGACGTCGCCAGTCAGCGTCCGCCCCGTCCCGATGAGCATGTTCAAAAATCCGCCCATCACCGACCACGTCACCAGCACCATCGCGGTACACAGCAGCACCGCCAACGCCGCGAGCAGCGGCATGATCTTGCTGAACAGGTACCGGCGTGTCAGAAGAGCTTGGTACATCTCAGTTCCGGAGCCCCTCCCTGAGGGAGGGGTTGGGGTGGGTTTGTTCGCCTCGCGCCAACCGGAGACCGGCCGAGCGCCCGCCGACGTCATTCCATCCGTGTTGTTGGCAGCTCGACATCCGTGTCACGTTCCACTCGAGGTTTACCCGCCACTCTACGGCCACAGTCTTAAGTAAAGTTCGCCCCCAAAGGGTTCACGGGATTCCCCAGAACCGCGCCCAGTTCCCCCACGCAAACGCCTGGATGTCGTCGTCGCCCCACCCGCGCCGGCTCAGTTCCTCGGCGAGGCGGGCGAGGTCCTTCGGTAAGTCCAGCCCCTCAGGCAACTTGGCCGCGCTGAACCCCCCGTCCATGTCGCTCCCCAGGCCCATGCACCGGCGGTGCCCAACGAGCATGCACACGTGCTCGACGTGATCCACCGCTTCCGCGATCGTCGCCCGCCTGTCCCGCTTCCCGCCCCGGATCAGGAAGGGTGAATAGAGGTTCAGGCCGATCATCCCGCCCCGGGCCGTGATCGTCCGGATCTGATCGTCGGTCAGGTGCCGCTGGTTCGGCGTCTGCCCCGGCTCATCGATCAACCCACGGCAGTTGCTATGCGACGCCATCACCGCGCCGGTGGCACGGTCCATCAGCTCCGCAAACGCGCGGTCCGACAGGTGCGACACGTCGTGGACGACGTCGAGCCGGTCCATCTCCGCAATCAACTCGCGCCCGAGGTCGGTCAGCCCCTCCTGCTGCGTGTTGCCCCCCGAGTACCGCGACCCCTTCGCCCACGCGAGCCCGACCGCAACCACACCCTGCTCCACCCACCACGAGAGTTCGTCCGGCCCACTGATCGGGTCGGCACCCTCGATGAGAATCCCGATGTCTGGCGTCTTGGGTGGCCCGCCCCTCCGGGTCAGGCTGCCTTGTGAACCACCCGACAACATCAACTCAACCTCGCCGCCCTGCTCCCACCCTTGGTACACCTCGATCTGCCTGAGCCCCGCGCGGTGCGCACCCGCCGCGTCGCCCGCGACATACCCCGCCGCGTGATCCGCGCCGAGTTCAGTGAACACTGTCCCCAGGCACGCCATGATCCCGCCCTCGCGCAGCGACGGCAATGTCACGCTCCCCGGCAGGTCTGGCCCGCCGGCGTTCGCCGGATCCGCGAGCATGTCGCGCCCGAGGACGCTCAGGTACGCCAGGTCGAGGTGTGCATCGAACCACTTGGTGTGCTGGCTCATGTGCTTGTCGCCTTCACCGCCCACAGGCTCAGTGCCGACACGATCACCCACAAGACCGCCGCCTGCACCAGCGCCCGCCAGCCGACGGTCTTGAGCGCCTTCACCGACAGCCCCGCGCCGATCAGGAAGAGCGCGAGCTGGAAGCCGTGGCCGGCGACGATCGCGACCTGCGGGGAGTAATCCTTGACCTCGGGCACGAAGGTCCGCACGGCGCTCGCCCCGAGGAACCCGAGGATGAACCACGGGAACGGCGCGTTGGTGGTTGGGGCGCCGGTGCGGGCCGCGTCGCGCATCACCCACCACCGGGCCGCGAGCGCGATGGGCGTGATCCAGATCACGCGCGTGAGCTTGACGATCATGGCTGTGTCCGCGGCCGCGCCGCCGCCCTCCACGCCCGAGTACGCCTTGCCCGCGCCCGCCACCGACGCGATGTCGTGCAGGGAAATGCCCGCCCACGCGCCGAACTGCTGGTCGGTCAGGCCGAAGTGGTGGCCGATCATCGGCAGCACGAACAGGCCGACCGCGTTGAGCACGAAGATGGCCGCCGTTGACACGGCCATCGCCGAGCTGGTCGCGCCGATGGACGAGCCGACCGCCGCGATCGCCGAACCGCCGCAGATGGCGGTGCCCGAGGAGACCAGCAGCGACACCTCGCGGCCCGTCTTGAGCAGTTGCCCCAGCAGCAGGCCGAGGGCGAGCGCGCCGAAGACGGTCGCGACGGCCAGCAGCCCGCCGAGGGTGAGCTCGGCCCACATGTCCCGCAGGTCCAGCCGCAGCCCGAGCAGCACGACGCACACCTGGATGAGGATGCGGGAGACCTTCTTGCTCTGGGCTTCGAAGGCGGTGAGGCCGGCGAGGGCGAGCAGGATGCCCAGGATCAGGGCCGCCTGCGGCGTGATGAACTCAGCGACGCGGGAGAGCGGGGACGGCATCAGCTTCCAGGGCCAGACCACCAGCAGCGCCACGGCGACGAACAGCGCCTGACGCCACGCCGGGGCGGGCGGTTTGGGCGGCGGCGGTGATGCCGGAAGCTGGGTCACGGGCCGCTACTCTAACCATGTGAACGCCACCACCGCCGCCGCCGCCCGCGCCTTGCCCAAGCCGTCCGAGTTCGCGCCGCTCTGGGCCCATGACCCGGGCGTGGTGTTCCTGAACCACGGCAGCTTTGGCGGGACGCCTCGCGCGGTGCTCGCGGCCCAGACGGCGTACCGCGAGCGGCTGGAGCGC
>Ga0208492_1001181_pt1 | contig 17439 bp, 15 predicted proteins | sample Subbioar_CSW14AB_FD_184820 | JGI IMG/M metagenome (GOLD analysis project Ga0208492, IMG submission 184820) | Serpentinite rock and fluid subsurface biosphere microbial communities from McLaughlin Reserve, California, USA - CR12Mar_CSW14AB (SPAdes) | ecosystem: Environmental > Terrestrial > Deep... | reverse complement strand
CGCGGCGCGGGCGATCCGCTGGATGTGGCGGTGGATGTACTTGTCCGGGTTCAGCCGGAACTGCGCCATGGCGATGAAGCGTCGGTTCATGGCCTGGGGTGTGCGGGGGCAGATGCCGTAATCTCCCGGAACTTCGAGCGTCAGCTGGAAATCGGTGTGATCGTTGAGCGATCCGCCTGAAAGGACATGCTTCGCAGCGAAGGCGAGGATCTGGTCGCGATACCATTCGAGTTCGCGGAGGCCTTGCCAGTGATCGCTCCAGTTTGGCGGGAAGACTTTACGGCGCTTCATGCCGGTGAGGGTGCGGATGAAGTTTGCGATCCATTGCACAAAAGCTTCGAGAGGCGAGAGCCGTGGGGCTTCGCCTTGTGTCTGCTTCGCGAGAGTGGTCGCGTGATCCATGCCCGCATTATCTGGTCAGGATGTGCGGGGGTGGGACGGACGTTATCGAAAAACACGGTTCTGGAATTGTAGGGCCTTGGTCTTCTTCAGATTGTTCTGAAAAACCCGTGTGCCAATTCCCGGGAATTGGGCTTCGGGTTTTCCCTGAGGTGGCTGGCGGCGGGTAGCACGCGCTCGTCCTTCGAGACGATCGCATGGATGGAGCGCCGTCGTTGATGCGACGTACCCGCGATCCCTCAGGATGAGCGCTACCTGGGCGGTGTCCTTGTGGACGCATTGCTCTTCGAGGCAACAGCCACGGTGCTCATCCTGAGGGATCGCGGGTATGGCGTTGCTGCGTTGGCGATCTATCGGGGCGATCGTCTCGAAGGATGGACTACGGGCGCCGGGCGCGCGTACCCACTGGGTTCCGGATCACGCTTCGCGTGACCGGAACGACAGGGAATACCTCTACCCCTTGAACCCTCGCGCAATCACAAACGTCTCGGGGCTTTCGGCGCGGCTGCTGGGCGGCTTCCAGTGGCGGACGTCTTCGAAGTTCGCCTTGAGAAGGTCGAGCAGTGATTTCTGCGCGCCGCCCTGGAAGACCTTGGTGACGAAGTTTCCGCCCTTGGCCAGATTGTCGATGGCGAATGTCGCTGCGATTTCGGCCAGGCCGACTGTGCGGACGTGATCGGTCTGCTTGTGGCCGACGGTGTTGGCGGCCATGTCGGAGAGGACAAGCGTGGGTTTTTCGCCGAGGGCTTCCATCAGCCGCTCAGTCATGCCGGCATCGTGGATATCGGCTTCGAAGATGGTGACATCCGGCAGCGGATCGACCGGCAGGAGATCGATGCCGACGATCTTCGCCGCGCCCTTCTCCGCCATGACCTGCAGCCAGCCGCCCGGCGCGCTACCGAGGTCGACGACGCGGGCGCCTCGCTTGATGATGTGGAATTTCTCGTCGATCTCGAGCAGCTTGTAGGCCGCGCGGGCGCGATAGCCGGCTTCCTGCGCCTTGCGCACATAGGGATCCCGCAGCTGGCGATCGACCCAGTCGCGCGATGATTTGGAGAGGGTCTTCTTCTTGACCTTCTCCTTCTTCTGCATGGAGCGGCCGCCGCCCGGATTGTTCGGGATGTCGGCGGGGGGCTTCCAGCGGCGCCGGCCCTTGCTGTCTTCAGGTACGCTCATTTCGCGGGCTCCGGTGCAGCAGCCTTCGCATTGGGCGAACGGCGGCGGCCGGTCCTGTTCGGCCCGGTCTTGGTGTTGGGATTGGGTGTGTTGGAATTGGCGGCTGGGCCGTGGATCATCGACAGCAGGATGCCTTCGCGCAGGCCACGGTCGCCCACGCGCAGCCGGGCGGACGGCCAGGTGGCGAAGATGGAGTCGAGGATGGCCATACCGGGCAGCATGAGTTCAGAGCGACCGCCGGCGAGGCACGGCTCCTTCGCGCGCTCCTCCGTGGTGGCGCTGCGCAAGCGGAAGATGGTGTTGCTCAGTTCCGGCAGGTCGACGGTGACCCCATCGACGACGGAGCGGATATAGCGGTCGAGACCAAGGTGGACGCCGACAAGGCTGGTGACCGTGCCCGAATTGCCGATGAGCTGGCCGCGGCCCGCGCGGAAGAGCGGACCAAAACGCGTGGCGGCGTCGTTGGCCTGCATCAGGCCGGTGACGTGCTCGACCATGCGCGTGTAGCGATCCTCGCCCGTGATCATCTCGTTGAGGGTGACGACGCCGACCGGGAAGGACGCCCAGCCGAGAATGGGCGGACGCGCCGCACACCCCTTGACGCCGCGCGTGGCGGCGGAGCGCGCATCGATCCAGCTCAGCTCCGTCGAGCCGCCGCCAATGTCGATGACTAGCGCGAAGTCGCTGTTCGGATCGACGAGATCGAGCGAGCCAAGCAGCGCGAACTTGGCCTCTTCCTTCGGCGAGATGGTTTCCATGCGCAGGCCGATCTTCGCGCGCACCTCTGTCAGGAACTCACGACCGTTGCTGGCGGCGCGGCACGCCTGCGTCGCGATGAAGCGCGAGCGGATGGGGCGGTGCTTCTTCACCTTGTCCGAACATTTGCGTAGCGCTTCCATCGCGCGGCCCATCGCGCCTTCGGACAGGCGGCCGGTGGCGGCGAGGCCTTCGCCGAGGGCGACGATCTGCGAATAGGAATCAACAACGCGCAGCCCGCCCGATGCCGATTTCTCGGCGATCAGCAGGCGGCAATTGTTCGTACCGAGGTCCAGCGCAGCGTACGTATTCGATGCGCCGCCGGACCGTCCCGGCGCCTTGCCGCGGCGGGAACGTTGAGGCTTCGCCATGGAGCGATCCGTGATCTTGTTGCGACAGCCATAGCCCGTTCCGCAGGCGATGGCACGAGTCATGTTCTGTTTACTGTGTTGGGAGGTTGCGAGGCCGGTTTTCATGGGTCAAATGAGGGCCAAGGCGACTGCAAAACCCTTCGCGCGGCCACATCTCGCAGGGGAATCGCAGGCGCTGGCTGGGAAAATTCAGGGCATGCAGGTCTGGGGCTTCGGGGCGCCGGCCAGCTTTATCCAGGGGCGCCGTCGGCCATGGACGTCAACAAGGCTGCTAAATTCGGAATCGGGCAGCAGGTCCGTCACCGTCACTTTCCCTTCAGGGGAATTATCTTCGACGTGGACCCCACTTTCGCGAATACCGAGGAATGGTGGGAATCGATCCCGGAAGAAGTGCGGCCGGTGAAGAACCAGCCGTTTTATCACCTGCTCGCCGAGAACGAGAGCTCGTACTACGTGGCATATGTTTCGGAACAGAACCTGCTGGTCGATGAAGCGCCGGAGCCGGTGAACCATCCGCAGATTCCCGAAATGTTCGAGATCGACGATCACGGGCTGTACAAGAAGCGCACGACGACAGCGCACTAACCGCACCACCGCGTGACGAATCCCCCTCGTCGCCCTACATTCAGGGCATGAGCAACCACATCACCGTTCGCGACGATGACTATGTCATTGATCAGAACTGGGCCGCGTATTCTGCGGACGAGCATGCCGTGTGGGATTTCCTGTACCGGCGGCAGGTGGACATCCTGAAGGACCGCGCGGACCCGGCGATGTTGCGCGGGCTTGAGCAGCTCAATCTCAATCGCGGCGGCATTCCCAATTTCAGCGAGATCAATGTCGAGCTGAAGGCGCGGACGGGGTTTGAAGTGGTGGCGGTGCCGGGGCTGGTGCCGGACGAGGTGTTCTTCAACCACCTGGCCAATCGCCGCTTTCCCGCCGGGCAGTTCATCCGTACGCGGGCGCAGCTCGACTACCTGCAGGAGCCGGACATCTTCCATGACGTGTTCGGGCATGTGCCGCTGCTGACCGATCCGGTGTTTGCCGACTACATGGAGGCGTATGGCAAGGGCGGCCTGCGCGCGATGAAGTTCGGGCGGCTGAAGAACCTTGCGGCGCTGTACTGGTACACGGTGGAGTTCGGGCTGATCGAGACGCCGCAGGGCGTGAAAATCTATGGCGCGGGGATTTCATCGTCGAAGGATGAGTCGATCTTCGCTGTGGAAGACCCCTCGCCCAATCGCATCCGCTTCGACCTCGAGCGCGTGATGCGAACGCGCTATCGCATCGACGATTTCCAGCAGACCTATTTCGTCATCCGGTCGTATGACGACCTGTTCCGGGCGACGGTGGATACGGACTTTGCCCCGCTTTACGAGCGGCTCGCCGATGGCGTGGGCTACGGCGCGGATGCCGTGCTGTCCACGGACGGCGTGATCACGCGCGGGACGCAGGCTTATGCCAAGGCGAAGGCGGCGGGTTAGCGCCACTTGCGCTTAGCGCGTCCCTCTTCGTGCCAGCGGAAGATATCGTCGACGGATACGCTCTCAGGACCGATGAGCTTGAACCCGGTCTGGATATCCGAGAGCTTCACCCGGTTGCCATCCGTAACGCGGACCGGCAGGCTGGGCGCGTAGTCGTACGACGTCATGAGGGTCGTGTAATCGTGAAGGCCCGCCATGCGCGCGACAATAACGGGAAGCCCTTCCGCGATCATATGCAGCTGGTAGATCGGATCGTACTCCGCTGTGTCGAGCGATAACACGAGTATCCTGCGGCCAACCGGGCATGGCTCTTTCCTGAAGACGAAGAAGTCTGCAAGCTCGCTGAAGCTGAATACCTCCCGCGGCGGCGCGTCTTTGGGACGGTCTTCCTCAAGGAATGCGGGATCGCCACGATCGATGACCAACCAGCCCAACTCGCGTTCGTAATAGTCCGAGTCCAGGCACAAGCTCACGCGCGCCAGAACGAGATTGCTGGTGCGGCGAAAATAGTCTTCGACGGTCAGCTCAGACCGGATGTCGGACAAGGCGCCGTCGCGCAGCCTGCGCAGGCGTTCGAGCAGCAAATCGTCTTCCCGGGCAACCGGTTCGAGCGCGGTGACGACACCGGCGCGATCCCGGAATGCGATATACCGCTGCGACGGATCAAGCGAGCGCCGTCCGCCACAACTGTCGCCGCCGTCGAGTTGGAACTGGGAAACTCCCCGGCTCCAGAACGCAAGCGAGCGATGCCCGCCAGCAGCAGTCATAACCTCTCCACGACGAAAATCGTGCACGAGATAGGGTGGCAAGCTCTGCAGATCCGAGAAGCCGAATCTTTCTGGGGGATAGACCACACCCCTGTAGTCGACATACCGCTCCGTCATCATGAAGAGGTCGAATGAAGCGGGCGAGGCGCCCTTCAGACGCTCGACAACCTCCGCTTTGAAAATCCCCGCTTTGGGCAGGTTCGACCAGTCGCAGTCGGGTTCGACTGTCGCGTAGAACGCATCGCGGCCCATAGCCTCTTTGTCGGCCCATGACGGACAGCGCCTCGCATTCGTTATCGCAATATCGACCCAGTCAATCGTCGCTGCTTCACGGACCAGCTGTGAAAGATCGCCCTTCCAGTGCGACTCATATGAATTCCAATCGGAAAGGCTGCAGGCGAATGCCGGAGCGGGCGCCGCCATCGCTGGGACCAGCGCCAGAAGCACCGTTCTGAGTCTGGCAAGCACGCCGCTTCTCCCACTTACCCTGATCTCAGATTACGCATGTAGTTCGCAGTATGCAATCCGCGACTTGATCCACCCGGGAACCTCGCGCGTAAACACGGCAAACAAAGCTGCCTGTGAGCTCCCTTGCCTGATCGCCCCGTCATTTTCTGGTTTCGCGACGATCTGCGGCTCGCGGACAATCCGGGGCTGGCGGCGGCGGTGGCGAGCGGGAAACCGGTGGTTACCGTGTTTGTGTTCGACGACGAGAGCCGGGAGGCGCGGCCGATGGGGGCGGCGTGCCGGTGGTGGCTGGACAAGTCGCTGGCCCTGCTGGGCGAGCGGATCGCGGCCAAGGGCGGCAAGCTGATCCTGCGCAGAGGCGCGGCGGAGGCCGTGATTGCGCAGCTGGTCAAGGAGACCGGGGCCGAGGCGGTGTTCTGGAACCGGCGGTATGGCGCGGCGCGGAAGATCGATGAACGGATCAAGGCGGCGCTGAAGACTGAGGGCGTTGCGGCGGAGAGCTTCAACGGTTCGCTGCTGGCAGAGCCGTTTGCGCTGAAGACGGGCGCGGGTGGTGACTTCAAGGTGTTCACCCCGTTCTGGAAAGCGTTGCAGGCCAGCCTGGTGATGCCGGCTGCAGCGCCCGAGCCGCGCGCGCTGAAGACAGTAACGGGCGTTGCGTCCGACAAGCTGGTGGACTGGGGTCTGCATCCTACGCGGCCCGACTGGTCGGGCGGCATGGCGGAGGCGTGGACGCCGGGCGAGATGGGCGCGCGCAAGCGGCTGCGGGATTTCCTGAAGGACCAGATCGCCGGCTATGCGGAAAACCGCGACCGGCCAGATGAGGATGGCACGTCGCGCCTGTCTCCCTACCTGCGCTTTGGCGAGATCAGCCCGCATCAGTGCTGGCGCGCGGCGCGGCATGCGGAAGAGGCAGGCGAAGCGCCGGCGCGCGACGTGCAGAAATTCCTGTCAGAAATCGCGTGGCGGGATTTCTCGTATCACCTGCTCTACCACGATCCGCAGATGCCGAAGCTGAGCTGGCGGCGGCAGTTCGAGGAGATCGAATGGCGCAAGGGCACCAAGGCCGAGCTTGAAGCATGGCGGCGCGGGCGGACGGGCTATCCAATCATCGACGCCGGCATGCGCCAGCTGTGGACGACCGGCTGGATGCACAATCGCGTGCGGATGATCGTCGCCTCGTTCTTCGCCAAGGACCTGCTCGTCCACTGGCGCCGCGGCGAAGAATGGTTCTGGGACACGCTGGTCGACGCGGACGAAGCCAACAATGCCAATGGCTGGCAGTGGACGGCCGGCACTGGCGCGGACGCCGCGCCATATTTCCGCGTGTTCAACCCCGTGCTGCAGGGCGAGAAGTTCGACCCGAACGGCGACTATGTCCGCGCGTGGGCGCCGGAGCTGTCGGCCCTGCCCGCCAAATGGATCCACCATCCCTGGGAAGCGCCCGCTGCCGTGCTGGCCGAGGCGGGTGTGAAACTGGGCGAGACCTATCCCGCGCCCGTCGTCGATCATGATTTTGCGCGGAAGCGCGCGCTCGAAACCTACAAGATCAAAAGCCAGGAAGGCGCCGCATGACCCCTCATCGCAAGCGCATTGCGGTTATCGGCGGCGGCGTGGCGGGCCTCGGCGCGGCGTGGGCGCTGCGCCAGAGCGCAGATGTCACGCTCTATGAAAAGGCCGACCGGATCGGCGGCCATGCGTGGACGCTGGATATCGAACACGGCAGCACACCGATGTCGGTCGATATCGGCTTCATCTGCTTCAACCGCCCGAACTATCCGAACTTCACGCAGCTGCTGAAGCACATCAACGTGCCGACGGTGTGGACGGACATGGCGTTCGCAGTTTCCGATCCCAAGGGTTATGAGTGGTCGTCCGATCCGTGGGGACTTTTTGCGTGGAAGCGCAACGCGCTGGACAAGCAGTTCCGTGGGATGGTCGGCGAGATCATCGACTTCAACAATGTCGCCCGGGCCGAGCTGTCAAAGGGACGCGTGACGGAGATGTCGCTGGGCGACTGGCTGGATAGCCACGGCTATTCACAACTGTTCCGCGACGCCTACCTGCTGCCGATGAGCGCGGCGATCTGGTCGACGCCCGAGAAGATGATGCTGGATTATCCCGTCGCCAGCTTCCTCAAATTCTTCGACAATCACCGGCTGATGCATGCGGTGCGCCCGATCTGGCGCACGGTGAAGGGCGGCAGTCGCAGCTATGTGCAGCGCCTGCTGGCGGATCTGCCAGGCAGTATCCGCACGTCTGCCGATATCCAGACCGTGAAACCGGGTGCGGCCGGCAAGGTGCAGGTGGTGGAGCGTGGCAAGGCGCCGGAGACATTCGACGCCGTGATCTTTGCCAGCCATGCCGATGCGTCGCGTCAGATGCTGCATGGCGCCTATTCCGAACAGCGGTCCGCGCTGGCGGCGCAGCGCTTCTCGCCCAACACCGCCTGGGTCCACCATGACGCCTCGCTGATGCCGAAGCGCCACGCGGCATGGGCGTCGTGGAATGTGATGAAGGGCGCCGACGACAAGGTGTGCGTCACCTACTGGATGAACCGTCTGCAGCACCTGCCGAAATCGAAACCGGTGTTCGTGACGCTGAACCCGGTGCACGAACCAGCGAAGGACAAGACATTCGCCGTGCATGAGTTCGATCATCCCATGTATGACGGGCCATCGCTGGTCGCGCGGCGCAATGTGCAGCGGCTTCAGGGCAAGGATGGGCTGTTCTTCGCCGGCGCCTGGCTGGGCGATGGCTTTCACGAGGCGGGGCTCCGCACGGGGCTGGAAGCCGCCTTCGCACTCGGCGGCAGCGTGCCGTGGCAGGCGACAACAACCGAGGCGCACGAACTCCGCCACGCGCAAACGGCGCGACCGATGCCGGTTCTGATCGACGCGGTGGCGGCAACATGACCCTGCCCGTCGCCCAGCTCTGGTTCGGACGCACGCAGCACACGCGCGAGAAGCCGTTCAAGCGCAGCTTCTCGCATCGTATCGCCATGCTGGAGATCGACATCGACCGGATGGCGGAAGCGGGCGGAGTGTCGAAACTGTTCTCGGTTGGACGCGGCAATCTCGTCAGCTTTCGTCCGGAGGATAATGGCGCGCGATCGGCGACCACCCCGCTGAGGACATGGGCCGAGGCGCGGTTTGCCGAGGCGGGTATCGGGCTTGAAGGCGGCGCGATCCGGCTGCTGACCTTCCCGCGCGTGCTGGGGTATGGTTTCGCGCCGATCTCGATCTGGCTCGGACATGGCGCCGATGGCGCGCTGCGGGCGGTCATCTACGAGGTGCACAACACATTCGGCGAAACCCATTCCTACGTCAGCGCGTTGAATCCGGAATGCGCGCCGCAACGGGCGGAGAAGGAATTGTTCGTCTCACCGTTTTTTGACGTGACGGGCGAGTACCGCTTCGGCCTGCGGCGCTCTGATGCTGCAACCGCGCTGACTGTTGAAAGCATCAGCGCGGACGGGCGGCATCACGTGGCGAGCCTTGTCGTGACGCCGAAAAAACTCGCCTCAGCCGCGATTTTGAAATGGCTGGTCACGATGCCCATATCAGGCCTTGGCGTGATGTTTGCGATCCACTGGCAGGCGCTCCAATTGTGGCTGAAGGGCGCCGGCTATCGCGACAAGCCCGAACAGCGCGCCGTGCGAACCACCCTGGCCCAGCCTGAGACAAAACCGGTTGGCCCCCAGGCAGAGCTGAGGAAAAGCGCATGAGCCGCATCGAGAGAATGGTCCTGGAAATCAAAGGGCCGTCCGACCTTCACAAGCTTGACCGCCTGCCCGCGAGCCTGCGTCTCGCGGCAATGGTGCTCAGCCAGTTCAAACGCGGTCGCCTCGACATGTCGCTGTCGGATGGGCGAACGCTGCGCTTCGCCGGCAAGGAAGCCGGCCCGCAGGCGGAGATGATCGTCCACGATCCGAAATTCGCACGCGCGGTCGCCTCGCGCGGCGATATCGGCTTTGCGGAAGTGTTCATGGACGGCGCGTTCGACACGCCGGACTTGCCGACGCTGCTGGAGTACTTCAACGACAACTGGGAAGACCTTGGCACCTTCGCCATCGGCAGCGCGATCGCGCAGTTCTTCGCGAACATCCGCCACATGATGCGCGCGAACACGAAGAAGGGATCGAAGCGCAACATCCTGGCGCACTATGATCTGGGCAACGACTTCTATTCGGCCTGGCTGGACCCGACGATGACGTATTCGTCGGCGCTGTTTTCCGGTCCGCAGCAATCGCTGCAGGAGGCGCAGCTCGACAAGTATCGCTCCATCGCCCGCAATCTCGGTCTCAAACCGGGCCATCATGTTCTGGAGATAGGATCCGGCTGGGGTGGGTTTGCGGAGGTTGCAGCCAAGGAGTTCGGCGCGCGCGTGACGTCGATCACCATTTCGGATGCGCAGCATGCCTACGCGACGCAGCGCATGAAGGACGCCGGGCTCGAAGGCCAGGTCGAGATCGTGATGCAGGATTATCGCGACCTCACCGGGCAGTTTGACGCCGTGGCGTCGATCGAGATGTTCGAGGCGGTGGGCGAGGAATACTGGCCCGGCTACTTCCAGAAGATCGCGGAGGTGCTGAAGCCGGGCGGCAAGGCGGCGCTTCAGATCATAACGATCGACGACAAGTATTTCGAGGAATACCGCCGCCGCCGCGACTTCATCCAGATCTACATCTTCCCCGGTGGCATGCTGCCCTCGCCGCAGCGGCTCAAGGATGAGTCCGAGCGCGCGGGCATGACGTTCGCCACCGACCGGATGTTCGGCCGGGACTATGCCCGGACGCTGGATGAGTGGGCGGCGCGGTTCGACCAGGCGTGGGACCGGATCAAGAGCGGCAAGTTCGACGAGCAGTTCCGCCGCCTCTGGCTCTATTACCTAGGCTATTGCTCGGCCGGATTCCGGACCCGGCGGATTGATGTTGGGCAGTTCGTGCTGACCAAGCCGGCCTGACGTAGCGTTTTACTGGAATTATCCACAGCCCGGGACCTGCCCGGACAAGGAAGCGGCTTGCCCGGGCATCGTGGCGCCGCGGTCACATTTTATCGAGAATCGAAAAGAGGTGGTTGGACATTCCTCAAAGGCTGCGTATTCAGGAATCATAGCTCCGCGACTACGGCGTGAACGGCATTCGCGCCAACCAGGAGCATCGGAAGCAAGGGGTCAATCCAATGCAATTATTCCTGGAGAGACCTCATGTACCGCGGTCAGTTCACCGCTCGCCTTTGCCGTTCCGCAGCCCTCGGGGTCGTGCTCGCCGCTAGCGCCCCTGCGCTCGCCCAGCAGACCGACACCACCGCCCAGCCGACCGCCGAGACCGTAAAGCCGCCCGAAGCGCCTGCCGAAAACCCTGACCGCGTCGTGATCACGGGCTCGCGCATCGCGCGCGATGCGTTCACCTCGACGGCGCCAATCCAGGTCATCACGGCCGAGCAATCCACGCTCGAGGGCCTCGTCGACACCGGCGAGATCCTGCAGGGCTCGACGATGGCGTCCGGCTCGGTGCAGTTCAACAACCAGTTCGGCGGCTTCGTGATCGAAGGCGGCCCGGGCATCAACTCGGTGTCGCTGCGCGGCCTCGGCGCCCAGCGTTCGCTCGTCCTCCTGAACGGCAAGCGCCCTGGCCCGGCCGGCGTGCGCGGACAGGTCGGCTCATTCGACCTCAACGTCATTCCCGACGCCATCATCAGCCGCGTCGAGATCCTGAAGGACGGCGCCTCGTCGATCTACGGCTCCGACGCCGTGGCGGGCGTGGCCAACATCATCACACGCAACTCGGTCGACCGGCCGGAACTGACGGCCCAGTACAACGCCACTGAAGGCGGCGGTGGCAACACGCTCCAGATCAACGGCGCGTGGGGAACCGACCTGCCCTTCGGCGGTACGCTGATGCTGGCGGCCGAGTACGAGCAGCGCGATCCGCTGCTGAACAAGGATCGTAAATATCTCAGCTGCGCGCAGGACCTCGTCTATGACCCGGTCACGGGCCAGCGCCTTGATCGTCGCAACCAGTCCATCCTCGCGGGACCGCCCTGCCGCAACACGCAGGTCAACATCCTGGCTAACCTGTTCACCAACCAAATCTACATCCCGTCGCCGGATGGCATCACGGAAGGCCCGATCCCGGGCTACCGCCTGCGCCGCAACACGACGTACGCAAACAGCGCCAGCCCCTACTACGAAGACGTTTGGGATGGCGACATCTACCAGAACGCGCACGCGATCGCCGCCGTCGACCGTCTCAGCCTCTATGGCCGCACGGACATCGCGCTTGGCGACATCGACTGGACGACCGAGGCGCTCTTCACCCGCCGCGAATACAGTGAGGACAGCTGGCGCCAGTTCTTCCCGACCATCGGCGGTTCGGCCTTCTACAACGACCCGAGCGGCCCCGCGTGGGAAAGCCCGTTCGGCGCCGTTTCGGCGGTGCAGGCCGTTGCGTTGTTCCCGTCCTGGCAGGAAGTGAATATCGACTACTACTACGCATCGACCGGGCTGAAGGGTAACTTCAACTCGCTGCCGATCCTGTCGAACTTCACCTGGTCACTGGATGCGTCGTACTCCCACTCAGAGGGCGAATACTCGTCACTGCAGATCCTGAAGGATACGGCGGGCGATGCGCAGACGCCGACGACGCAGGGCCTCTATCGCGCGCCGGCCTACAACCCGTTCGACCCGGCCTTCCTGTCCGGCCATCCTTCGGCCGCGCTGGTTGACCTGCTGACGGAGACAGACACGGGCACCACCACCTATGATCAGACGACGATCACGGGCGTCGTCTCCGGTGACCTGTTCGACCTGCCGGCTGGTCCGCTGGGCATGGCCGTAGGCGCGGAGTGGCGGAGCTTCGAGCTCGACGACACGCCGGGCCAGGGTTCGATTGACGACATCTACTGGGGCACATCCACCGCCAACCCGACGCGTGGCGATGACACGGTCTCGGAGATGTTCGCCGAGTTCAACATCCCGGTGCTGCGCGGCATGCCGCTGATCGAGGAGTTCACGGTCGATGCGTCCGCACGGGCGTTCAACTATGACTCCTACGGCAGCGACAGCGTGTGGAAGGCTGGATTCAACTGGCAGGTCGTGCCGTCGGTCCGCGTTCGCGGCACGAAGGGCACGTCGTACCGCGCTCCGGCGCTGTTCGAACTTTTCCTCAATGACCAGACGTCGTTCCTGGGCCAGACGCTGATCGACCCCTGCATCCGCTGGGAGGACAGCACGAACGAGAACCTTCGCGCGAACTGCGCGGCGGAAGGCATCCCCGGCAACTATGCCGGCGGCGGCGCGGACGCCACGATCTCGCAGGGCGGCGGCGCAGGCCGACTCTCCGCCGAGACGTCAACGGCGCAGACGCTGGGCCTGATCTGGACCCCGGACTTCATCGATCTTAGCATCGCGATCGACTATTTCGACATCGTGATCGAGGATCAGGTTGTGACGCTGGGTTCGGGCACAATCGTCAACGGTTGCTACGCGGCCCCGGTCTACCCGAACGCCTTCTGCGACCTGTTCGAGCGTAACCTGCCCACCCATCCGACGGCGCCCAACGTCATCACGTCGGTGACGGACAACTACCTCAACGCGAACCAGCAGGCGACGCACGGCATCGACATCACGGTGCGGTACGAGCACGAGTTCGACTTCGGCGACCTCACCGTCGATCTCGAAGCGACGCACACGATGGAAGACGTCAACCTGCTGTTCGACGCCAACCAGTCCTCGGGCTTCAACACGAGCGACTTCAACGGCACGATCGGCGACCCGGAATGGGTGGCCAATGCCTCCCTCCAGCTACGCCAGGGCGACTACACCTATTCCTGGTTCGTGGATTACATCGGGCCGACGGACAACTCGCCGTTCGCGAACGAGCTGTTCACCTACAACGGCCGGACGGCGCGCCGCATCCTGCGCACGGACGACTGGTTCTCGCACGATGCGTCGGTTCGCTGGCGCGGTGACAACCTCACCATCACGGGCGGCATCTCGAACGTGTTCAACGCGCCGCCGCCGGCGGTCTCGGTGGGCTCGACGCAGCGCCTCGGCACTGCGCCGTTGGTGGGCACGCAGTACGACCTGCGCGGCCGTACCTTCTTCGTCCGCCTGGGTTACGAGTTCTAGATACAGGAGGGCTCGTCCTCCCCTGCGTAGCGTAGCGAAGCGGGGGAGGTGGCCCGAAGGGCCGGAGGGGGCGAGTTCAGCTTGCCGGACGAAGGACGATCACGGTGTTCGTATGATCGACGAGTCCCCGTGTGGTTCGCCCCCATCCCCCCTTCGGGGTACTTCCCCCGCTTCGCAGGGGAAGACGGAAGCAGCAATCGTCATTCTCGAGCGGGGCGGCCCTCACGGGTCGCCCTTTTCGTTTCTGGCTAGCGCCCGCGATAGGGCTCGCAGGCGAAGCCATCGCCATCCGCATCGAGCGCTGCGCGATAGCCTGGCTCACCACGGCGGATGTTGGTGCGGTCATCCAGCAGCGCGTCCCGGCAGCTGGTATAGTACACGCTCTGGGAGGCAGGGACCGCTTCGCGAAAGCTGTCGAGCAGCAGGAAGCCGCCGCCGCCGAGCGCCGCGCCCAGCACAAGCAATCCGGCGCCGCCGCGCAGGTCACGCAGCATCCGCATGACATCGCCCTTGCGAGCAGGCGCCTGCGCCACCGGCTAGATCTTGATGTACTGGCTGATGAATTCGTGCGCCTTGTCCGTCCATTCGGCAGGGACAAGGGTCGGGTCCATCGCGTAGGCGACACCGCCGACCAGGATGAACACCAGCATGAGCTGCCACACCAAGCCGCCCTTGCGCTCTTCAGCACGCTGGGCGCGCTCGGCAGGACGCAGGTAGGGCTTGCCGGACTTGTCGCTCTTGAGCAGCGAGGTGGTGTGTTGCGCCATGGCGGCCTTTTCGGCCTTCAGCATGCGCTCTTCGTCGGACTCGCCCCGACGGGTCTTGCGCTCTTTTGGAGGCTTGGGGTTCTTTGATTCCGTGTCAGCCCTGCCCGATTGCGCACGCAGGCTGGCGCGGAGCTGGGTGACACTGGTCGCGCCGGCATTGCGCTGCATGGACTTCCCCTGAACGGCAGACAGGAGAAGCTTAAACGAGGAACCCAAAAACCTGCTTTGCGGGAACCCGGAAATTCCGCGGGCCTCGTAAAGAGGTTGTTAGGCCAACGCTTCAGACGTCGAAATCGAGGCCGATGGCGGAGTAGCGCTCGCGATTGTCCTGCCAGCGTTCGGAGACTTTCACGCGCAGGAACAGGTGCACCGGCTTGCCGAGAATGTCCTGCAGCTCCTTGCGGGCCGCCATGCCGATTTCCTTGATCGTCTGGCCGCCCTTGCCCAGCACGATGGACTTGTGGCCATCGCGCGAGACGTGGATCAGTTGTTCCACCTTCACCGAGCCGTCCTTGTGGGTCTCCCATGTCTCCGTCTCGACGGTGAGCTGGTAGGGGATTTCCTGGTGCAGGCGGAGCATCAGCTTCTCGCGCGTGACCTCGGCAGCGAGCAGGCGCACGGGCATGTCGGCCGACTGGTCTTCCGGAAAGAGATAAGGGCCGGCCGGCATGCGGGAGGCGAGCATGTCCGAGAGCTGGTCAACGCCATCGCCGTTGAGGCCGGAGATCATCACCGCGTCGGAATAGACGCCGGTGTCGAACAGCGTCTTTGCGGCAGCGAGCAGCGCGGGACGCTCGACGAGATCGATCTTGTTGAGGGCGAGGATGGCCTTGACGCCCAGCTCCTTGAGACGGGCGATGATGGCCTCGTCTTCCTCGGGGCCTTCGTATTCGCCGGCAGGGATGAACTCCGCGCCTGCGCCAGTCCAATGTCTGGCATCGACAAGGTGGACGATCGCGTCGGCATCGCCCGCGCCTTCCCACGCCGACTTCACCATGGCGCGGTCGAGGCGGCGCTTGGGCGCGAAGATGCCGGGGGTGTCGACGAGGACAACCTGCGAGTCGTTGCGCATCATCACGCCACGGATCGGGAAGCGCGTCGTCTGCACCTTGTGCGTGACGATGGAGACTTTCGAGCCCACCAGCCGGTTGACCAGCGTGGACTTGCCCGCATTGGGGGCGCCGATGATCGCGGCAAAGCCGGCGCGTGTGGCTTCGGTCATGAGTCTACTCCGATGGCGGCCAGCATGGCGCGCGCGGCTTCGCGCTCGGCCAGCTGTTTGGAACTGCCGACGCCAGGGACAGGCTCGTGGCCGGGCACGTTCACGGTGACGGTAAAAACGGGGGCATGGTCGGGGCCCTCGCGCGAGACATGGCGATAGACGGGCGCGGGATGTCCGCCGCCCTGCGCCCATTCCTGCAGCGCGGATTTCGGGTCGCGGCCGAGTTCGGGGCTGGCCTGCAGCAGCTTCTTCCAGACGCGCAGGATGAACTTGCGCGCCTTCTCCAGCCCGCCATCGAGATAGATGGCGCCGATGACCGCCTCGATGGCGTTGGCCAGCAGGGAAGGTTTCTCGGGCCCGCCCGTGGCGCGCTCGGAACGATCGACGATCAGGTACTGGCCAAGACCCAGCGAGGCGCCGACGACAGCGCAGGTCTCGCGGCTGACCATGGCGTTGAGGCGCGGGGCAAGCTCGCCCTCGCGCAGTTTCGGGAAGCGCTCGAGCAGCGTCTCGACCATCACCAGGGCGAGAATGCGGTCGCCGAGAAATTCGAGACGCTCATTGCTCCACTCGGCGGCATGGCCCTGGGCGGCGCTGCGGTGTGTCATCGCGCGATCGAGATACGTTGCGTCCTTGAAGCGGTGGTCGAGCGCCTCTTCCATGGCTTCTCGGTGCTCGGCCGACAGTGCGGGCGGTCCCTCGGCGCGGGCGCGGTTCTTGCGGCGCTTTCCGGTGTGGCTGGAATTGGGGCGGGTCACGGCGCAGCCGCCGGCGTGGGCAACGCCTCGATGATCACCTGCGCCTGCGCGTAAGGGTATTCGTCGGTGATGGTGAGGTGGACGAAGCACGTCATGCCCGGCGGCGTCAGTTTCGCGAGGCGTTCGGCTGCGCCGCCGGTGAGCGCGAAGGTCGGCTTGCCGGTGGGCAGGTTGATGACGCCCATGTGCTGCCAGTGGACGCCGCGCCGGGGCACGCCGGTGCCGAGCGCCTTGGCGCAGGCCTCTTTCGCGGCGAAGCGTTTCGCATAGGTCGGCGCACGCTGAGCGCGGCGGTCGGCCGTCTTGCGTTCGACTTCGGTGAAGACGCGGTGCGTGAACCGGTCACCGAATTCCGCCAGCGATTTCTCGATCCGGCGGATGTCGCACATGTCGATGCCGATGCCGATGATCATGCAAGACCCCGGGCAACGTCGATCTCGCGACGCATGCGTCGCACGGCGGCGTCGAGGCCAACGAACAGCGCCTCGCCCATGATGAAGTGGCCGATGTTCAACTCGCGCACTTCCGGAATGGCGGCGATGGGGTGAACCGTGTCGTAGGTGAGGCCGTGACCCGCGTGGATCTCGATGCCTCGCTCATGGCCGTAGGCTGCGGCGTCCTGCAGGCGTTTCAGCTCCTCGGCGGCGCCGGCCTTGTCGCCCGCGAATACCAGCTCGACATACTTGCCCGTGTGCATCTCGATCACCGGCGCGCCCATGCGCTCGGCGGCAGCGACCTGCGGCGCGCTCGGTTCGATGAACAGGGAGACGCGGCTGCCATTCTCGCGCAGCTTCGCCACGAACGGCGCGACCTGGTCGTAAAGGCGGGCGACGTCGAGACCGCCTTCGGTGGTGCGCTCCTCGCGCTTCTCGGGCACGAGACAGGCGGCGTGAGGTTTAAAGGCCAGCGCGATGGCCAGCATGTCCTCCGTCGTCGCCATCTCGAGGTTGATCGGCAGGCTGGTGACGGCGCGCACGGCTTCGAGATCGCCGTCGCGGATATGGCGGCGGTCTTCGCGCAGGTGAAGCGTGATGCCATCGGCGCCTGCGGCCTGCGCCGCTGCGGCCGCGCGGGCCGGATCAGGATGCGCGCCGCCGCGAGCGTTGCGGACCGTGGCGACGTGGTCGATGTTCACGCC